>Ga0224740_10076_pt1 | contig 22652 bp, 25 predicted proteins | sample LIM_E_Water_Bulk_FD_161634 | JGI IMG/M metagenome (GOLD analysis project Ga0224740, IMG submission 161634) | Enriched cells from gastrointestinal tract of the lab mouse from Pacific Northwest National Laboratory (PNNL), Richland, Washington... | ecosystem: Host-associated > Mammals > Digestive...
GATGGGGACCGCATTCCGTATGCGTCCCGTGTTTACGGACACGAGGAAATGGTGAATCTGGTAGACAGTGCGCTGGAGTTCTGGCTCACATCAGGCCGGTACACGGATGAATTTGAGAAAAAGCTGGCAGAATATTTACAGGTGAAATATTGCTCTCTTGTGAATTCCGGTTCGTCTGCCAATCTGGCCGCCTTTATGGCTCTGACTTCCCCGCTTCTCGGAGAGCGCAGGATAAAACGGGGGGATGAGATAATCACAGTAGCAGCCGGGTTCCCGACCACAGTGGCCCCGGCGGTTCAGTACGGCGCGGTTCCCGTATTTGTGGATGTGACGATTCCACAGTATAATATTGACGTATCCATGCTTGAGGCAGCGCTTTCAGAAAAGACGAAAGCCGTTATGCTGGCGCATACACTGGGAAACCCCTTTGATTTGAAGTCGGTAAAGGAATTCTGTACCAGGCATGGGCTGTGGCTCGTTGAGGACAACTGTGATGCGCTGGGGACAAAGTATACTCTGGATGGAAACGAACGCTTTACAGGCACGATTGGGGATATCGGGACTTCAAGCTTTTACCCGCCGCATCATATGACGATGGGTGAGGGCGGAGCTGTGTATACGGATCATCCGTTACTGCATAAGATCATCCGTTCCTTCCGCGACTGGGGCCGCGACTGCGTCTGCCCTTCCGGATGTGACAATCTGTGCGGGCACCGTTTTGACAGACAGTATGGAGAACTTCCTCTGGGATACGACCATAAATACGTATATTCCCATTTTGGTTATAACTTAAAGGCCACAGACATGCAGGCCGCAATCGGCTGTGCACAGATTGAGAAATTCCCCTCTTTTGTTGAGAAGAGACGCCACAATTTTGACCGCCTGCGTCAGGCGCTTGCCGGGACAGAGGACAGGCTGATTCTGCCGGAAGCAGCAGAACATTCCCGTCCCAGCTGGTTCGGCTTCCTGCTTACCTGCAAAGAAGGTGTGGATAGGAACCGCCTCGTACAGTATGTGGAGAGCCGCGGTGTACAGACGAGAATGCTGTTTGCAGGGAATCTGACAAAGCATCCCTGCTTTGACGAAATGCGTGCATGCGGGAGCGGCTACCGTGTGGCAGGAGAGCTTGCCAATACAGACCGTATTATGAAAGACACCTTCTGGGTAGGCGTATATCCGGGCATGACGGATGAAAAGATTGACTATATGGCAAAGGTGATCCAAGAGGGGCTGGCACAGTGAGCACTGAGAGAGAGGATGCATACGATTTAAGGCAGGTTCATGAGGCAAATCTCAAGATGCTGTCGGAGATCGACCGAATCTGCCGCAAATATAAAATCAAATATGCTCTGGATTCGGGTACGCTTCTGGGAGCTGTCCGCCATCAGGGCTTTATCCCTTGGGACGATGATGCAGATGTGATGTTTACCAGAAGCAATTACGAGATGTTTGCAAAGGTGGCCCGCAGGGAGCTTCCGGAGGGCATGACGTTTGTGGAGCCAAATGAATACCATGACGGCAGGGCATTTTATGACTTTGCCTCCCGTATTATTTATGACAGGAGCCAGAGGCTTGAGGACTCGCAGAAAACCGCCTTTTATGACGATAAGATCAGCCGCCTCTGCGTTGACCTGTTTGTGGCGGACAGTCTGCCGGATGGACGGATTGCAAAGCCCCTTACAAAGCTTCTGCACTGTATCGTCTATGGTCTGGCACTGGGACACCGTTACAGGATTTGTTATTCCGATTACAGGGGGATGATGAAGCTGTTTGTCTTTGTGCTATCGGGCATCGGGAGGCTGATTCCGTTCCCGGTGACATACCGGCTCTGGCGTGCATTATGTAAAAAGGATGCCAGGCGCAATACACACTTATATTTTTACAGTGGATATGCCCCGGATTATTACTACGTGGAAATGGAAAAGGCCTGGGACGATACGGTGTGCGAGGCGTCCTTTGAAGGGCGGAGCTTTTACATTCCGTCCGGCTGGGAGCATTATCTGAAACAGGTCTACGGGGACTACAGAAAGTTGCCCCCGAAGGAAAAAAGAATACCGGAGCACTCGGATATGGAGATAAAAATATATGGCTAAATTTTTGTCGGTCGTGGTGTCGGTATATAATGAAGAGGCGTCGTTAAAAGAGTTCTATGCAGAGACGAAAAAGCAGCTTACAGGGCTTCCGGGCTCCTGGGACCATGAGATTTTGTTTGTAAATGATGGCAGCCAGGATGGCTCGTTCTCCATTCTTCGCGAGCTTGCCGGGCAGGATCCGCATGTGAAGCTCATTCATTTTTCCCGGAATTTCGGTCACGAGGCAGCTATGATTGCCGGAATCGACCATGCACAGGGGGATGGGATCATCTGTATGGATGCCGATCTTCAGCATCCGCCGGAGTGTATTCCCCAGATTGTCGGGCGCTTTGATGAGGGCTATGAGGTCATCAGTATGGTGCGTACCAGGAATCAGACGGCAGGCTTTGTTAAAAACATTGCCTCGGCGGCCTTTTACCGCCTGATTAACTGGATGTCTGAGGTGCAGTTTGAGCCCAATGCTTCTGACTTTTTTGCAGTGAGCAGGGAGGCGGCCGATGTGCTCAGAAAAGATTACAGGGAAAAGGTTCGTTTCCTGCGCGGCTATGTACAGAGTATCGGTTTTCAGAGAACGGTGATTCCTTATGAGGCACGGGCCAGATTTGCCGGGGAGAGTAAGTACAGCCTAAAAAGTCTGTTCCGGCTTTCTGTCAACACGATTCTCTGCTTTTCCGATCTGCCGCTCAAGCTGGGGATCTATTCCGGATGTGTGGTGGCACTGTTTGGTGTTATCGTGATGATCTACACGATTTCTACCTGGGCCAGATCCGGTACGCCCAGCGGCTATGCGACGATCGTCGTGTTGCTTTCGTTTATGTTTGCCATGCTGTTTGTCATTGTGGGGATCATTGGCGAGTACATTGCGATTTTGTTCGCGGAGCTTAAGGACCGTCCGGTCTATATCGTGAGAAGTACGGAAAATATGCCGGAATACAAAAAGCACATATCAGACAGGAGCGGGGCGGAAATACCGCCGCAGAATCCGGAACAAAAATAGATAACACGGCACAAATGTTACGAATTAATTAAAAAATATGATTTTTTTTGAAAAGGGCTACAAAAAAATCCGAGAATCGTTTATAATACTGAGGATGTCAGGAAGGCATTGAATTAACAGGAGGAAGGCTATATGAAACGATTAAAAAAAATGGCGGTTATCGCTTTGGTTGTACTGGCTTTGGCAGGATGTACGAAGAGCAGCATGGATAATGAGATGCAGCCGGTCGTTGACGGGGAGGAGTTTGACCCGGCAAAGTTTGAGGAGGACGAGGACGAGACACTGCCGCGTGAAGAAAACTTTCTGGTAGAGGAGGACGCAGAGGAAGAGACGATGTATGAGTGGGAGCAGGTCAAAGACGAAACGAATGCTCTGTTTGCTGATACGGACGTCTATCCGCAGAGTGTAAAAATGGAGTTTACTGCCGATGAGCCGGGGATGAGCATTCAGCTTACATGGGTGTTAAAAAATGACACCACGGACGAGCAGGCAATGGAATATGCCGCGGATATGGTGAAGAAATTCAATGATATCGTTGCCGTGCAGGCAACGGATGTGGAAAGCTCCTCTGAGACATCCTTTGGCGGGCTTTGGGACAGTTTTGCACTGAAGGTACAGATCAACAAAGAGGACGGTTCCTCTCTGCTCGAGAAGAGCTATCCGGCAGGCCAGACGATTGACCTTAAGGCAACCGAGAGTAGTGGCGAAGGTCCTGAGGAAGTACCGGAGGATGTACCGAAGAAGCTGTAGAATGGAATATAAGATGTTAAACCTCTGCCAGTCTCCATGTTGGGATGGCGGAGGTTTTTTCGTTAAGCGGCAGTAGTCTGCGCTTTTTTGCAAGCGCCGTCCAGTCCTCCAAACAGGTGACTGAGCGGCGCTTTCGCCGTCATATATTTATGTTTTGTCTGACAGGGCAGCATCCCCTGAGAACCGTGCCGGATATGTTATTTCCGGCACTGGCGGATGAAGTACTCCAGCATGGGCAGGGAATCCACACAGCCGGCCGGGGCTTCCGGGCCTGTCATGCGCTCCGGATGCCACTGGACAGCCCAGATCGGGAGCGTTTCGTGCTCAATGCCTTCGACGATCGAATGGCCGTTTGCATCAGACCAGGCAGTAGCAAAAAAGCCTTTTCCAAGAGCGTCCAGAGCCTGGTGGTGATAGCTGTTGACATCCATATGCTCACCAAATAAACGGCCGAGAATGGAATCCTTATTCAATGTGGCAGGATGAAGGTCTCCTTTGGTATTGTGCTCGCCGCCGAGCTCAGAGGGGATATCCTGATAAAGAGTCCCGCCGAAATAGACATTCAGGGCCTGGAAGCCGCGGCAGATGCCGAATATGGGCTTTTTCCGCTCAAGAAAGGCCGGAATCAGCTTCCATTCCAGGGCATCGCGCTCTGCGTCCTCACTGAGACAGTCACAGTGAGGCTCCTGGCCATAGAGCCTGGTATCGACATCCCTTCCTCCGCTTAAGAGCAGCCCGTCTGCCATATCGGCGTACTCTTCGACACAGTTGCGGTCAACAGCGAGAAGCGGGACTCCGCCGGCTCTCTGAACGATCTGGGCATAATTGTGGTTGAGAACCCAGGTCGGTAGGCCGCTTTCTGTCATTCCCGTAGTGCCTGAAAATAGAATCAGTGGTTTCATGCTATACACTCCTTATGTTTATAATTTGTAAAAAAATCTTACACTGGAACAAAGGACCGATTTATCGGTCGTCTGCATATCCGATATCCAGTCCGCTATGATAGGAATAATTACCGAGCTCTCCCAGGAAAGCACTCAGATCCTGTTCACAAAGCGGGGCTTCATTTGTAATGACTGCATTGAGCCGGTAATATACGAGATGGCATTTCTGAAGCGTCTGACGGTAGAGATCGACAAAAGAGGCAGAGGATGCCAGACGTTTATCCCAGGGGTTGCACCAGACCTCATGATCGAGGTTTAAGGTCTGGCGTACATGCTTCGGCGCAGCATCCGTCACCAGCTTCTTGGAAGCAATGGGATTTTTGAGGAAGAGCGATTCGAAAAAGTGAATCGCATTCCGCTTCCTGCCGGCAGGATCGGACAAAAGGCGGCCGCCAAAGCGTGTCGCATAGATCGAATGGCTGACGATGCCATCCGTAATCTGAAAATTATTCTTTTCTGAAATCTGATAGTACGTATCATTGATACACCGGCAAAGGAAACGGGATATGAACTGGATCTCCTGGCCGTTCAGACAGATCGTTGCCGCCTGATTGAATTCGGACGGCTTTTTCTGTTTGAATTTGCGCAGAAGAAGTGCATCAATATCATTTTCCAGCTCCGCATGCAGGCCATGAAACTGCGAACCCTTGCCGTCCGTCTGATACTGAATCCGCCCATAGACAAACGGATGGCAGATGGAGTCAGCTGCATAATGGCAGAGAAAGCCCGCGTAATAGGAAAGCGCCTGTTCCCGCTGCTGTCTGGAAGAAATGTCCGCAAGCTGTTTCAGATAATTGTGGAAAAAATCATTGACATGGTACTCATGCATGTAGGATCCTACATTGCGGTAGTCCCGGTGTCGGATGATCGGAATGTTGTAGAAAAAAATATCGGGCCCCTGGAGGCCGAGCTGATAGAGCCAGCGGTATTTGGAAATCAGATATTTTAAATAATTGTTCGGCAGATCATTGTAGGCTTTTACGCCGAAGAGATAATGAGTGGTAAATCCCGGCATGATTACCATATCCTTTCCCAAAGGATTTTGTATCGTAAGATCAGGCGCCGGACGTGCTGTGATACGACGCCGTACTATGGAGGCAGCCAATGGTATTCTGACATGATGTTACAAAACTGCCCCGCGTTTCTTATATAAGTATATCATAAGTTCTGATAAATGGGAATAAAACTTAATGAGAAAAATTTTGGGAGCGTTATGATTCATCAGATTCATGAGCTGGTCTGGGGCCCTGGCATGCTGGTGCTGTTTTTGTTCGCAGGCATTGTTCTCAGCATCCGCATCCGCCTGTTCCAGGTGCTTCATATTCCCTGCTGGTGGAAAAACACGGCAGGAAGTGTCCTGCGGGGTCAAAAGACGGAAGGGGAGGGAATATCCCCGTTCCAATCAGCCTGTACGGCGCTAGCGGCCACGATCGGCACAGGCAATATTGCCGGTGTCGCCACGGCATTGCTTGCCGGAGGGCCGGGAGCCGTATTCTGGATGTGGGTATCGGCATTTTTAGGTATGGCTACGGCATATGGGGAAACGGAACTGGGAATCTGTTACCGGGTGCGGGGCCGGGATGGAAAATGGATGTCGGGTCCGATGCTGTATCTGGAGCGGGGGATTGGGAGCCGGGGGGCAGGTATTCTGTATGCAGTATTCTGTATGACAGCGTCCTTTGGCATGGGAAGTATGGTGCAGGCAAACGCGATTGCAGAGACGCTGGAATTTTCCTTTTCGCTCCCGGAATTTGCAGTCGGGGGCCTGCTGGCGGCTCTGGCGGGGTGGATTATTGCGGGGGGAGCGGAGGCGATCGCCAGAACATCGGAAAAGCTGGTTCCTGTCTCAGCCGGGATCTATCTGGCCGCGTCACTGGCCGTGATTCTGCTTTTTTACAAAAATATCCCGGCTGCCTTTGCCATGATTTTGCAGGACGCCTTTACCTTTGACAGCGCGGCCGGGGGAATTGCCGGTTATGCAGTCAGTAAAAGCATACGATATGGAATCGCCAGAGGCGTTTTTTCAAATGAGGCCGGTCTGGGGAGTATGGCAATCTTAAACGGCGGAACGGACGAGGCCTCCCAAGGGGGGCAGGGACAGTGGGCGATCTTTGAGGTATTTTTTGATACGATCGTAAGCTGCAGCCTGACGGCGTTTGTGATTCTGTGCGCACTGGGAGGGGACCCCAGGAGCTTTGCCCAAAACGGAGCAGAGCTTACGAGCCTCTGCTTTGCAAAGGGGCTGGGGAACCTGGGCGGATACCTTGTTTCCATCTGTGTGGTATTGTTCGCCTTTGCCACGATCATTGCCTGGTATTATATGGGAAAGCAGGCGGCGGCTTATCTGGGAGAGGCGATTGGCCGCGACATTTCCGGCATCTACATAACCGGGTATCTGCTGGCAGTATTCCTGGGAAGCCTTGGCCCGATGGAAGCTGTGTGGGAGCTCTCGGATATTTTTAACGGAATGATGGCTGTGCCGAATCTGCTGGCGCTGCTTCTCCTGGTACGGAAGGTGGAACGGCCTTCGAACGATACCAGAGAGGGAGGACAGGGATAAGGCGGCCACAGGAGCAGAGTGAGCTGGGAACAGAACAAACGCAGGGGCAGAGCAGGCGGATACGGAGGATAAAGTGACAGAGCAGGACAGACCGGATGGGACAGCAATTATATATCAGGACACGAAAAAAGCACCCCGCCGGGTGCTTTTTTCAACAAAATGATTATTTGAAAAAGGGAGGAGAGCTGATAGCCAAATGTATCAGCCCGAGTATTATGAAAAAAATCTTATAAGCAGCATCTCTTCGGATGTTTCTCTGTTTATGGTTATATGATACTGTGTAAAGATGAAGAAATCATGTGAATTGTGTAAAAGAATTTTGAAAAGAATTTGAACAATTTATGAACGTTCTTTTTGTCATTTCTTTGGCTCTTTTTCGCCGGTCATCCGCCATAGGGTGGTACGGCTGATACCGAGCCGTCTGGCAGCAGTTGTCTGGTTCCAGTTTTCCTCCTGAAGGACTGCAAAAGCGATTTCCTTTTTTATTTCCTCGAGTGTCTGGTTCAGATTGATCCGGGCATTGGGCAGGCACGGAAAGGATGCAGAGGAAGCTTCCTGTGCCAGAACAGACTGAACCGTTTCCATGGAAATGGTTTCCGAATCGGAACAGGCCGCGATTTGGAGAACCACGCGTTTTAACTGCATATAATTCTGCGGCCACTGGTATTCTGACAAAAGGCGCAGGGCGGAAGGCTCGATTCCGGAAATATCATTGCTGAGGGTGAGCTTTAACTGGCTGAGATACAGATGGATGAGCTGCGGAATCTGAGCCGGCTGCTGCCTCAGAGGGGTGAGCGGAAGTGTAAGGCAGCTAAAATGGTTGATAAAATGGCTGCCGGCCAAAGGAGTGCCATGCCGGGCATCCGTATCGCAGGAAAAGATCACATGATTCCTCTGGCAGGTTCCCGCACTGGTAAGAAAGGAGATGAGCTGGTTCTGTTTCTCTTCCGGCAAGGTATTTACTTTATGAAAATACAGAGTGGACTGGGAATCATACAAAGGGGAATTATGATGGCTGAGCAGATATTCCCAGGTCTTATCCGTTATCAGAGCGCAGTCAATGGACACCAGGGGCCTCTTGGATGAACTGCCGTTCAGAGGCGATTTGGCGCGTGTAAAGAAAAATGCAGTATATTGCCTGGAATCGGACAGCAGATGCTGGCATTTGATCGTATAGAGGATCCCGTTCTTTGATTTGACGATATGCTGCGGTTTATCCGGCTCGACATGCGTGGCTTCTTCGCGGAACATTTCAATGACAGACTGTTCGGAAGTATGGTCGAGAGAGGAGAAGTAGAGTCTTTTATCCTGATCGCTATCTGGCACATACTTACAGATTTAAAACCATATGCACCGGACGGTTTTCTTGAATCACGTCCTGTAGTTAAAGAAAAAGTTCTTACTACTTCACAGGCACTTAATCTACTAAAACAACGAGGCTATATCATCAAAGATGATTCTTCTCCTGCTTGTTAATTAGGTGTTGCGTTTATATTCAATTTTTAGCCATCACAACGATGGCTTATTTGTGATGCTCAAATTTATTCTCTACTTGCTACTTCATTGTTTCAAACTTGTCACTCCGCACTCGGCGGCCCAGACACGCGAAGCAGTTGTCAGGATGCACCAAATGTGCGTGGAGGGATGCCTGTCTGTTCTGAGAGGGGAAAAGTGGCCGTATGTCGCTGATCCGGCGGTATGGCAGCATGAAAACTGGAAAGACCAAAAGGACGGCACTGACACGCTTTGACGCCCCAGAATTGCCACAAATCAAGCTGTTTATATTAAGGCTATAGTTATAAAAATGTAAGAGAAATGACCGCATAAATAAAGGATTTTTTGCTACAATGATTCCAGAATCAAAGGGAAGGATTTCGTTGAGGAGGAATCGGTTATGAAAAAAATGAGAATGATTGCGGCTGCGGGAGGACTGTTTCTGGGCAGTATGCTGCTCTCGGGATGTGAGGCCAAGGTAACGGCACAAGTGCCGGAGGTCGTCCAGATCCAAAATGTGGATAAGAGCCAGGACGGAAAGATCACACTCAGCAGCAGTGAGACGGTAGAGATCGTGCCGGACATGGCAGAGATTGTATTTTGCGTGACGACGCAGCATGAACAGGCAGGAGAATGCCAGCAGGAAAATACAAGAAAGCTGAACGAACTGCTGGAGTTCTTAAAGGGCCAGGGATTCGATGAGAAGAAGATCAAGACCTCTGGATTTTCCCTTGATACCCGCTATGACTGGAGCGGCGACAAACAGCAGATCATTGGTTATGAGATGCGGACTCAGGTCGCGGTTACAGATATCCCGGCGGATTCCGTGGGGATGGTTCTGTCAAAAGGCGTGGAGAGCGGAGCGAATGAGATTTATTCCGTGTCCTGGTTTTCCAGCGAATATGACAAGGCATACAGCGAGGCACTCGCCAAGGCGGTTGATCTGGCAAAGATGAAGGGGGAAGCGCTGGCAGCGGCAAGCGGTAAGAAGCTGGGAGAAGTACTGAGTATTCAGGAATATGGCGATAACCAGTATGGAAGATATATCAGGGATACCGCGATGATGAAAAATGCCGCAGCGACAGGAGCTATGGAGGCCGGAGCGGCGGATATGGACGTGATGCCGGGAGAAATGCAGGTCACGGCGAATATCAGCATTGAATTTGAGCTGACAGAGGAATAGAATTGCCGGTATGGCGAATTCAGGGAATGAATGATTTCATAAGGGGCCGTTGTTAAATGCACGGATATACAATATATGGCTGATATCTATGAGATTCACAAGCTATATCTTGTATGCAGTGGCAGTTTTGCAACGCCCCCTTTTATTTTGCCATGTGCCAGGAACCGCGTGAACGGCATTCCTGTGCACTGCGGTTATTTTTGTATCCTGCTCCACGTTTTGCCCCATGCGGTAGCCCAGCATTCGCAATAAAGCGCATCATAGGAGATTTGATGTTTTCTCCTGAAACCAGCAAAGAGATGACACCAGACAACACTGGGGAGGGCGATGACAAGCCAGTACAGGGGGCCGAGGAAAAGGCACTGTATCGTATGCCCGTACTCGTGAACACAGAGACGATGGCGGTCACTCGTGTTTTGGGTGCTGAGAAAGATAAAGATACCCAGCGACAGGCCTCCGCGGTTTCCGGGCAAATAGGTCACAATGCTGTTACAGAATTTTTCATGCCGGAAGCGTTTGCAGCAGAGAAATACAAGCAGGCCGATGAGGTTCACCGGCAGTCCCCAGGTGAATTGAAAAATATAGAATAAGATCCGAGGCCAGTTGACGGCAGCGGTCGGCCGGTTCATATGCGGCGCCCCTTTCATTGCTTCTGGATGGCATGGCTCTATTTTTGCAAAAACAGTTTTCCGGGCTCCCCCCATGCGCCAAGGGATTTTCCTTGTTGCGTTGCTTGCCTTTCCCGATAAGAGAAACAAGCGAAAATAAAAATGCCAGATGCTGTTTTATCATAGAGGAGAGAATGATTGCGTTCCAATGCTTGCTATCCGGAGATATTTTTGATACAATTCTTTTAACAAAGGAAACAAATTTTATTCATATAAGGAGAACGGAAATGCAGAACAAAAAGAAAACAATAACCGTTACATTGGCAGCGCTGATGCTGACAGCGCTTCCGGGCATGGTTTCCCTGGCGGCGCAGTGGAAGCAGAATGACAGCGGGGTATGGTACTATATTGACGAAGTGACGGGGGAACCGCTGACAGATTTTCAACAGGATAATGGAAAATGGTATTTCTTAAGCACAGCGGAGGATGCCAGCAAGGGAGCGATGCTGACCGGGGTACAGTGGATCGGCCATAAATGCTATTTTCTGAATCCGGAGGATGGCGGTGCGGTGGCTGTCAATATGGATTACGACGGTTACCACTTTGGAAGTGACGGGTGCGCGGTGAATGAGATTAATAATCCATATTTGATGGAGGAGGGATGCTATCCTTCACGGATTGGCGTTCATGACAAGCTGATGGCCCAGGAGGAGCAGGCAGTCCCTGGGACGGCGGTTTCCGACACTGACGATTCGGAGAATCCATACTCGAGGAACCAGCCTGCCGGTTACAGGGAAGAAGCTGTGCTGGAATTCCTTGATATTTTAAATGCAGCACGTGCAGAAAAAGGTCGTGCGGAGCTTGAGATTGATGAGGAACTCATGGAAGCAGCCAGGATCCGCGCTAAAGAGCAGGTACAGTGCTACGGGCATGAAAGGCCGGACGGAAGCGCCTGGGACACGGTATTTGATGAGCTGGGGATTGACAGGGATAAGAAGCTAGGCGGAGAAAATGCGAATCTGTTCCATTACGATCCGCAGAAGGTCTATACGAGCTGGTACAATTCTGATCGGCACAGGAAGAATATGATGGACAGCCGCTATAAGAAAACCGGTATTGCCTGCTACTTTGACCCGGATTCCAATGATAAATACTGGTGGGTACAGATTTTCTCAAATTAGCAGTATCTGCAAAGGAATGTATCGTTATTGTGCCGCATAATCATCCCTCATGATCGGATTTTTCTTTATCAGATGTACAATTCCTGCTGAGATATGCAGGGATTAGGATGATGGTGGTGGTTACGGATCCTGGCAGTATATTCTATCTCGTAAAAGGTGTAAGACGTGCAGAGCACTTACCCGCCCTTCCACCAAAAGCGGCCTTCCTGTGCCCACGGGTGAGTGCACCACTAAGAATGAAAGTTGTTCCGGCGCATTTGGCATCCCTGAATTTATGCCGCCTGACGGCGGCGGGACTTTCATAGTAACGTTTATACCGGAGAAATAGGTGGACATCCTCTCTGTGCTTTTGTATAATAAGGGAAAGAAGCGGCTGTCCAAATTGGCCTGCACGTTCGCTATGCCGTATGCAGCAGCGTTTCTCCCCAGAGGCGGGCTGTGGTGGGGGAAAGGGACGCAGGTCAGGGGGAAGTTTGCAGGCCAGCGCAGGAAATTTTATATTAAGGAGAGAGTGTGAATGAAAAATCCGATTATCAAGATTGAAATGGAGAACGGCGATGTGATAAAGGCAGAGCTGTATCCGGAGGTGGCTCCGAATACGGTCAACAATTTTCTAAGCTTGGTGCGTAAGGGATTCTATAATGGTCTGATCTTCCACCGGGTCATTGAGGGCTTTATGCTGCAGGGCGGCTGTCCCGAGGGAAATGGTATGGGAGGCCCCGGCTATCATATTAAAGGTGAGTTCTCTGCCAACGGGTTTCAGAATGATCTGGCGCATACAGAGGGCGTCCTCTCGATGGCCCGTGCGATGGATCCGGATTCTGCCGGTTCCCAGTTTTTTATTATGCATAAGGCGGCTCCTCATCTGGACGGGCAGTATGCAGCGTTCGGCCAGGTGATTGAGGGTATGGATATAGTCAATAAAATTGCTGGTGTGCGCACAGATTTCAGCGATAAACCCATGAAAAAGCAGATGATTCAGTCGATTACGGCGGAGACATTTGAGGTAGAATATCCGGAACCGGAGACGTGCCCGGAGGATTGACTGGATCAGGACATATGGAAGCAGGATGGTATCCCGGGGACGTGCCCAAAGGAGATGCCCGGAGCCGGAGGTGTGTCTGGGGACATGCCCGGAGAGCGAATCGGGATGTCGTTCTGGAGCCGGGAAAACATTCTGAGGAGACGAATGGAAATGCAGCGCCAGGAACAGGAAGATTCCGGAGGACTGGTTAAACGATGCAGCAGGTTAGATATGTACGGGTAGGTAACGACGAATATTCCGTATTGATTTCAGATGAGAGAGAGGCTCTCCTGGCAGCAGATGCGGCCGGGAGGGCCATCATTGGCTTATGGGATCCGAATGCCCCGGACAGGGAGTGCGGGCCGGCAGATTTTCTGGTCGAACATGCAGATGATGTGGACGAACCGTTTCTGGAACGTGTCGTCAGACGCCGGCTGGGGCTCCCGTGGACGATCTGTGAGACAGAGCGGCTTGCAGTCAGAGAAATCTGTCAGGGGGATATCAGGCAGATTGTTCAGGGGAAGGCCGGGAATGGTTTTGGCAGCAGGGAGGCAGTGGAGGCATATATCCGGCATCAGTATCCTGTTTTCGGTTTTGGTATCTGGGCTGTCACGAATCGGCAGAATGGCAGTCTGGTTGGTTTGGCCGGGGTGACAGTACCGCAGGAGAGCAGGGCAGAAGATGAGGAGTGGTATCAGAAGCGGCTGTGCAGAGGCTGTGAGGAGGTAATACTGGAAATGGGCTATTTTACATTTCCGGAGTACCGGCAGAGAGGATATGCAAAGGAAGCGTGTCTGGCTGTGATGGAATATGCTTCCCGGGAGCTGGAAGCCGGCTGCCTGCTTTTACGGATTGCGAGGGGGAATCTGCCGTCGCAGAAAATGGCGGCAGTGCTCGGCTTTGAGCGGATTGAGGGAAAGAAAGAGAGGGACTGACGTGTCCAGGTCTTGTTGTCAACTGGCAACCTCCCTGCGCCACAGTTGGGCGCACCACCATGAATGAAAGTAGTTCAGGTGCATTTGGCATCCCTGAACTCAGATCGCCTGCGGCGATGGACTTTCATAGTAAACCTTCCTGCGCCCACAGGTGAGTGCGCCGTCATGAATGAAAGTAGTCAGGCACATTTGGCATCCCTGAATCTATTCCGCCTGTCGGCGGCGGATGTTCACAGTAACTGTTCCGGTCTGTCGTAATCCGCCTCACAATTTTTTGAGAATAGAAGCAAAAGGGTTGAAAAGTGTACGGTTATCCTGTACACTATACATTGTATACAAGAAACAATGAGACGAGGTGGATTATGACAGACCGGATGGAATTAAAGGCCTATGGGAAGATTAATCTGGGACTGGATGTAATAAGGAAGCGTGAGGACGGCTATCATGAGGTGAAGATGGTCATGCAGACTGTCAGCCTGTATGATAAGATAGTGATGGAACGTACGGACAAGCCGGGGCTTTATGTGGAAACGAATTTACCCTATGTACCGAACGGGAAAGAAAACCTGGCATACCGCGCAGCACAGAAGCTGATTGATGAGTTTGGGATCCGGGACGGACTGGATATCAAAATCAGAAAAATGATTCCTGTAGCGGCCGGCATGGCCGGAGGCAGTACAGACGCAGCGGCCGTACTGGTTGGAATGAATCGTATGTTCCGCCTGGGGCTTTCAAAGCGGGAGCTGATGAAGCGGGGCGTACCCCTAGGGGCTGATGTGCCCTACTGTATTATGCGCGGTACTGCGCTTGCAGAGGGCATCGGCGAAAAGCTGACGCGGCTTTCCCCCGCTCCGGTATGCCATATCGTGCTCGTGAAGCCGCAGATCTCAGTATCCACCAAAGAGGTGTACGGGCAGCTTCGGGCGGATGCATTAAAGCCGGAGCAGCATCCGGATATTGATGGTATGTGCAGGGCGATTGAGGAACAGGATTTGGACGGGGTGATCGGGCGGCTTGGAAATGTGCTGGAGACAGTAACTGCCATATCCCATCCGGAGATTACAACGATCAAGAGACTTTTGATGGAGCACGGGGCCGAGGGAGCGCTTATGAGCGGCAGCGGGCCAACCGTATTCGGCATTTACAAGGATAGAGAAAAGGCGGCGGAGGCCTGCCGTTTCCTGAAGGAAGAATGCGGGCCGCGCCTGACGCGCCAGGTATTTTTGACCGGATTTTTTAATAACAGAAAACTGGACGGACAGAGGGAGAAATGTCATGAAAAATGATTTTCGGGTAAATATGGACGAATATCTTCCCCTGCGTGACGTTGTATTCAAGACTCTGCGCCAGGCGATACTGAAAGGCGAGCTGGAGCCAGGGGAACGGCTGATGGAGATTCAGCTTGCGGAACGCCTGGGCGTGAGCCGTACACCAATCCGTGAGGCGATCAGAAAGTTGGAATTAGAGGGTCTGGTACTCATGATTCCCAGAAAGGGCGCAGAGGTTGCAAAGATTTCCGAGAATAATCTGCGTGATGTTCTGGAGGTCCGGCGTTCTTTAGAAGAGCTGGCGATTGATCTGGCCTGCCAGCGCATGACAGAGGAAGAGCTATCAGAGTTAAAAAAGACGGAAGAGCGGTTCGCGAAGGCGATTCAGACAGGCGAAGTGATGGAGATTGCCCAGACGGACGAGAGCTATCATGAGATTATTTATAACAGTACCAAGAATCAGAAGCTGGTGCAGATCCTGAATAATCTCAGAGAACAGATGTACCGCTATCGTCTGGAATATATTAAGGATGAGGACAAGCGCCAGATTCTTCTGGTAGAGCATGACCACATCATCAAGGCCCTGAGCCTGCGCCATGTGCAGGAGGCAAAAATGGCGATTCGGGAACATATCGACAATCAGGAGATCACGATTCTCAAAAATTTAAAGGAGCAGGGAAATGACATTCAAAGAAAGATATCTGTCCGGGGAAATTGAGTTTGAAGCGATCGACGATTATATTGACGAGTGGAATCTTCGCGATGACGGAGAAACGCTGGCCCATTTTCTGGGACTTGACGCCGATGAGGAAGATGTCTGGATTGACGAGAGCGACGAGGCACTGAAAGAAATGCTGGACGCGAAACGCAACAGGTAAAGGGAGCGGGGCATAGGGGGCCAGCCCGGGGAGAGCAGGCATCCTGCGTCTGCGTCCTCCTGGAGGAGAGAACAGGGGGCCCTGCGCCAGTCTGGATTATCCCGGAAAAGGAATGGAGAATCTTGCAACAGCCCAAAGAGAAGAGCTATCGTGCAGTATAATGCTGCCTGAAATAAAGAAAGGGGTACAGGAAAATGACAACAGTAACACTTGGAAGGACCGGGATTACAGTCAACAAAAACGGATTCGGTGCTCTGCCGATTCAGAGAATCACGAAGGATGAGGCAGCAAAGCTTCTGCGGCGTGCATATGAGGGCGGCATTACGCTCTTTGATACAGCCCGCGCCTATTCGGACAGTGAGGAAAAGATCGGATACGCGATGAGCGATCTCAGAAACCACATCTACATCACCACCAAGACGGCAGCCGTGACGGCTGAGGACTTCTGGAAGGATCTGGAGACGAGTCTTTCCCTGCTAAAGACAGACCATGTGGACGTCTATCAGTTCCATAATCCGGCTTTCTGTCCGAAACCAGGTGATGAGAGCGGGATCTATGACGCAGCGTTAAAGGCAAAGGAGCAGGGGAAGATCCGTTTTATCGGTATCACGAACCACCGCCTGTCCGTGGCGAATGAAGCCGTTGCCTCCGGGCTTTACGATACGCTCCAGTTCCCGTTCTGCTATCTGTGCAGTGACAAGGATATCGAGCTGGTTAAGGCATGTGCCGACAACCATGTCGGATTTATTGCCATGAAGGCCCTGTCGGGCGGTCTGATTACAAATTCCGCGGCAGCCTATGCTTTTGAGGCACAGTATGAGAATGTACTGCCGATCTGGGGGGTTCAGCGCGAACATGAACTGGAGGAGTTCTTAAGTTATGTTGAGAATCCGCCGGTGATGACGAAAGAACTCTCAGAGCTGATCGAAAAGGACAGAAAGCAGCTCTATGGCAGCTTCTGCCGTGGCTGTGGATACTGTATGCCATGTCCGGTTGGAATTGAGATCAATAACTGCGCAAGAATGTCTCTGCTTCTGCGCCGTTCTCCGTCCGCAGGCCACCTGTCTGAGGCAGGACAGGCAAAGATGATGAAGATCAAGGACTGCCTGCACTGCAACAGTTGTATGTCAAAATGTCCGTATGGATTGAATACGCCGGAGTTACTTTTGAGAAACCTCAAGGATTATGAGGAAGTGCTCGCGGGGAAGGAAATGACAGCAGATAATTTCTAAGGATCTAAAAGGCTCCGGGAAAAGATGCCGCAGGCGGCGAATATTGGTCCTTTCTAATGCTGGTGCGTCAGAGGGAAATAGCAGCCTTCCTGCGCCCCCAGGTAAGCGCGCCACTATGAATGAAAGTAGTCCGGCGCATGTGGCATCCCTGAACTTAGATCGCCTGCGGCGACGGACTTTCATAGTAACCACACGTATGAAAATTGCCAGCCCTGTTTTCGATAGGGCTGGCAATTTTCAGTTGATTTTCAATCATATTCGTCAAAAAACACAGGTAGACTTCCTGCGCCTACAGGTAATCTGCGCCGCAATGAATGAAAATAGCCCGACGCATGTGGCGTCCGTGAATCTATGCCGCCTGTCAGCAGCAGATTTTCACGGAAAACCTTCCTGCGCCCACATGTAATTGTGCCATCATAAATGAAAGTAGTCCGGGCGCATGTGGCATCCGTGAATGTGTGCTGCCTTCCGGCGGCGGACTTCACAGTACAGACCGGCTCGTCAGAATTGCTGCCGGTGCAGGAAATCAGCCTTCAATCGCGATATAGTTCGGGGTCTCGACCTTTGGCTGTTCCGGAACCTTGGGGATGGTAAGGGCTAAGATGCCGTTTTCAAATCTGGCCTTGATATCTTCCTTTTTCACTGCGTCACCGACATAAAAGCTCCTGCTCATCGAACCGCAGTAGCGTTCACGACGGATATAACGTCCCTCGCTTGAGTCGTCCTGATTCACAGACGTGGTGGCGTTGACTGTGAGATAGCCATCTTTCAGCTCTGCATTGATGTTTTCCTTACTGAAGCCGGGGAGATCCATCGAGATCTCATACATTCCGTCCATGTCTTTCACATCGGTTTTCATGACGGCAGTGGCGGCTTTCCCATACACGGGATTCCGTCTTGCGAAAAAACGGTTGTCAAATGGGAAACTCATCATCTCATCAAATAAATCTTCTCCAAAAATACTAGGCATTAACATAAATCATTCCTCCGTTTATATGATATGATATATTTAACAAATTATCCGTGCAGCCAATTATTAAAATGACTGTTTGAACTTATCTATTTGTTATATATGAAATATAGCACTAATTATTAGCAATGTCAATAGATGAGTGCTAATTTTTTGTGAAAAAATTGTGAAGTTCTGATTTCCCTTGATTTTACAGGTTCCCCGCTGGTTTTGCTGGTATGGCGCCAATGCCATTTTACTGCAATTTACTCCTTATAATGGCAGATGCCCTGATGTAGACCAAGCAGATATCCAGAGATTTACGCCGGGCGTTGATGCGGAACTTTTTCATTTCGCAATTCCTCCTGACACCAGAAAAACCGTAATCTGCCACAGAGATGTTCTGGCAAATTACGGTGTCTGATGCTTTCTGAAATAAATTGTAACAGGATAAGAAAAGCGATGAAATCCGTACTTTCCCAATCAATTTTATCGCAGCATGTGATAGAATGATACCTCAAAATCTTTTATTAAAAGAATGTAAGCAATCTGATTCCGTTGTTCCACATGGCGGATGTTGCGATCTTTCACCGGTACTTCACCGACATATCGCAGAAATTGAAGTGGCAGGAGGCCTTCAGTTACCATTCTTTGAACTCCAATGTCTTTTATTATCGTTAATTTTAATTATCAAAAAGGACTTTAAGCCGCTTTATAATTACCAGGATGTTTAACACAGCCACGATTGATAAATAATAGATACAGCCGCTGACTATCTGTAAATAAAGTGACTGCTCAAACTCCCCGGCAAACAGTGTAACAAACGAAAGGAAAAGTAAAAGCAGGCACAGGATTGATTCGAAAATGGTTGCATTAAAGGTTTCCTTTAAAAGCCGTTTATACATGGGCTTCCTGTTGTCCTTGTCAGCAAATGCACATAAGATACTAAGGGTAGAAAAAAACATTGCGATAAGAATCGACAGGACAATGTTAAGGTTATTTAATATTTCCCTGTCTATGCAGCGTATTTTTACAATTCCGACAGAAAATAAAGCAGGGACAATAAAAATACTGACAAGCTGCAGTGGATTCCCCTTAAACACGCTCAAATGCTCTGAAAAAATGGTACGTACGTCAAGAAAATTGCTCATTTTTAAGGAAAAGCTAAAAACCAAAAAAACGATTCCAATTACAAATAAAACGACAGATGTAACATTCACAGACTTTTCCTCCTGCCTATGCGATATGTAGCACCATTTCCTTCAGATATTCTGTTGCTACGGTTGTAAAGTGTTCAAGGAGCAATGATAAATTGGGATGTCCGTCAGCCATTTTTATTTCATCAGGGATTGCTTCGATAATACTTAAGTTCTCCAGGTTATGCAGATTAATGGTCCGGGTGCGCCCTCCGATGTCAACAATGACTTTCAGGTTGTCATATTCTATTTCTTCAAACTCAAACAAATGGCAGCGGCTGCCTGCCACACGGCGGATTTGATCCATCAAAAGGCCCCACTTTTTCTCAGAAAAACACAGATGGCCGATTTCACGAACCTCTGAGCCATATCCCTGACTGAGATTATCTGCGCTGTCAACAGATTTAATATTTTTAATCATGACTAATTTTTTTATACTGTCTTTCCGAATTATTTTTTTGATAAACAAACTGGGAGAGATCGTATGGCACCTTAGTGTGATCTTATATTCATTGGAGAAAAATTCCTGCATGAGATTCGTAGTGATCGTTTTTACACCAAATTGTCCTACATTTTGAAAAATAAATAACCCCTTTTGAACCGTCACCTGCTCGTTATCCTTGGGGAAAATCACCATGAAATAGAACGGCCTTGTATCAATATCAGATAATTTCTTTTGGTATTTTATCTTCTCAGTACTTCCGTCTACAATGTCGGACGAGCTGCCATATATGCCAGAAAGGATTTTGGTGTAGAACATCCGGAACTCATCCGTTTCTAAATAGTTCTCTTTATTATATTCACACCGGAACGATTGCTGCCTGGTTTTATCTTTTACAAGGATTTCATGGCGCTCGAAAAATTGTATAAATATTTCTGATAAATCATGAAAATGACATTCTGTTCGATCACTTTTCTGTAAAGTTAAGGGCATATTTAAATTGAAAATTTGGGCATTTCTTTTTGAATTTGTTTTTCGCAGATGAAAGCTGCAGGCGGTCAGGCTAAGATTGAACATCAATGTTCCTCCTCGTTAAGTATTATCTATATATTACCACAAAAATACCGGGTTGGCAAAACGGGAGCAGCATCTGTATTCTGAAGCTTTTTGCTGAATTGTGCCCGGCATGCCTGTGGCAAAAGATATGGGCCGAAGTATGATCTTGAACAAGCCTGGATGTTTGCAGCCAGGGGAATGGAAAAGGTCAGAAAAGTGACCGAAGAAACAAGCGACGCAAGATGGCAAAGCATAAGCGAGAGATTCCGGAGCTTTGTGAGGAACTGGAAGAATGCGGCAGGTATCTTATGGCAAGATCCGTCTAATATTGCCGTTCCCAAAGCGGATCTGAAACACGGATGAACGAATCGCGAAATCACTTGTACCGCATGTTAGAATGTGTTATATTGTCAGGGATCACGAGATGAATGCAGACTTTCGCTCAGGGCATCATACATTTACGGATTCAGGGGGAACTGATGCAGAACCGTTTACTTTCACAGGCAATCGAAAAGCTGGCGGACGATTTTGCATGCCGCGATTGGAAATATCTTGATGTGGAGCCGGGAAGCCGGTGGGAAAAGACCTTTTGCTGGCCAGGCCAGCCAAAAGAGGAGATCATGATCTGTGTGCACAAGGGGAATATGATACAGGAGGATTTCCATCGGCAGGATTTCTTTTTCTTCAATTTTGTTTATAAAGGAAGCTACGGGGCGTTCAGCTACCGTTATGACAACCATATCACGGTCCGTGAGGGGGAAATGCCGGGTATGCGCTCAGTAAGCGGGATGAAGAAGACTTTATCATTATCGGGATCCTCATGCGTAAGGAGACATTTTTCCGCTCCTTTCTGCCCGTCTTGTCTGCAGATGCCAGCTGTTCCGGTTCTTCCTGGAACCGCGCATGGAGCGGGCAGGCATTCTTCTGTAAGGTACGTCGCTTCCGATTGAAGAGATTGCGCTCATGCTGGGCTATAGCAACAGCAGTAATTTTTATAAAGTATTCCGTGAGTATTACCACATGTCGCCCCGGGAGTATGAAAGGATGCTTTGATGTGGAGCGCCGGTTACGGTAAACATCATGCAGGCTGTCGGTCAACGGGACTGTCATAGTATATTAGAATTTACCACTATAATAATTAATATTTGACATTGTAAGTATCCTCACTCTCCTGTAGGATAAGGGCAGAATTTATTTTGCACCATATCTTATTTACAGGGGGATAGATCATGAACAGTCAGACTCTTACAGCCGGAAAGCCGTATCGGCAAATCATCCGTTTTGCGGTTCCTTTGCTTCTGGGCAATCTCTTCCAGCAGTTCTACAATATGGCCGATGCGTTTATCATCAGCCGCTGCCTTGGGGGCAGCGCCTTTGCGGGCGTCAGCTGTACGAGCGGTATTTCCAATCTGATTATCGGTTTCGCCCAGGGCATGACAGCAGGACTCGTCATCCCGATGGCTCAGAGCTTCGGCGGCGGGGACCGCGAGCGCTCGGGGACAGCAAATCTCCCCTTCATTACCTGTTAATCGCCTCCGGCATCAACATTGTTCTTGATTACATCCTGATTCAGTTTACCGGCATGGGCGTGCGTGGAGCGGCGCTTGCGACAGTCATTTCACAGGCGGTTTCGGTTATGCTCTGCCTTTTGAAGATCATACGGAATGTGGAAGTGCTTTCACTTAAAGGCTGTCATGGGCCATTTGATCCCGGAATACTAAGGGAAAATCTGGCTCTGGGGGTTCCGATGGCATTCCAGACCTCCATTATCTCTCTGGGGGTGATTTTGATTCAATTCGCGACAAACGGCATGGGCACGGTGGCAATCGCATCCTATGCGGTCGCCAAGAAGATTGATACGATTGCCGTCGAACCGCTGCGTTCGCTGGGAATCACGATGACGACTTATACGGCCCAGAATTACGGAGCCGGAAAATATGACCGCATCCTTGACGGCGTGCGTCAGTGTGTTCTCATCTCGGTCGTCATGTCAGCCGCCCTTGGGCTCATTATGTTTTTCGGCGGCCGCTTCCTGGCGTCGTTGTTTATCGGAACCGGAGATTCTCGATCTGGCACATACATTTCTGATCATACACGGCGTGCTGTATGTGATTCTGGCACTGCTCTTTGATTACCGCTATACGCTGCAGGGACTTGGCGACGCCAGGATTCCGACCATTGCCGGACTGATGGAGCTGGCGATGCGTACCTTTTCGGCCTTTGTTCTTGTGCCGCGGATGGGCTTTTTCGGGGCCTCCATCGAGACGCCGTTATCCTGGCTCGGCGCGCTGCTCCCGGTCATTTTTGCGTACTATATTGCTTCCAGGAGGATTCGCGGCCTGATGGCAGGGTAAAATACAAAA
>Ga0224740_10077_pt1 | contig 22640 bp, 25 predicted proteins | sample LIM_E_Water_Bulk_FD_161634 | JGI IMG/M metagenome (GOLD analysis project Ga0224740, IMG submission 161634) | Enriched cells from gastrointestinal tract of the lab mouse from Pacific Northwest National Laboratory (PNNL), Richland, Washington... | ecosystem: Host-associated > Mammals > Digestive...
ATGGTGAATTTGTTGAGAAAAAAGAACCTGTACAGGTTGGTGCTGATTTGATAGCAGGGTCCCTCATAAAAAATGCAGGCGGCGGTATTGCAACAACAGGCGGTTATATTGCAGGAAGACACGATCTCGTTGAAAAATGTGCCTACAGACTCACAACACCCGGTTTAGGCAAAGAAGTTGGCGCAACCCTTGGTATGAACAGAGAGCTTTATATGGGGCTTTTCTTTGCACCTCACACAGTAGGTGAAGCATTAAAAAGTGCCGTGTTTATATCTGCACTTTTTGAAAGCTTCGGCTACAAGGTTACACCAAAATATAATGAAATAAGACACGATATTGTTCAGTGTCTTGGTCTTGAAAACGCTGAAAGTCTTGTTGCCTTCTGTCAGGGAATACAGAGCGGAAGTCCGATTGACAGCTTTGTGCTGCCTGAGCCTTGGGATATGCCCGGCTATGACAGTAAGGTTGTAATGGCTGCAGGTGCATTCACATTAGGCTCTTCAATTGAGCTTTCTGCAGATGCACCGATCAGAGAGCCGTATTATGCTTGGATTCAGGGCGGTCTTAATTTCCACAGTGCAAAGATTTGCGCAAAGCTTGCTGCCCAGCAAATGGAGGATAAAGGTTTACTGAAATGAAAGAATATAATTTCAAAGGAATAAAGCCGGAGGCTATTGAGCTTCTGTGCCTTAACAGATTTAATGATTCACGCTCTTTTTATGAGGAACACAAAGAGGAGCTTAAGCAGGGAATAACTGTTCCTATGAGGCAGATTATGCTTGACCTCAGCGATTTAATGTATGATATTGATGAGAAAATGATGACCGACCCTGTAAGGTCAGTTGCAAGAATTTATCGTGACACAAGGGGCAACAGAAATAAAACAAAGTATCGTGAAAACATTTGGATGTTCTTCAGACGCTATAAAAAGGAATATCCTGAGGCTCCTTTCTACTATTTTGAATTTTTCCCCGACAGCTTTGGCTATGGTGTTGTTTTCTGGCTGTGGCGTCCGACATATTTTAAAGTTGTACATCAGCAGATTTTGAAGCATCCTGACAGATGGCTTGATGCAGTTAAGGCCTGTGAGGATGCAGGCTTGACATATGAGTGCAGGGATGAATATAAAAAGGATATGTACCCGGATGCTCCCGAAGAATTAAAGCCATATTTAAAAGCCAAAAATATGTCATTTTCATATAACAGCTTTGACTTATCTCGAATAGGAACAAGTGCACTCATTGATGAGCTTAAGCTTGCGTTTGATATTGCAAGACCTATGTATGAATTTTTTATGGATTGCTATGAGATATTAATTGCTGACGGTATTATTAAACCCGAGGATTACGAAAGATAATGGTGATTTTTTGTTAAAATTAGTTTTTGCCAGATCAGGCTATGGTAAAAGTGAATATGTTTTCAACCAAATAAAAGAGTTTGTTGAAAGCGGTCGGAAAGATATACTGCTCATTACACCTGAGCAATATTCACTTGTATGCGAGAAAAAGCTTCTGACTGAGCTTGGCGAACACGGCATAACTAAGGTTGATAATTCATCCTTCAGCAGAATTACAGATGATGTAAGGCGAAAATACGGCAGTGACAGTTTACCCACGCTCTCTAAGGGTGGCAAGGCCGTTATGATGATGCGTGCAATTGATCTTGTAAAAGAGAATTTACAGCTTTTCAACAAGCATCTTGATTCACTTTCATTTGTAAATTCAATGATTAAAATTTATGATGAAATGAAATCCTGTAATCTGAGCTGCAGTGAAATAATAGAGCTTTCACAGAATATCAAAAGTGATGCATTGAAGAGAAAATTATCAGATATTTCTTTAATTATGAGCAGCTATGAAATGCTTCTGTTTGACAAGTACCTTGACCCTGCCAATGAGCTTACACGTCTTTATAATCAGCTAAACGGACTTGATTATTTTAAAAATAAATATGTATTTATTGATGGCTTCAACGGCTTTGTTGCACAGGAATATAAAATCTTGGAGCTTGTTATCAAAGAGGCAAAATGTGTAACAATCACACTTTGTACCGATTGCCCGGACAATGATGATGCATTCAATCTGTTTGGCTATGTAAATAATTCAGCTAAAATACTTAAAAAGATTGCGCTAAAAGCGAATATTGAAATTAAAGAAGAATTTCTTACTGATAATAAAAGAGCGCAAAATCACGATATTAAAACATTGGAAAAATTCATTTTTACAGATGGCAAAAATGAATTAATTAAGTCTGACAATATTTCTGTTTATTCTGCAAAAAGCATTACTGACGAATGCTGTGAAGCCGCAAGGCAGATACGTTCACTCCTCAGGAAAGGCTGCAAAGCAAGTGATATTGCAGTTATTACACGTGATTTGAATAAGTACAGAGAAGAGCTTTCTGTAACCTTAAAAAAATATGAAATACCATTTTTCAATGATGAACGCCAACCGATCAAAAATCAGCCGCTGGTTGTTTTTATTGAATATCTTTTAAGATGTGTCAATTACTCATTGAGAAGTGATGACATACTCAGTCTTGCAAAAACAGGACTTACTGATGTAAGTGATGAGGACATTAATGAGCTTGAAAACTATATTTACCTTTGGAATATAAGCGGATTAAAATGGACAAGACCTTTTGAAAATTCAACAAAAGGCTTTGTGAATGAAATAAGCTCATCCGATAAAGCACGTCTTGAAAAAATTAATATAACAAGAGAAAAAATAATAACACCTATAATTAAATTTAAAAATGCAGTAAAGGGTGCAGATGCATTCAAAATATCTGAATCGCTTTATTATTGTTTAATTGATTTTGGTGTTGATGAAAGAATAAAAGAAACCGCACTCGATTTAGCAAGGCTTAATCACACCGCACTCGCCGAGGAGCAGGGCAGAGTATGGGATCTTGTAATGAATATTCTTAATGATTTACCTCAGACTGCAGACAAAAAAACAATCAAATTAAAGGAATATGCAAAAATTTTCTCTCTAATAATTTCAACCGAGGATTTAGGCACATTGCCTGTTGGTATTGACAATATACAAATCGGTCAGGCAGACAGAATAAGAACCGATAACCCTAAAGCTGTTTTTATCTTAGGAGCCAATGAAGGTGAGTTTCCGCAAACAGTAACAAGCGGAGGACTGCTGAGCGAGGGTGACAGGAGAATACTTCTTGATAATGATTTTAAGCTGTATTCATATGGTGAAGTACTCAATCAGCAGGAAAAGTATTTTGCTTATATGGCTTGTACCGCACCAAGTGAAAAGCTGTATATTTCTTATCTTGGAAATACCGGAAAAAACGCTGCACCTTCTGAAATAATAACTTCAATCGAAAGCATATTTGACATTACTGAAAAAACATACGAAGCAATTGATGATATTGATTTGATAGAAACATATTCTAATTCCTTTGATTTGATGTGTGAAAGGTATTTGACAAATACTGTGTTTTATTCCTCATTAAAGGAATACTTTAAAAATGACAGCAGATTTAATTCAATTAAAGCACTGGCAGAAAATAAAAAATCAAAAATTGAAAATAAGCAAACAGCTACTTCCTTATTCGGTTATAATATGTACGTTTCAGCATCAAGGGTTGAGGATTTTTATAACTGCTCATTCCGATATTTCTGCAAATTCGGCCTTAATGCAAGACCGAGAATAAGAGCGGAAATCGACCCGATGCAAAGAGGTACACTCATTCATTATGTGCTTGAAATGATTCTTTCGACAATAGGCAGTAAAAAGCTTTCATCACTGACAAATGTTGAAATAATAGCACTTGTTGACAGATTTATCACCATGTATTTTGAACAGGAGATGGGAAATGCTGCCGATTTATCAATAAGATTTAAGTATAATTACAGACGTCTTTCAAAATTGATATACAGTGTAGTTTATCATCTTGCTGAAGAGTTTGCGCACAGCGATTTTGAAGCAAATGCCTTTGAGCTTGATATTGACAAAGACGGTCAGGTTAAGCCTGAACAGATTATTCTTGAGGACGGCGGTACTATACAGATAAGAGGCTCAATTGACAGAGTTGATACATACGTGCATAATGGCGAACGATATGTTAGAGTAGTCGACTATAAATCGGGAAATAAGTCCTTTAACTATTCGGATATTCTGCACGGCTTAAATCTGCAGATGTTTATTTATCTTTTTTCACTTTGTAACGATAAGAACGCTGAGCTTACAGGAATTCCTGCAGGCGTGCTATATATGCACGCAGCAAGAAATATTTTTAATTTTAATTCCCGGACAGCAGCAGCGAATACTATAAAAAGTGAAGAAAATGCATCTTTCAAAATGAAGGGGATTGTTCTTGATACCGCAGACGGAGAAATTGCAAAAGCAATGGACCACGAACTTATGGGCAGGTATATACCGGTTAAAGCAAAAAAAGACGGCGAGCTTACAGGTAAGCTTGCACGTCTCGAACAGCTTGGATATATACATAAAAAGATAAATGAGCATGTTGCACAAATGGGGATGGAGCTTCATCTCGGCAACATAAATCAAAATCCTGTTAAGGACAAAATGCATAAGAATACCTGTGAGTACTGTGATTACAAGGATGTTTGTGCAAATAAAAGAACTATTGAAAACCGAACACTTGACGATATAAGTGACAAGGAAGTGCTTGAAATTTTAGCTAAGGAGTATAGTGAAAATGCCACAGTGGACACCAGGACAGAGTAATGCAATAAACGCCAGAAATAAAAATATTCTTGTCAGTGCCGCTGCCGGTTCAGGCAAAACAGCAGTTCTTGTTGAAAGGGTAATAAAGCTTATTACTGACAAAACAAATCCTGTTGACATTGACCGTCTGCTTATTGTTACATTTACCAATGCTGCAGCCGCAGAAATGCGTTACAGAATTTCAAAGTCACTTAACGGACTGATAAAGAGTAATCCGAATGACAGTTTTTATAAACGACAGCTTTCTCTGCTGCCGAATGCAAAAATATCAACGATAGATGCATTCTGCGCAAGCCTTGTTAAGGAGCATTTTTATGAGCTTTCAATAAACCAGGATTTTTCAACCTTTGACGAAAGCGAACTGCAGCTTCTTGAGGATAATGTAATAAGTGAAACACTGGACAAATGCTTTGAAGAAAACAATGCGGATTTCATATCATTATTTGAAATGTTCACTTCACCAGGGAATGAAAAGCCTGTGATAAATGCAGTTAAAAGACTGCTCAGATTTATATATGCACAGCCATTTCCGTATAAATGGCTTGAAAAATCCGCAGAACTTTATAATCCCGATATATCACTTGCTGAAAGTGTGTGGTTTGAATATGTAAAAAATGAAATTGATTATCTTTCAGCATATGCTCTTGAGCTTGCAAAAGAAAATATGTCACTTATTGACTTTGAGGATGAAAAGATTAATTTAAAATTCAGCGATGTAATAAATGACGATATCAAGGAAATTGAAAGAATACAAGCTTTATCTTATTCATGGACTGACTTAATCAATGAAAGAAAGCCCTCTTTCAAAAGAATGCCGTCATCCTCAAAGGTTGATAAAGCAGTAAGTGAAAAAATAAAGGCAAACAGAGAAGTGTACAAATCAATCCTTACAAAGGATATTGAAAGCTTTTTGATTTCTGATGAAGACGATTACAGAAATGATGCAAAAGTCCTTTACAAGCGTATTCAGAGCCTTACAGAGTTGCTTAAAGCGGTTGATGAAAGACTGATGCAGGAGAAAAAAGAACTCAACTCATATTCATTCTCAGATATAGAACATTTTGCAATTTCTCTTTTATTTAAACTTGACGATGACGGTAATATCATCCGTACCGCTCTTGCACATGAGCTGTCTGAAAACTATTATGAAATCCTTGTTGATGAGTATCAGGATACTAATGAGGCACAGGATTTGCTTTTTACCTATTTATCAAACGGTAAAAATCTTTTTACGGTAGGGGATATCAAACAAAGTATTTACCGCTTCCGACTTGCTATGCCGCATATATTCAATGCAAAAAAGAAAAGCTACGATTACTATAATGCAGAAGACAGCAGCGTAAATGCAAAAATCATTCTTGATAAGAATTTCAGAAGCAGATCTGAAATCTGCAGCTATGTAAATTTTGTTTTCTCAAATCTTATGACCGAGAAACTCGGTGAGCTTGATTATAACACCGATGAATTTTTAAATTATGGTGCTGACTATAAAGAAAGCCTTGTACCGTCAGCTCAGCTCAAAATACTTACAGGCGTTAAGGGCGAGGAATATGACAGGCTGGAGGCTGCCTATATTGCAAAAACGATTATCAAAAAAGTAAATAGCGGCGAGCTTGTTAAAGATGGCTGCAATTACAGACCTATCAACTATGGTGATTTTGCAATTCTGATGCGAAAGGTTAAAGGTCATATTGATACATATTCGCAGGTGCTGTCAGACTTCGGTATTCCTGTTATTTGTGATAATTCAACCAATCTGTTTGAAAACAATGAAATAAGAATTTTGCTGTCATTGATAAGAGTAATTGATAATCCTATGCTGGATATACCTCTGCTCACTGTAATGCTGTCGCCGATTTACGGCTTTACGGAAGATGAAATGGCTCAGCTTAGAATTGATAATCGTTTCGGCACTCTATACAGTTGTATATATTCTTCAGACAATTCAAAGGCTAAAAATTTTATAAGCAATCTTAAGGAGCTGAAAAAAATCAGCGTTTCAATGTCCGTGGCAGGCTTTATCAGATATCTCATTGATGATAAGGGACTTATCGGATACTTTAACGCTATGGGCAATGGTGAGCTCAGATATCAGAATGTTTTGAAACTTATTGCTTTTGCGGAAAAATTTGACAGCGGTGTTAATGTAGGATTGACAGCTTTTATCAGATATATTGATAAAATTGCTTCCTCTGACAAAGGAATTGATTCAGCCGCACTCAGTGCTGCTGCCGGAAATTCAGTAACTATAATGTCTGTTCATCACTCAAAGGGACTCGAATTCCCCGTATGTATTTTTGCCGGTACAACAAAGCAATATAACAAGCAGGATCTGAATGATAAGCTGTTGCTTAATACAAGCCTTGGTGTCGGCTTAAAATGCCATAATGAAGAGGAAATGTATCAGTATAATTCATTACAGTATACTGTAATAAAAAATAAAAATGATGCAGAGCTTATGAGTGAAAATCTCAGAGTGCTTTATGTTGCAATGACAAGAGCAAAAGAACAATTCATTTCATTTGTAACAGTAGATAATCTCGAAAGTAAAATTAAAAAGCTGGCATCAAATATCGGCAGCAACGCAATAAGCCCTTATTCATGCAAAAAGATAAACAGTGACGGCGATTTTCTGTTGATGTGTGCTCTTATGCATGGCGACTGTAAGACACTGAGAGAACTTTCTCCATTTGATATCAAGACAATTCATAGTGATTTTCGTTTTGATGTTGAAATAACCGACGAAATCAGTGCTGAAGAAAGTGATTTCACTTTATCATTTACTGAACCCGATCATAATATTGTCAGACAAATTGAAGAAAAGCTTTCATTTAAATATAATAGATGCAACTTGTCTGCATTAAGCTCGAAGCTGACCGCATCCTCCCTTGATGATATAGAAAGAGGTTTTGAATATCTTACTTCTTCAAAACCATCATTCCTTAACAAGGGCGGTTTAACACCGGCACAGCGCGGCACAGCAATGCATACATTTATGCAGTTTTGCAGCTATGAAAATTCACTTGCTGATTTAGAAAAAGAAATTGCCAGAATAAAAAATCTTGGTCATATTAATAATGAGCAGGCTGAAAGTCTTGACAGAAATATGTTAATCAGATTTTTTAACAGTGACCTTGCTTCACAGATTTTTGATGCCGACAAAGTATACAGAGAAATCAAGGTAACATCCTTTGTTCCCGTAAAAGAAATTTATGGCATGGATGCTGAAGAAAGTGTACTGATTCAGGGTATTGCTGACTGTGTCATAGAAAAAAATAACGAACTTGTTCTGATTGACTATAAAACAGACAATGTATCCAACGAGGAGGAATTGCTTGGCAGATATAAAAAACAGATTATGTTCTATAAATCAGCTATAGGCAAAACCCTCAATAAGCCGGTTAAAACCGCTCTGCTTTATTCATTTAAGTTAGGAAAATGCTGTTATTATAAATAATTTAAAAAAATACTTGCATTTTGCGGCGGCTTGTGGTAATATATCAAAGCATAATGACATTACTTGTAAAGAGGTGAAAGTAAATGAAAGACGGAATTCATCCAAACTACGATACTTGCACTGTTAAGTGTGCTTGTGGTAATACTTTTGAAACAAAAAGTACAAAGAGCGAATTAAAGGTTGATATCTGCTCAAAATGTCATCCATTCTTCACTGGTAAGCAAAAGCTTGTTGATACAGGTGGACGAGTTGATAGATTCAACAAGAGATATGCACGTAAGGGCTAATCTGAAAATCAATGGCAATGGTAATTACCGTTGCCTTGTTTTTTTATGGTGATCGTATGAAGGAATACAAAACTGTTGAACTGGAAAGCAGTGACGAATTTATTGAAAAAAAGTCACGCTTTATCGGTTATGTCAAGCCCGTCAAAACACAGGCTGAGGCTGCCGAATTTATTAATTCAATCAAGTCAAAGCATTGGGACGCTGCTCACAACGTGTCTGCCTATGTTCTTAAAGAAAATAATATTCAGCGTTCAAGTGACGATGGTGAGCCCAGCGGAACTGCCGGAGTACCGGTTCTTGACGTTCTGCTCAAAGAAGGACTTGTTGATGTCTGCGTTGTTGTGACCAGATATTTCGGCGGAACACTTCTTGGGGCAGGCGGACTGATCAGAGCATACTCACGTGGTTCAAAAATCGCTGTTAATGCAGGGCATATTATAACAATGGCACCCTGCAAAATTATTGATGTTTCTGTTGATTACAGCTTTTATGAAAGAATGAGCATTATACTAAATGATTTTGGCGCAAATATTGAAAACAGCGAATTTACAGATAAAGTCAACATCAAATTTTCACTTAAAGAAAGTCTTGTTGACAATCTCGGCAAGACATTAACTGAACAAAGCAACGGCAAATATTTACTTGATATAGTCGGTGAAAAATTTGCAAAAATATAATTTTTTTGAATATTAACGGAAAAACCTGCCAATCATTCATTTGAAAGGCAGGTTTTATTATGAAAACTTTCAAGGTGTTTGTTCCTGTATTTTTACTTTTGGTTATTGTAACCTCTTGCTTAACATCGGATATCATATCAGCAGAAAGCATATCAGATAAAGTGCTAAGACTTCATATTCTCGCAAACTCCGATTCAACAGAAGATCAAAACATAAAGCTCGGTCTGAAAAACTATTTTTTAGATAATACCAAGGAATTATTCAGCGGCAAAACTATTGAGGAAAATATTGCGATAGCAGAAAACAACAAGGAACAGATAGAAAACATCTGTAACAATTATTTAAAGAGTTATGGCAAAACAGCCTTCGTAACCATTGAAAAAGAATTCTTTAAAACAAGAGCTTATGATGACTTCACACTCCCGGCAGGCGTCTATAATTCTATAAAGATAACAATCGACGAGGGCAAGGGACATAATTGGTGGTGTATTGTTTTTCCGTCAGTCTGTCTTAATGCCTGCAGTGAAACTATGAATGAATATCTGACAGATGATGAAATGGAGCTCGTTACATCCGGCTATACACCTAAATTCAAAATAATAGAAATTTATGAAAAATTAAAGGACAGACTTAATTAAGTCTGTCCTTTATGGTGCCGGCGGCGGGGGTCGAACCCGCACCCTGTTGCCAGGACTGGATTTTGAGTCCAGCACGTCTGCCAATTCCATCACGCCGGCAAACAACATTGATATTATAACTAATCTTTATGTAAAAGTCAATTATAAAATTTAATAATTAACAGCCGAGTAAAATATTAAGCTTATTGATTAACCGTCTTATTGCTATAAATAATCTGTTCAACAAAAAAACAACAAACATACTTTTGTATGTTTGTTGTTTTTGGTGCTGGTGACCGGACTTGAACCGGTACGGTATTTCTACCGAGGGATTTTAAGTCCCTTGCGTCTGCCGATTTCGCCACACCAGCATTGCTTAAATATAATAATAGATTTTTTAAATAATGTCAAGATATATAACAAAATTAATTTAAATTATTTTATCAGAATAAGAATTACCAATATGATAAGAATATAATTGGTGATATTATGAAATCAATCTGGCAAAGCGGCACAGAATTTAAAAAATTCCCATCATTGCTTGACGATAAAAAAACAGATGTCCTCATTATCGGCGGAGGAATTACCGGACTTCTTTTAGCATATGAGCTGAAGAAACAGAATGTTAATTACATTTTGGTAGAGCAGGGGAGAGTCTGCAATGCTGTAACCTCCTGTACTACTGCAAAAATTACAGCGCAGCACGGACTTATTTATCATAAAATTGAAAAGGAATTTAATCTTGATTTTGCAAGGCAGTATCTCAATGCCAATCAAAGTGCGATAAATCGCTACAGAGAGCTTGCCGATAAATTCAAATGTGATTTCGAGGATAAAAACAACTATGTTTATTCCATTGATGACTGCGATAAGCTTGAGAATGAAATTCATACTTTAGAGCGTATCGGATTTATCGCCGACTATGTCAACAGCATTCCGCTTCCGATTAAAACTGTTGGTGCAATCAGGTTTGAAAAACAGGCACAGTTTAATCCGCTCAAGCTTTTATCACAGCTTTCAAGAGAATTGAATATCTATGAAAACACTAAAGTTTATGCAATCGAAAATAATGTTGCATTAACAAACGGTGGCAGAATTACAGCAGATAATATAGTTGTTGCAACGCATTTTCCGTTTATCAATACTCACGGCACATACTTTTTTAAAATGTATCAATCACGTTCTTTTGTTATCGGACTGGATAATGGTGAGGATGTCAACGGAATGTATGTTGATGAGGCAAACGGCGGTATGTCATTCAGAAATTATGGTGACTATCTGCTCATAGGCGGATACGGCAGAAGAACGGACGGCAATTGCTGCTTTGATAATCTGAAAAAATTTGCATCAATTCACTATCCTCAGTCTAAGGTTGAATTTCAGTGGGCAACACAGGACTGTATGACACTTGACGGAATACCTTATATCGGCAAATATTCAAAGCTGACTCATAATCTATATGTAGCAACAGGCTTTAACAAATGGGGAATGACCTCATCAATGGTTGCAGCAAAACTGTTAACTGATTTATTGCTCAACAAAGAGAATGAATTTTCGGAAGTTTTTTCACCCTCAAGAACTATGCTTAGACCCCAGCTTTTAATTAATTCACTTGAAGCTGTTAAAAATCTATGCACCGTATCCGGTCACAGATGCACACATATGGGCTGTGCACTCAAATGGAATAAGGAGGAGCACAGTTGGGATTGTCCGTGCCACGGTTCACGCTTTGCAGAAGACGGCAGTATAATAGAAAATCCTGCAGTAAACAAATTAAGGAACAGCCATTAATAGCTGTTCCTTAATTACGAATCAGTTAACAACATTCTGAGGTGTTCCATTCAGATATGCAACAATATTATCCTCAAGTATTTTTAAAAGCCTTGCTCGAGTTTCTTTGGCAGCCCAGGCAATGTGAGGGGTTATATAACAGTTTTTAGCAGTAAGCAGAGGGTTATCCTTGCTTGCAGGTTCAATCTTTAATACGTCAAGTCCTGCAGCCTGTAATTCATCATTGTTAAGTGCATCGGCAAGTGCCTGTTCATCAACAACAGGACCTCTCGATGTATTAATGAGAATTGCAGTTTTTTTCATTTTTGAAATATTATCTTTGTTAATCAATCCATCAGTTTCAGGCGTCAGCGGACAGTGACAGGTCACAATATCACTTTTGCGAAGCAGCTCATCAATGGTTACAAAGCTTACATTCAATTCGCCCTTATCCTTTGGTCTTGGATTATAGGCTAAAACTTTCATTCCAAAAGCTTCCGCTATTGATGCAACACGCCGACCGATTGAGCCAAAGCCGACAATACCGATTATTTTTCCGTCAAGCTCTGTCAAAGGCTTTTTCCAAAAACAAAAATCAGGGCATCTGCACCATTCGCCGCTTTTGACAGCACCGGAATGAAGCGTAACCTCATTTGTAATCTGCAGAATAAATGCAAATACAAGCTGTGCAACGGCATTCGTTGAATATGCAGGTATATTACATACAGTTATACCAAGCGTTCTTGCATATTCACAGTCAACAACATTATATCCCGTTGACTGCAGACCTATATATTTCAGCTCAGGTGAAAGAGCATCAAGAATATCACGATTCATAATTGTTTTGTTAACAATAAGAATATCTGCACCCTTTGCTCTGTTTATAATTTCATCAGGTGCTGTTCTCTCATATACGATATAATCACCAAGCTTCTCTATGCCTTCCCAGCTTAAATCACCCGGATTTGTAGTAAATCCGTCCAAATTAACAATTTTCATATATTTCAGTCCTTTTTACTGTCTTTGCATCAATTATATCCCTTAGCAGCAGAAAATGCAATATTACCTTGATACTTTAATCATAATAAGTTATAATTACACATAGTAGTTATTGGTGAATTTTATGAAAAAACTGCTTGCTGTTATTATTGCCTTTTCACTTACTTTGGCAATTTCATTAGGAATAAATAATTTACATAAAAAAACAGAGCTTGCAAACACATCAATAGCCTATAAAAAATCCTGTCTTGTTATTGATGCAGGTCATGGCGGTATTGATGCCGGAACAATCGGCGTAGACGGCACAAATGAAAAAGAAATTAACCTTGCAATTGCAAAAAAATTATATGATTTTGCAGGGGTTAGCGGTCTTTCTGCCAAACTGATCAGGGAAGGGGATTATCAGGTTTACGCTGAAGATGACGATAAAACAAGGTCTGATCTCTATAATCGTATGGATTATATTAACAGTGTAAATAAAGCAACCCTGATTTCAATTCATCAAAATCACTTTGAGGTTGAAAAAGAGTGGGGAATACAAATATGGTATTCTCCAAACGATAATCACAGTAAAATTCTTGCTGACAGCATTTTGACTATATCGAAAGATAATCTTCAGAAAAACAACAGAAGAGAAAACAAAAAATCTGACAGCAGTTATTATTTGCTCTATAAAGCAAAGGTTCCGTCTGTAATGGTGGAATGCGGATTTATGAGTAACAATGAAGAAAACAAAAAATTACAGGATGATAATTATCAAAGCAAAATGGCATATTCCATAATGCTTGGTTATAGTGATTATTTGTCTAAGGAGTTATAAATGGCCAAATTAAAATCAGTTTATGTTTGCAGCGAGTGCGGGTATGAATCACCAAAATGGTACGGAAAATGTCCCGGCTGCGGTGAATGGAATACAATGAATGAGGAATTGCCCGCATCCTCGGCAACAAGCAGACACGCAGCAAGCCACAGCTCAGTTAATCAGGTTATGGCACTTGGAGAGATTACTGAGGACGTAGAAAAAAGAATGTCAACCGGTATTAAAGAATTTGACAGGGTACTCGGCGGCGGAATTGTTTTGGGAAGCCTCGTACTAATCAGCGGTGATCCCGGTATAGGCAAATCAACAATACTGCTACAGATGTGTGAATATCTCGGCAAAAGCAAAAAAATATTATATGTAAGCGGCGAGGAGTCTGCCAGTCAGATAAAAATGAGAGCTAACAGGCTTGTCGTTACAACGGACAGGCTTTTTGTTTTACCGCAAACAGATGTTGGCATAATTGTAGATGCAATTAAATCAGAAAAACCCGATATTGTCATTGTAGATTCAATCCAGACTATGGTTTACGATGAAATTACTTCATCGGCAGGTTCTGTAACACAGGTCAGAGAGTGCACAAACATATTTATGCATGCCGCAAAGGGAATGGGAATTCCGATATTTGTTGTAGGTCATGTTAATAAAGACGGTGCTATTGCAGGTCCAAAGGTGCTTGAGCATATCGTTGATACCGTTTTATATTTTGAGGGAGAAAAAAATTACTCTTACAGAATATTGAGAGGAGCAAAAAACAGATTCGGCTCAACAAATGAAATCGGTGTTTTTGAGATGACGGGCAACGGACTTAAAGAAGTATTAAATCCGTCACTTATGATGATTTCGGGCAGACCGAAAAATACATCAGGTACCTGTGTTGCTTGTGTAATGGAAGGCTCAAGACCTATTCTTGCAGAGGTGCAGGGACTTGTCTGTGCTACAGGCTTTGGAACTCCAAGACGAATGAGTACAGGCTTTGACTATAACCGAATGAGTATGCTTCTTGCGGTACTCGAAAAAAGAGCAGGTTATTTTTTCAATAATATGGATGCGTATATAAATGTTGTTGGCGGTCTAAAGCTTGATGAGCCTGCGGCTGACCTAACGGTAGCACTTGCACTCGTTTCATCACTAAAGGACAAAGCAGTAGGGGAAGATGTTCTTGCATTTGGTGAGGTTGGACTTGCCGGAGAAATCAGAGCAATAAATAATTGCGAGCAACGTGTAAACGAAGCAATGCGTTTGGGATTTAAACGCTGTATAATACCATTTCATAATTATAAATCATTGTCAAAGGATGTTAAGGTGAATATGGATATTGTTCCTGTCAGAACAATCCGTGATGCCTTCACTGCATTAGTTGAAGAATAATCAAAAAAGCTGTGGATTATATAAATCTTACAGCTTTTTTTATATATAAGCAAATAGGGCACAAAAATTATGTATAATTGATTTAAACGCGAAAACCCTTGACATAGCGTGATTTTTGATTTACAATTATACAAAATTAATACTCTGTGTATATAATATTTGTTATCTGATGTTCAGCTGCGGTGTGATCCAGGCTTGATTTTTTTATTTTATATACAATATGTAATTGATTTCAGATCTGAAAAAGTAAAAAAGCACCTACTTGTTTAAGTGGGTGCTTTTTCTTTATTTGCAGACTCTCCACCGTGCGGAGTTTACCGGCTGTTTTCTGTATCGTTCTGCGGTTCATTTTAGCGTGTTGTTGTTTAACCTTGCTAAGCTACACGGAGTGCTTAGAACAAAAATTGCGACCTCCTGCGGAGCCTTAGGGGGGTACTACGACACCCCCCTAAGGAGTGACTTGTGACATCTACTTTTTGTACAAATGTATATTATAATATATATGTTGTGCAATTTGTACAAATTATTTGTTTTTTATTACTTTTTCGTATATTACAGTGGCTACAAGCACTATTACTATTATCCACCAGTATTTTAATAAGCCTTCAAAAAATGGCTTTATCATTTCAAAAATTCCTTCTAAAGCTGTCATTTGTTATCTCCCTTTTATCTTTTTGGTAATTTTGCAGGAATGTTTGTTAATCCTGCTATATAGTCAATTGATACATTGTGAAATTTTGCAATTTCAATAACCATATGAAATGGTATTTCATATGCACCTCTTTCCCATCGGCTGTATTGTGTTTGGTCTTTGCATCCTATTATTTTTGCCATTTCTTCTTGTGATAGGTCTTTATCTTCTCTTAAATCCCTTATTCTTTGATATTTATACATATCATCACCTCAAGATTATATTATCATTTAAGGCAAATTTGTCTTGACTTTAAGGCAAATATGCCTTAATATATTTTTAGGGCAATTTTGCCTTATTTTCACGGAGGTATTTATAATGGAAGATTTATCATCAGAAATTGTTTCGAAAGTGGTATCGGATATTAATTCTTTGTATGTCGGTACTGGTCTTACAATTGGTATTTTAATAGGTGTTATTTTGTGTGTTACGCTTATTGTTGTTGTTGAATATGTTGTGCACAAAATAAAATCTTTAAAATAATTACCTTCTTTCCTTACAGGTCACCCGCTACCTTTGTTACGACAAGCGTTCTTGTATTACTCAATAAAAACATAAAAGCGGGATTATAGTTTATTGGTGGTGTTTAATGGGTAAAGATATTAAAAAGCGATATTGGGCATTTGTTTTATACCCAGAGAGTGCCCCAGATGATTGGTCAGAGCAGTTGCAGTTGTTGGGTATAACGTGTGCAATAAGTCCTTTGCATAATCTTGATTGCAATGCTGATGGTGAAGTCAAAAAAGAACATTATCACATTATACTGTGTTTTAATGGTCCAACTACATACAACAACGTTAAATCATTGACAGTTGATACACTTAACGCAACAATACCACAACCCCTTGAAAGCATAAAAGGTTATTATCGGTATTTAACGCATAAGGATAACCCTGAGAAAGCACAGTATGCCGAGTCTGACATACGCTGTTTGAATGGCTTTAATATATTTGATTATATTGACGTCACAGGACTTGAAAAAACACGTCTTAAGGTTGCAGTTATTGACGATATTATAAAACACGATATACGTGAATATTCAGATCTTTGTTTGTTCTACGCTTATGATGATTTGACTAAGTTTGAACTTGTTGCTACTAATACAATATTTTTTAATAGATTTCTTTGCTCACGCAGATATACGGATAATATACCAATGTCTGATAATGAGTGTATGAGTGAAGGAATAGAGGAGTAATAAAAATGACACGTGAATTATTAACGGCATTATTTCAGGATGATATATTCCAATACGGCTTAGCTTTCGGTTTAGTTATTGGTTTTGTTCTTGGTTACATTATTGATTTGATTGATAATCATTACATTAATAAATTATTTAAACACAAGGAGGAAAAAGACAAATGACAGTATTATTAATTTACTTGTTAATCAGTGGTATAGGTTTTCCTGTAACTCTTGGTTTGTTAATCAAAAATAAAACTAAAGAAAGGAGTACGAAACAATGCAAGTAACACTTAAGTTTATACTTTGTTCATCATATGATTTTGATGATAAGGGCAAGCATATGCAAGGCTTTAGTTGTCGCTGTTATGATGCAAAGGCAAATAAGATTGTTAAGGTCAAGACTGATAAAGAGCTTCCTTATGTATTCGGTGATGATGTTACTGTTGATGTAGTTCCAAACGGCAACTATCTCAACTATGAAATTCACTAAAAACAATTGTTTTAATAATTCTAAGAAAGGAGTAAACACCTATGGATTTAAAGTCAATTAAGGCAAAGGCAAAACAGCACGCAAGCAAGCTTGTAGCTGCCTTTACTGGCGGTGCAACAATGGTTGCAACCTCTGTAACCGCATTGGCTGCAGATGGTACAAATGAGGCCGTCAGTGCTGCAAAGGAAATGATGCAAGCTGCAACAGGTACTTTAAGCATTGGTAATATTGTTGCTATTATTGTTGCAGGTATCGGTGCTGTTATTGGTCTGTTTCTTGCCTGGTGGGGTGTTCGTAAGCTTATGGGTATGCTTATGGCAGCCTTTAAAAAGGGTAAGGTTAAACTTTAATCTTAAAGAATGGGGGAGGGGGCTTAGCCCTCTCCTTTTTTGGTGTAGTAGTTATGTATAAAAAAGCTTTAAAAAACAGCCTTGACCCTTTCGGATTGTTCGCTGTTCTCAAATATAAATATGATGATTTAAAAAACAATCCAACACATTTTAGAACATTTGGAACTTGTGTATTTTGCGGAGCACAGGGAGAGGGTAAAACGCTTTCAGCCGTACAGTATATATTAAAAATCTGTGAAAAGTACCCACGTGCAATATTGGTTACTAATGTTGCTATTAAAAATAGACCTTTCAATGCTGAGCTTATCCAACTGGATAACGGCGAGTATACCTTAAGGTCATTAACTAATGGTCAGCTTATCAATACTGATAGCATTTTGCTTGATAGTACGTTGCATCCGCACGAGTATGAGCCTATCACAGTTGAGTATACTGGCTTGGATATGCTCAAATATGTTAATAATCGTGAATTTGGTGTTGTTTTCTTTATTGACGAAATACACCTTGAACTTAACAGCTTAGAGAGTAAGAACGTTGATATTGAGGTTATGGTTGAAATATCACAGCAAAGAAAACAGCGTAAGCATATAGTCGGTACAAGTCAGATATTTATGCGTATGGCTAAGCCTTTAAGAGAGCAGATACATGATGTTATTATTTGCCACAATTTCTTTAGCTGTATTCAGTTTAATAAATGGATTGACGGAATGACAGCAGAGGAGAAGAACGGCAAGCTTGAAGCTGATGTAAAAGGTCGCTTTCTTTGGTTTCACCAACCTGATTATTATCAGCAATATGATACATATGTAAAAATGCGTAGATACAATAAAGAGTGGAACGGACGAAAGCGTATTGAGAATTTATATGAAAAGGGGAGTGATTACATTGAATTCAGTAAGTGATTTAATAAACGTTTTTGACCCTGGCATGATTAATGTAGGTACTTCATTTTTTATCGTTGCCGGCAAGTATGCAATGATATACGGCATAATGGGCTATGTTCTAAAAATGATTATTAAAGCATCAACAGGAAAGGAGCGTTTTATGTAATGTGGAGTGATAGTTATAGAGATTATGTTGCATCAATGGTCAAATCAAATAGGGGAGAGTACCCCTACTATATTGCACATACTTGTACATATTGGGGTATTAGTAATTCTGGTTCTTTGCCTGCATTCAAAATATATTTCAGTAAAGAGCCAATCACCGCAAGCAGTTTATATAATTATGTTCTGCCGTCTGATACTTTGGTATATAGTGTTGTTGGCAGTAACGCTAATAGCAATTATCATAGTGCCCGTGTTACAGCAACTGTTACAAGTGGTAAGCTGAATATTAATGACTATGAATTTGTTTATACAAACGCAGAAAGTTCAACAGCAACAATTCAGCCAGATATATTGGCAGATACGGCAGTAACACAATCTCATTTTGATGGTGTAAGCTTAGTGCTGTTAATTGTAGTGCTTGCAAGTGTGGTTGTTAAGCTGATAAGAGGGTAGAGTATGAAAAAGTTTAAAAGTGTACTTGTCTTTCTGCTCTCACTGATAATTTGTTTTAGTGTCTTTCCTACAACTGTATTTGCAGAAAATTCACTTGATGAATGTACTATCTTTTATTCCATAAATGATACAACTGTCGGAGATCATAAAAAAGGCAAATTGCCTTTTAATTATACACTGACTACAATAAGCGGTTATAGTTCTTATGATTTTTGGTTTTCTGTTCATCCAGTCGGAACGGCTTCTGATGAGGGCAGCTTATCCGTTAAGTTTGATGTTTCTTTGCCCAGTGGCTGCAGTTATCAAAAAGTATCAGCAGTTTGTTATTTAGCAAAAGATAATGAAATTCTACAGAATACTGTTTCAGGTAATGTTTCTGCAGAAGGCAATACATTTACTTGTAATTTTTCATTTAGTGAAAAAGCTGATATTTCAAGTGTTGCGTTAAGATTTGAAAAAGCAACCTTTACAGGGTCTAAAACAGTAGGCTTAAATAGTTGTACATATGATGTTACAACTGTCGGCGGTTTGCTTAATAAAATTGTTTCATTCTTCGGTGATTTGTTTTCAAGGCTTACCGCTTGGTTTGACAGCCTGTTTCAGTGGCTCAAGGACATCAGAGACGGCAATATATCCTTTATGGATAGTGTAAAATCAGCTTTTAAAACAATAACCGATAATATAAGAAATTTCTTTTCAGAGCTCGGCACAAAGCTTACAGACGGCTTTAAGAACTTAACAAATAGTATTAGTACATTCTTTACAAACTTAGGTAATAATTTAAAAGAATGGTTTAAAGATGTTGGTAATTGGTTTAAGGAAATAGGGGACAGAATCGGGAATTTTTTTACCAATCTATGGAATAACATAAGCGATAGCATATCCAGTATAACTACTGCCGTTAGTGACTGGTGGCAGTCAGTTAAAGATTTCTTTCATAGCTTATTTGTTCCTGAGGATGGTTTTTTTGATAGTTATAAGCAGAATTGGGAAAAATGGGCTCAAGAGCATTTCGCTTTGTTTTTTGATATTCAATCTATTTTCGAGGAGTTACTATTTATTTTTGAAGGCGATTATTCAGAGTATGGAATTACAATTCCTGAAATTAAGCTACCTTTCTTTAACAATCCTGTGATTATTCCGCATACTGTTTTTTATTTCAGTGATTTAATTGGTCAGCATAAAATAATTGAATACGTCTATAAGCTTTATAAAATTATGTTTAGTTTTATTGCTTATGGTTTGTTGTTGGTTTACTTACAGAAAACATTCAGTAAAATAATAACAAATGACGAGGAGGCTTTGTGATGATTGTTCAGTGGTTTGCAGAGATGTTTTATAAAATTTTAACAAGCTTGTTAGGTTGGATAAACCTTCCGCATTTGCCTGATGATATAATGAATTCTATTAATGAAACTGTTGTTTTGTTCTCAAGAGGTGGCCTTGCTTTATTTTATTTCTTTGTTCCGCACAATGTTATTAAATACGGCATACCTATATTATTAATTATCACTGCTTTTAAATATGGTTATTTCTTTGTAATGTGGATACTTAAAAAAATACCCATGGTAGGCATTGAATAACAGAAAAACAACGCATAAAGGCAGGGGACCCACGGGAGTGGGGTTGCCTATGCGTTGTTTGGGGTAAATTATGAGAATTTCAGACGTTGACATTAATGTAATACATAAATTACTTTTAAGCGTTCCGCAAGGTATGGAAATAACCGCCATAGACCTTACTGACGGCTATACACTCAATTTAAAAGCAAGTACTGATATTGTAGATCAACTGGAGTATGAACACTCATTGAGTAAACTAAGAGAGCTTATCAAGGGTCAGGATAAGGAAGTTAAAGGGCTACCACGAAAAAGGGGGTAAAAATTTTGTATAATTAATTTTTGCCCCTAAAACCCTTGACATAGCGTGATTTTTGATTTACAATTATACAAAATTAATATTTTGTATAATTGAGGGGAGTTAATTTGATAAAATATGCTGTTTATGGTACCTTCTCAGACAATAGTATTATTTAGAATAATGGCTGCATTGTTCTGAATAATACTATTGAATTGATTGGTTTAAAAAATATTTTTTATTGATAATACGTGTAATTATTATTGAAAGGAAAACGATAATGCGAAAAGAAGAATTCGGACAATTGCCAAAGCTTGTTCAGCAGTATCTGATTTATATTGAGGCGATAAAAAATCACAGTGAATTATCTGTGATTGAATACGCATCAGACTTAAGAACATTTTTCAGATTTTTAGCAAAATCCAAGGGATTATGTGCTCAGGATATATCCGACGAAGAAATCGATTTATCCCCTATTGATTTAAATTTTATACAGGGAGTAAACCTGTCAGATGCTTATCAATTTATTGTATACTGCAAAAATGAGCGTGGCAACAGTGAAGCAACAAGAGCACGCCGAGTTGTTGCAATAAGGCGATTTTTTGGTTATTTGACGGATAATCTCGGACTGCTTGAAAATAATCCGATGAAATCACTTGATGCACCCAAAACAAAAAAAGCTCTTCCAAAATACCTTACTTTGGAAGAGGCTGAAAAATTACTATCTGTTATTGATGGGAAATATAAAGAAAGAGATTATGCAATCATAACACTGTTTCTAAACTGCGGCATGCGCCTCAGCGAGCTTGTTTCCATTGATTACAATGATATAAAGGCAGACGGGTCATTAACAATTATCGGCAAGGGCAATAAAGAGCGTGTTGTTTATTTGAATCAAGCGTGTATAAACGCTATTGTTAACTATATGAAAGTGCGGGCAAATGATGGTGTTAAGGACAGAGCTCTGTTTCTAAGCTCAAGAAATCAGCGAATAAGTCCAAAAACAGTTCAGCATATTATTTATTCATACCTGGATAAGGCAGGAATTGGAGATCGTGGATTGTCCGTACATAAACTCAGACACACAGCAGCAACACTTATGTACCAGCATGGTAATGTTGATTTGCTTCTGCTCAAGGAGATACTCGGTCATGAGAATCTCGGCACTACTGAAATATATACACATATAGCTGATGATGCCACAAGAAAGGCAATAGAATCGAACCCGTTGTCAAAAGAAAAAGCTAAATGGTAACAACTGAAAATAGAAGCTTAGTTAATCCGCTGTCTATAACTGACACTGCTGCAATAGCAATAGCAAGAATAAGATATTTTTTTAAATAAGGATTTATTTCAAACGGTTCTTTGCTGTCGCCTTTAACAAGACTTCTTATTTTAGTTGATAATTCGACGCTTACCTTCATTGTATAAGCAATTGTTGTTATGAGCAAAGCAATATAAGGAACAATCATAATAAGTGAATATCCTACACCTTTAGCATCATAGTTCACAAAATAATAAGAAAGTCTGCTGCCTGTTGCAATACCTATAAAAATAGGTACAATGTTGATTAACGGTGCGCTTATTAAACAGAAACCGAGAAATGCTGTTATAAGAAATAATGAAAAATAAGCACAAAAATTTGAAAACATCAGATTTGAAAAGGTGTTGTCTTTTATTATGACGAGCTCATTGAGCTTATCACTCTGCGCAATTTTATAAAAATATGCGCCTATAAAAAGTCCAACAGCATAAAACAATCCGCAATAGAATATAAACTTATTTTCACTAAAATCAAAACTATTTTTTTCTTCCTTATTTGTTGTTACAAGCATATTTTCGATGCTTTTCT
>Ga0224740_10078_pt1 | contig 22605 bp, 18 predicted proteins | sample LIM_E_Water_Bulk_FD_161634 | JGI IMG/M metagenome (GOLD analysis project Ga0224740, IMG submission 161634) | Enriched cells from gastrointestinal tract of the lab mouse from Pacific Northwest National Laboratory (PNNL), Richland, Washington... | ecosystem: Host-associated > Mammals > Digestive...
ATTTTCCATTATAGTGGGGACAAAGTTTTACGGCGTGAAGCATTTTGGAGACAAGCTCCGGGAGCTGGATGAAGCCATTAAAGATACTTTCAGCTATTTTTGTGGGATAATTTATATTTCCAGGACAAATTTTAAAGATATCGGTTCAGTGGAAGAACAGCTTCAGATAAAGGAAAGTGTTATGCGTAGCATTGACGACAGGAATATGGAGGCGGTAAAGAAACAGCTTTTTGTTTATTTAAAGCGGCTTGAGGAGGAGAAGTCCTCCAGTGCTTTTTATGTAAAGTACCTCATGCTGGATATTGTAAAGGCTATTTTCCAGGCATATGAGACTTACAACGAAGCGATTATATGGCAGGCGGCCAATGATATTATGCAGAGCAATGATTTAAAGAGCATGGAAGGGGTATTGGAAAAAATTATTGATGAGATGTCGGAAAAGAACGCAGATCTGCTGCCGGATGTGAGCCAGTCTGTTTCGGAAATCAAACGGGTCATCAAAAACGAATATATGAATGATATTGGACTGGAACAGATTGCAGACAGGGTATGTCTGACGCCTGCCTATGTTAGTTTTATTTTTAAGAAGGAGACAGGGAGCAATCTGGTAAAATATCTGACAGATTACCGGATGCAGAAGGCAAAAGAGCTTTTGGAAAAAAGCAATAGGAAGATTGTGGATATCTGCAGGCTGTGTGGGTACCAGAACCAGTCTTATTTTAATAAACTATTTAAAAATTATTATGGCATTACGCCGAAACAGTACAGGGAGCAGTGAGTATGGGGAATATTTGGGAATGGTTTGTCAGAAAAGCATCTATCCGTAAAAAGCTGATTATAAGTTATATGGTCCTGGTTCTTATTCCCATCATCATTTTGGGGTGCTATTCGTTTACGATCGCAAACAATAATCTGCTCCGCCAGACCCAGGAGACGATGAGCAACAATCTGGACCGTCTTGTTTCGGAAATGAATTCAAAGTTTGAGAGGGAGAATGACTTTACCAAGTATCTTGCTTATAATCTGGAATTCCGTAAGACGCTGGAAAATCATGCCTATGACAACAGCGCCATAGCCCAGAGCCTGAATAAGACTGTGGAGCCTGTGCTGTGGTATTTTATTACCAGCGATGAAAATATTAAAGGGATTCATATTGTGACGCCTTATGCGACGGATGATATCGGTTCTCTCTTAAAGTCCTCCAAGGAGTATGAAGGTGAAAAGTGGTATCAGGAACATAAGGAGAATTTTAACACCAGATGGACGGTGGAAAATGAAAAGCTCTTTGCCACCAGGACGATTCTGGATACGGCAAGCTCCAGCCGCATGATTGGCATTCTTCGGACAGAGTTTTATTTAAATCACTTGCTGGAACCTTTTGACACCATGAACTATCTGGGGAACGGTATACTGGTGAGGGATGCGCAGGGACAGACGGTTTACAGCAAAGAAATTGCTGACTGCGATTTGCAGGAGAGAATCGTACAGGCTGTTGACCGGGGATGGCATGATGATGGAAGGCAGGGACAATATGTCCTTAAAACCTCCCACATTGATTTCGTGGATTGGGACATCTACTATTTTATAGATAAGAACATGATTTTGGAGGGAACTTATTCTATTATTTTTTCTACGCTTTTAATGGTGGCTCTGTGTTGTGCGCTTCTGGTGGTTCTGACAGGTATTTTATCAAGGGTGGTGAGCCGCCGGATATTGAAGCTGAAAGACCAGGCGGAGGAGATTGCGGCAGGCAATCTGGAAAACCCTGTTTTTACAACGGACAGCGATGAAATCGGGATTGTGACCAACAGCCTTGGTAAAATGACTGTGGACTTAAATGAAATGATCAACCGGGTATACAAAATTGAGCTTGAGAAGAAAGCATCTGAGCTGACCGCTTTACAGGCACAGATCAATCCCCACTTCCTCTATAACTGCCTTTCTTCCATTAAATGGAAAGCCCTGAAAAAGGGAGACGATGACATTGCGGATATTGCAGGGCTGGTTGCAAAGTTTTACAGAACTTCACTGAATAACGGCCGGCAGGTCACAACTGTGGAAAGCGAACTGGAGAACGTCCGCGCTTATGTGGAAATCCAGAAGAAAATGCACGAAGAAGGGTTTGAAGTGGAGTACCGTCTGGATTCCCACGGACTTGACTATTCTATGCCCAATTTTCTTTTGCAGCCTGTGGTGGAAAATGCCGTAAAGCATGGGATCGACTATATAGAGGAAGGAGTAAGGGGGAAAATTATTATTGAGTTTTTACATGAAGGGGATTATCTTGTTTTCCATATTTATAATAATGGTCCGCTGATCCCATTCAGGGAGATCAGCCAGCTCATGGACAGGCAGGGGCGTGGATACGGCATCCACAATATTGTAGAACGTATCCGCCTTTACTATGACGGAAGCTGCGGCATGTCCGTGCATGTTACGGAAAATTTATATACCTGTTTTACGATCCGCATTTATGATCAACTTCGGGCGGCAGAACAGGCGGACAGCCGTTTTGCCGGATGAATTTTGGCGGCAGAAGCCGACAACATGAAAATGTTGAATATATCTAAAGAATGTTTCATTTTTTTCTGCATCCGGGCGGGGTATGATGGATGTATCAAATACAGGAGGATATATCTTATGAAGAAAAAAGTATTAAGTGCATTGCTCATATCGGCAATGACACTTGGCATTTTAAGCGGGTGCGGCAAAGGGGGCGATGCGCCTGCGGCCGAAGTGAAGTCAGAGGCAGCAGATAAAACCGGGGGTGAGGAAAGCGGACCGGCGGAAGGCGCAGCAGCAGGAGAGAGCGTGACGATTCGTTTGTCTTACTGGAACAGTGAGGACACCATGCAGGCCCTGCTGGATTTTCTGGCCGAGGAAGTTCCCAATGTAAAAATCGAATACCAGTTTATTGAAAATTCTAATTATGACACGATCATTGACACCCAGCTTGTGGCTGGAGAGGGACCGGATATTATCTGTGAGTCGGCTGGCGGCGTGCTGAAACATGCACGGCTGGGGTATCTGGCGCAGGTGAACGACCTGGCTTCCAATTATTCTGCGGCCGGAACAGGGCTTTTTACTTATGAAGGCAATGTGTATGCACTGCCCGGCATTAGCTGGTTTGAAGGTATTTACTATAATAAGGCAGTCTTTGAGGAAAATAACATTGCCATGCCCAAGACATTTGATGAGTATATTGCGGTCTGTAAACAGTTTCAGGAACTGGGGATCACACCGCTGGCAGCAGGTCTTAAATCCTGGGAACCTATGCTGAAAAATTCCATGGCTTTTGTAACGGCGGAATATTTGTCAACGGCGGAAGGAAAAAGCTTTGGGGAAGACTACAGGAACGGCAAGGCAGCTATGGAGGGAACATGGAATCCATATCTTGAGAAGTGGTCTGAAATGATCACAGAGGGCATTTACACTACAGATATGATCGGTATTGACCATGACCAGGCATTAGAGCAGTTTGCAACCGGAGGCGCGGCAATGTTCTGTTCCGGTCCATGGGATTATGATGCGATCATGGCGAAGAACCCTGACATGCAGCTTGACATGATGCCTTTTTATGGGACCAAGCCCAGCGAAGGGTGGCTGATTGGCGGACCTGGATGTGGATTTGCGGTAAATGAAAATTCGGCCAACAAAGAAGCGGCTATGGCAATTCTGGCAGCTATTTCCACCGAAGAAGGACAGGCAGCTTTCTGGCAGAATAATCAGGGCGGTTCCTCTTTCTTAAACGGCGTTTCCTTTGAACTGCCGGAAGCCTATGCAGGGGCATCCAGTGCCCTGGATGCAGGTAATGTTTACTGTCCCTGGAATGAGTGGGGAACAGCCGCAGGCGCCCATGAGAATTACGGCACGGAAATGCAGAATTACTTATTAGGCACCAATGACCTGAATACTACATTGCAGAATGTTGACACAGCAGTCAGTGAATTGTTAGCTAAATAAAGGTAAGTTTGGGCCATTACAGAATAATGTGGACGGCAGTATTTTGTAATGGCTCATTTTATGCCCATTTGGAGGTCAAATATGAGAACAAAGAAAAAAAGACAATGCGGTTCCCTTGGAAATTATTTTATCCTGTTTATCCTGCCTGCGCTCATTATTTATCTGATGTTCAGCATCCTGCCCTTTATCTATACATTTGTTTACAGCTTTACAGATTATTCGGATGTGAAGATCACGGGGTTAAGCTTTGTGGGATTGAAAAACTATCTGACGGTGCTGAAAAATCCTCTAATGAAGATTGCCATAAAGAATTCGCTGATATATGCGGTTGTGCTTACAGGGTTTCAGGTGATTTTGGGTCTGCCGCTGGCGGCGCTGCTGAACAAGAAATTAAAGACCCGGAACCTGCTGCGGGCTGTGTATTTCTTTCCGGCGGTATTCAGCTCTTTGATTATAGGTTATCTGTGGAATTTTATTATGTCATCTTCGGACTACGGCCTGATCAACAATTTTCTTCACAGGCTGGGACTTGGGACTTTTAACTTTTTTACTGCCCAGAGGGCGCTGTATTCCGTTATTCTCACCCAAATCTGGCAGTGGACAGGCTGGGCGATGGTGATTTTTCTGGCAAATCTGCAGGGAATTTCGCCGGAATTGTATGAAGCGGCGGCAATTGACGGTGCGGACGGCAAAGACAGGTTTTTCCGGATCACGCTGCCCCTGATGTGCCCTTCTGTAAAGATTATTGTGGTGACGGGATTGATTGGCGGCATGAAGGCCTTTGACGCCATTTACTCCATGACATCCGGAGGACCGGGAAATGCTACCGAAACGGTCATGACTGTGATGATGAAGAAAGGTATTTCGGACGGGTTTTATGCGGTGGGTTCAGCCTTTGGCGTATGTTTCTTTATCATTGTAATGATCATTAGCGGTTTCACTAACAAAATTATGGCGAAGTGGAGCGAGAGTATCCAGTGAAAAAATTTTCACAGGCTAATTTATGCCCGCGCTCCAATTGGCGGGCGGAGTAAGAATGGAGGGTTATGGTGAAAAATAAAAAAATCAGGGAAGTAAGTAAAATCGAGAAAAGAAAGCTGGCAGTCACAGAGGCAATAATGATTGTCATAGCGGTTATCTGGTTTATCCCCATTTACTATTTGATTGTGACTACTTTTAAGACGCCTAAGGAGGCTTCTGCCGGGCCCCTGAGCCTTCCGCGGGTGTGGGTATTCCAGAATTATATAGATGCTTTTAAGAACATGGAATATCCGAGATCGTTATTCAACACAATGGAAATAACGGTGCTGGCAGTGGGCATCATCGTGCTGGTGACATCTTTGGCTGGCTATGCGCTGGCACGGACAAAAACAAGATGGGGAAACCGGTTATTTCTTTTATTCCTTGCAGGATTAATGGTGCCGTTCCAGATGAATATTGTCAGTCTGTTTAAGATTGTAAAGAATGTAGGACTGATGAATACTGTCTGGGCGGTGATCCTGGTGGATGTGGCAATCAATGTGCCGCAGGGAACTTTTCTATTTAAAGAATTTATAGAATCTTCGGTTCCAAAGGAGCTGGAAGAAGCAGCGGAAATTGACGGATGTTCCGTGATCAAAAAGTTTTTTGTCATCATTCTGCCCCTTTTAAAGCCGGTTATTGCCACAGTGGTCATTTTAGTGACGCTGAATGTGTGGAATGAATTTATGACGCCGCTTTTATTTATCCAGAGCCGGGAAAATGACGTGATCTTGCAGGAGGTTTCCAGAAATATCGGGCAGTTTGCTACGGACTGGACAGCATTGTTCCCTATGATGATGCTTGGAGTGGCGCCTTTGATGATTTTTTATATTTTTATGCAGAAATATATTATTTCCGGGGTGGCAGCAGGTGCAGTGAAAGGATAAAAAGAGTGAAAATTGAAATTTTTATTCTACGTATTTGGGCCTATTCCCACATGGGAAGGGCCCATGCGGGAAAGGCATGGGTATAAATATGGAAAATATCATGATAATCGTACCGCACGAGGATGATGAGGTGTTGATGGCCGGGGGGATTATTGAGCGGGCGGTAAAGAATGGCAAAAAGGTTACGGTGGTAATAGCCACGAACGGCGACTATGAAGGGACAGACATGGAAACCGGAAGCATCCGCCTGCCGGAAACAGCAGCCGGGCTGGCAGTCCTCGGGCTGCCTTTGGAAAACATTATTTTTATGGGATATGCAGACACAGGGATGAACGCAGAAGAAAGCTTTCTTTACAGCCTTTACTATGAAAAGGAGGAAAGCAGGATTCATAAGGGCCATTGCGCTGACGTAACTTACGGGATGAAAAGTAAGCAGGATTTTCATTCAGAATATTATGGCAGGGCGGGGGAGTATACCAGAAAGAATTTTAAAGAGGATTTAAGAACTATTTTTATGCTTAATAAGCCGGATACCATATTTACCACTTCGCTGGAAGACATCCATGGGGATCACAGTGGTTTGTATCTGTTTGTGTTGGAAGTTTTGAAAGAAGAAAAAGCAAATGGCTATGTGCCTGTCCTGTACAGCGGGGTAGTCCACTCCAAAGCCGGGGATCACATATGGCCGGAAAGAAGTGAGGAAATAGTGCCTTTTTCCTGTCCTCCTGACTTTGATAAGGGGTCTTTAAAGTGGGAGGACAGAGTCAGCTTTCCGGTGCCGGAAAGTATGCGCAGTATGGAGCTGGACCGGAATAAAAAAGCGGAGGCCCTGTCAAAGCATGTACATGCCTTAAAGGAAGATGCCGTGGAATATTTGTATGCGTTTATAAAGGCAGATGAAGTATTCTGGGAGATAAAAGAAAAATAAAAGTGTGACGGAGAACAATGCAATGAAATTAAAAGAACCAATTTATCCGGTAGAACCATGGACTATAACGGAACAGGAATTTAAGAAAGAGACTAACTACAGGAATGAGACGACCTTTGCCCTGTCTAACGGGTATCTGGGAAGCAGGGGGACTTTTGAGGAAGGGTATGCATTTACGCCGGAGGAGGGGCTGGAAGGAAACTTTATCAACGGGTTTTATGAAAGTGAGTCGATCCGGTATGGGGAGTGGAATTATGGATTCCCCCTTACCAGCCAGTCTCTGCTGAATCTGCCTAACATGAAGACGACATATATTTTCCTTGGAGATGAAAAACTGGATCTATTTAAGGGGAAAATTTGCAGCCATCAGAGAAAACTGCATATGAAGGATGGGTTTGTGGGCAGGGAAACGGTATGGCAGTCGCCGGAAGGAAAAGAAGTAAAGCTGTATACGGAAAGATTCTGTGCAATGGACTGCAAAAACCTGATGGTTATGAAAATACAGATCACGCCGCTGAACTTTTCCGGCAGGATTCAGATAAAGTCCCTGCTGGAAGGACAGGTGGAAAACCACACACGTATTACAAACCCATTGGTGGATTACGGCCCCTTCGGCCCCCATCTTTGTTGTGACGAATTGCAGGCGGAGGGAATGGACTTTTACTTTGAAGGCACCACAAAGAACAGTAATCTTACCATGGCGTGTATGGGCAGACATGAAACAGCCCCTGGAAGGCTTGTGTCTGCGCAGGCAGGGGTAGACAAGGAAAAATCCGAAGCCTGGATAAACTTGGAGCTGGAAGGAAAAGAAAAGGAGACAATAGTAGTCTGCAAATACCTTGCTTATACCTCCTCTCTGGATATGCCGCGCGGGGAAATGAAAAGTTTTTTGAAAGAGATTCTGGATCAGGCAGGAAGCCGGGGAGCGGAAAAGCTTAAGGAAAGCCAGGCTGTTTATATGAAGGACTTCTGGGAAAAGGCAGATATCCGGATTGAAGGGGATGACAGGCTGCAGCAGGGAATACGGTTTAATCTGTTTCACATTATGCAGGCAGCAGGGAGGGATGGAAGAACCGGAATGGGGGCAAAGGGACTGACCGGAGAGGGATATGAGGGGCATTATTTCTGGGATACGGAAATGTATGTGCTTCCGGTATTCATTTATACGGATAAGGAACTGGCAAGAGCCCTTCTGGATTACAGATATGACACCCTGGATGAAGCCAGAGCCAGGGCAAGAGTATTAGGACATGAAAAGGGCGCTTTATATCCCTGGAGGACCATTAACGGGAAGGAAGCATCCACTTATTTCCCACTGGGCACGGCACAGTATCATATAAATGGAGACATTGCCTATGCATTCAGGCTGTACATGGATGTTAACGGAGATTATGAATATCTGGAAAAAAAGGGTGCGGAGGTCCTTATTGAAACGGCCCGGGTATACGCGGATGTGGGGGACTTTGCGGAGAGCCGGGGCGGAAAATACTGTATCTGTGCAGTGACAGGGCCGGACGAGTATAATGCCATTGTGGATAATAATTTTTATACCAATCTGATGGCAAGGGAAAATTTAAAGAGCGCGCTCTGGGCGCTGGAAACCATAAAGGAAAGAAATCCCAGGATCTGCGAGGAGCTGGCCGGCCGCCTTGGAGTGACGGAAGAAGAAACCCTGTACTGGGAAAAAATAATTGACAATATGTATTTTCCCTATGATGAACAAAAGAAAATTTATCCCCTTGATGATGGATTCCTGATGCGCAAGCGGTGGGATGAGTCTAAGATCCCCGAAGAAAAGAGGCATTTACTTTACGAAAATTTCCATCCGCTTTTCATCTTCCGTCAGAGAATGTCAAAGCAGGCGGATGCGATTCTGGGGATGCTTCTGCACAGCAATTACTTTACGGAGGAAGAACTAAAAAGGAATTATGATTTTTACCAGCAGGTGACGCTGCATCATTCTTCTTTGTCCACCTGTATTTTCGGCATACTGGCTTCCCAGATCGGTTATGAGGAGGAAGCATATGAGTATTTCTCGCAGTCTGCCAGAATGGATCTTGACGATTACCACAATAATTTTTATGCGGGTATTCATGCTGCCAATATGGCAGGTACATGGCAGGGGATCGTATTTGGCTTTGCAGGGCTTCGGACTAATAATGACCGCCTGGAATTTAAGCCCTCCCTGCCGCGGAAATGGAAAAGCTATACCTTTTCTGTCCATTACAGGGGCAGTGACATACAGATTCACACGGAAGCCGGAAAAACGGTATATAGACTGTTAAACGATGTTCCGGTTACTATTTTTACAGATGGGAAAGAGACAGAACTAAGGCATAAAGGGGATTACTATGAAAAAATATAAAGCAATTTTTTTTGACTGGGACGGGACGGCAGTTATGTCCAGAAAAGCGCCTGCAGAGGATGCGGTTTCGGCAATGAAGCCCCTTCTTGAGAGGGGGGTAAAGCTGGCAATTATCAGCGGCACTACTTACGAAAATATAGCAGGGGGGAATATCGAAAAATATTTTACCCATAAGCAGTTGGACAATTTGTACCTGGGACTGGGAAGGGGCGCTTACAATTACTCCTTTACAGAAGGAACGCCCGTTATCTTTTCCCACAGGATACCGGATAAGGAACTGCTTGAAAAGATACACAGGACTTGCTTTGACATCCATATGGAGCTGAAAAATAAATATGATTTTGACACGGATATTGTATTCAGCAGGCCCAATTACTGTAAAATTGATTTAATGGTGTCCAGCCAGCGGGGGGATAATCTTTTCATGCAGGCGGACGAGCTGGAGCTGCTGAAAAGAAGCCTTAGATCCCACGGTATTACAGGCGGACTGGGAGAACTGATCCGCCTTTCAGAAGAGGTGGGAAAGATGCATGGCATTGATGCGGCGCCTACCTGCGACGCAAAGTATCTGGAGGTAGGGATTTCCAGCAAAAGCAGTAATGTGGATGCAATTCTTGACTGCCTTTATAAGGAAGATGGTATCAGGGCGGAGGAGTGTTCTTTCTGGGGGGACGAGTATGTAGGAATTGAAGATGGCATTTACGGGAGCGATAGCTTTATGCGTACCGGAAAAACTGCACCGGGGGATTTCTTTGACGTGTCGGAACTGACGGGGAAGCGTCCCACAGGGGTAGAACGGGTAGGAGGAGGTGTGGATGCTTTTCTGGAATTCCTGCGTGGGCAAGTGTAGTGTGATGCAGGCTTGGAAATCAAGTGTTATATTCTGCGGCGGCATCATAAAGCAGCTTGATTTTTTTTGAGGGATTTGAGCGGATAAAGCGTAAATAAATTTAAAGTGCTGTATCTTTACGGCGGTTCGTGGTATAATCTGCATGATATCCGGTCTTTAGAGCGTGTTTCAAATACGCCCCAGAGCGGATGATCAACAGACATAACAGGAAGTGGAAGGAAAGATATGTATAGTTTTAACAGCAGAATCAGATACAGTGAATTGGATGAAACAGGACGTTTAAGGCTGGAATCCTTACTGGATTATTTTCAGGACTGTTCCACCTTTCATTCAGAGGATATAGGCTTAGGTGTTGATTATTTGAAGGAAAGGCATCTGGTCTGGGTGATGTCCTCCTGGCAGATCGTGGCACACAGGTATCCAAAACTTGGGGAAATGGTTTCGGTAGGAACCGCGCCGTATGATTTTAAGGGCTTTATCGGGTACAGGAACTTTCTTATGACAGATAGAGAGGGAAAGCGGCTTGCCTGCGCAAATACCATATGGAGTCTTTTGGACACGGAGACAGGAAGGCCCGTAAAGCCGCCTAAGGATATGATGGAAGGATATGGACTGGAGCCAAAGCTGGACATGGACTATGCGCCCAGAAGGATCAGTCTGCCGGAAGATTTGGCAGAAGGGGAGCCGGTGCAGATAAAGGAGCATCATCTGGACACCAACCACCATGTGAACAACGGACAGTTTGTAAGGATTGCCATGGACAGCTTTGGAAGGAAATGCGAAGTAAAGCAGCTTAGGGCGGAATACAAAAAGCAGGTAATACTGGGAGATGTGCTTGTCCCTTATACGGCGTTTTTGGAGGATGGAAAATATGTGACAGCGCTTAAGGATAAAGAAGGCGCGCTCTGCTGCATTGTGGAACTTACGGAAGATAACCGGTGAATATAAATACGATATAGCGTAATTGTAAAAACAGGCATACCGCTTTAAGGGTGGTGTGCCTTGTTCATTACTGTATAGAGCGGATAGGGAAAAGAAAATATCTTTGAGAGTTATAGCCGGCTATGGTATAATTTTAGACAGTAAGCAGCCACGTCATGCATTTTGGCGCTGCCTATTCTGGCAGGCCCCAAAGTAATGGGAAGGCGCTTTAAATAAATTTTTAATAAAATGCTGTTTCTTTGCATAGTTCATGCTATAATTTAGAGACAATTATGATAAGCTGCAACGCGGAGATTCAGAAAGGGAGTTGGCAAAGACGTGATTGAGATTGGAAAAAGACAGGAACTTGCAATTATTAAAAAGGTAGAATTTGGTGTGTATCTGGCTGATACCAGAGAAGAAGCGCAGCCGGAAGAAAAGGTTCTCCTGCCTGGAAAAGAAGTTTCCCGGGATGCGGAAATAGGAGACATGATAGATGTTTTTATTTACAGGGATTCCAAAGACCGTCTGATTGCAACTACAAGGCAGACGGAAATTTCCGTAGGGGAGACGGCTGTTCTTGAAGTGAAGGAAGTCGGGAAAATAGGCGCTTTTCTGGGATGGACACTGGAAAAGGATCTGCTTCTGCCTTTCAGGGAGCAGACAAAAAGGGTGGAGCCGGGGGAGGAATGTCTGGCGGCCCTGTATGTAGACAAGAGCGGACGGCTCTGTACCACCATGAAGGTGTATCCCTATCTGCGTCTTGACAGTCCTTATCAGAAGGATGATAAAGTGGAAGGAAGGGTTTACGAAATCAGCGAAAGGTTCGGCGTTTTTGTGGCAGTGGATGATTGCTACAGCGGTCTGATTCCCCAGAGAGAACCGGCGAAAGGCGTGCGTGTCGGAGATAAGGTAAAGGCACGGGTCGCGGAAGTCCTTGAAGACGGTAAACTGACTTTGAGCCTTCGGGAAAAAGCTTATATCCAGATGGGCCGGGATGCCGGAAAAATTATGGAGATGCTGGAAGAGTGCGGCGGCCGGCTTCCTTTCAATGACAAAGCCAGTGCGGAACTGATCAGGGAAGCTACCGGTATGAGCAAAAACGAATTTAAGCGCGCAGTGGGCAGTCTTTACAAACAGCGTCTGATCGTAATAGAACAGAATGGTATAAGCAAGGTGCAGGAAAGGCAGGGTAAATGAACGGAAAGAAAGCAAACTGGTCGTTTCTGATCACGATTTTGTGCTATATAGGCGTGATAATATCAATAGGCCTGTTTTTTCCCTTTATTGCAGACAGTATTTTTTTGAGCAATCTGGTTTGTGAGATCGTGGTGGCAGTCCCCATATTTTTATTTGTACTGGTGTCCAAAGAAAAATGTCTGTCCTTTTTGGGATTTCATAAGATAAAGATAAGTTCTGTGTTGATGACGGTGCTTTTCACTTTTTTAAGTGTGCCGGTGCTGACGCTTTTTAATCTGATTTCACAGATTTGGGTGGAAAATGAAGTGGCGGCCATGATGGAAAGCCAGCAGACCCGGTTTGGGGCTTTGTTTGTGTCGGTAGGAATCATTGCGCCTGTGTTTGAAGAAATTACCTGCCGGGGGGCTTTTTACCATTCTTATAAAAGAGCGGGAAGCGCCTTTAAGGCAATGCTCCTTTCCGCCCTTATTTTTGCGCTGGTGCATATGAATTTTAATCAGGCGGCCTATGCCTTTGTAATGGGTATATGGGCAGTGCTTCTGGTGGAAGTTACAGGGAGTCTGTGGGCATCCATTATTTATCACGGGCTTATAAACGGAAGTCAGGCAGTATTGATGTATCTGGCACTGCAGACTGATGCCGATGCGGCCAGCCAGGCAGTATCGATTACAACAGATTCTCTTATGATAATGATTGGAGGCTATATAATACTGGCGGCAGTCACGCTGCCCCTGGCCTGGGCAGCGCTTGTGTGGATCGGCGGAAACGAAGGCAGAAGCGAAGTACTGCGCCAGATCTGGAACGGCAGGAAAGAAAAAAAGGATAAGATGGTCACAGTACCGCTCGTACTGGGTCTTATCCTTTGCATCAGCATGATGACTGGTATTCTCATGTCAGCTGTATACAAAATTCTTTTCATGCTGTTAAGATAATGCCGGATTATACCAGCATATCAATGTTGCCGCCCACATAAGGGTTGACAGACAGTTCCATGGAGCGGTCCATCATATTGATCAGGCTGGCGCCTTCTGCTTCGGAACTTTCCATAGCTTTGCTAAGCATGGCAACCCCGATCTGGTCGTTGATTTGTACGTTAGCCAGAGCAGTTGATACTTGTGGAATATTCATCTAATCATTCCTTTCTGTTATAAAATATTGGAAAACAAGATAGTTCCTGTATAATAGTATATCATACAATGACAAAAAATGGAATGGAAAAAAAGCCCAAAAATCATCCAAAGTACACAAAAAAATCACAAATACAGGTAGATTTTTTTGTACAATTATATTAAAATGGAAAAAAGAGTTTGTCAGGAAAGGAAAATATATAAAGGAAGAGTTGTTTCATTTGCATAGTGTTGAGAATTGCTAAAGGAGAGGGGTCAATGATTTCAAATCAGATATTACAGAATACAATTGATGGACTGAAAACAATTGCCAGAGTAGATTTTTGTGTGATGGATACTGACGGAAAGGAAGCGGCATCCACAGCGGCAAATATGTCCGCATGCGGGCCGGAAACGGTGGAATTTGCAAAATCCCCGGCGGATTCTCAGGAAATAAAAGGTTATCAGTATTTTAAGATTTTTGATGAACAACAGCTTGAGTATGTGCTGATTGCGGCAGGCATTGGTGAGGATGTTTATATGATAGGCAAGATGGCGGCTTTTCAGATACAAAATCTGCTGGTGGCCTACAAGGAGCGCTTTGATAAGGATAACTTTATCAAAAATCTCCTGCTGGACAATCTCCTTCTTATTGATATTTACAGCCGGGCCAAGAAACTTCACATACAGACGGATGTGAAGCGGGTGGTCATGATTATTGAGACCGCCAACGGAAAAGACAGTAATGTCTTGGAAGCAATGAGGACTTTCTTTGGAAGTAACAGCAAGGATTTCATTACGGCTGTGGATGAAAATAATGTAATTGTGGTAAAGGATTTGTCGGAGAACGACAGCTTCAGGGAAATTGAGAAAGCGGCGGCAAGTATGGAAAGTTTCCTTACAAAGGAAGGCATGAAGGGCGTGCGTGTTGCCTACGGTACGGTGGTCCGGGAAATCAAGGAGGTCAGCCGTTCCTACAAGGAAGCCAAGATGGCCATGGACGTAGGAAAGATTTTCTTTGACGAGAGAAATATTATTGCGTACAGCGAGCTTGGAATCGGGCGTCTGATTTACCAGCTTCCCATTCCGCTGTGTAAAATGTTTATTAAGGAAATTTTTGGCGGCAGAAGCCCTGATGAATTTGACGAGGAGACATTGACGACCATCAGCAAGTTCTTCGAGAACAGCCTGAATGTATCCGAAACCTCCCGGCAGTTGTTTATACATAGAAATACGCTGGTTTACCGGCTGGATAAACTCCAGAAGAGTACCGGGCTGGATCTTAGAGTGTTTGAGGATGCTATCACGTTCAGGATAGCGCTTATGGTGGTAAAGTACATGAACTATATGGAAAGTTCGGAATATTAAGTAACCGTTCGGTTAAGTAAAGATACAGGTGGTGGAAATTTTGATAAGAAATGAAGCAAGAGGAAGAAAAAGAAAAAAACATGCCTCCGGCAGTGATGAGATCATCACGCTGAGCAATGTGAGCAAGGCATATGCCACTGGCGCCCCGGCTTTGAATGGGGTGGATTTACATATCAATAAAGGGGAATTTGTATTTATCGTGGGGGACAGCGGTTCCGGGAAGTCCACCATGATCAAGCTTCTCCTCCGGGAGCTGATACCGACATCCGGGGATATCAGCGTGATGGGGTACGATCTGGTACGGATCCGCCACCGGAAAATACCGAAGTTCAGGAGGAATCTGGGCATTGTATTCCAGGACTTCCGGCTTCTTAAAGATCGCAATGTATATGAAAATGTAGCTTTTGCCCAGCGTATCGTGCAGGTATCCAACAAGGAAATCAAGCGAAATGTTCCCAGCATACTTGCTACTGTGGGCCTTGCAGGCAAATACAAGGCCAAGCCGAGACAGCTTTCCGGCGGTGAGCAGCAGAGGGTTGCAATTGCAAGGGCACTGGTAAACCGTCCAAGTATTCTGCTGGCAGACGAGCCTACCGGTAATCTGGACCCAAAAAATTCATGGGAAATCATGAAGCTTCTGGAGCAGATCAATGAAAACGGGACTACCGTGCTGGTGGTGACGCATAACCGGGAAATAGTAAATGCAATGCAAAAGAGGGTCGTTACAATGAAGAAAGGCGTCATTGTAAGCGACGAAGAAAAGGGCGGTTACATCGATGAGGATTAGTACGTTATTTTATACCATCAAACAGGGACTTATTAACATTTTCAGAAATAAATGGTTTTCGCTGGCATCAATTGCCACGATTGGGGCCTGTCTGTTCCTGTTTGGTCTTTTTTATGCAATTATAGTGAACTTCCAGAACACAGTCAGGACTGCCCAGGAGGGCATTTCCGTTACGGTGTTTTTTGATGACGGAATCAGTCAGGAGCGGATAGAGGAAATCGGTGCCCTGATCGATAAAAGACCGGAAGTGTCTGATAAGAGGTTTATTTCGGCGGACGAAGCGTGGGAAACCTTTAAGGGAGATTATCTGGAAGGGTATGAGGACGGGTTTACGGAAAATCCGCTGGTGAATTCAGCAAACTTCGAGATTTATTTAAGTGATGTGTCTATGCAGCCTGCACTGGTAACCTATCTGGAAGGGGTAGAAGGGGTCCGTCGGGTAAGGCGGTCCGAGATTACGGCAGCCACCCTGACAGGCGTGAATGCACTGGTGGCATATATCTCAGTCGGCATCATTGCAATTTTGTTTGCGGTGTCCATCTTCCTTATCAGCAATACGGTAACGATTGGTATTGCGGTGCGGAAAGAGGAGATCACCATTATGAAGTATATTGGCGCTACGGACTTTTTCGTCCGTTCCCCTTTTGTCATCGAGGGTATGCTGATCGGAGTGATTGGAGCGATGATACCGGTAGGGATTCTTTATGTTCTTTATAATAAAATTATTGAATATATTATGTTGAAATTTTCTATCTTGCAGGAACTGCTGGCATTCCTTCCAGTAGATACGGTTTTTAACACACTGTTCCCTGTATCTGTTGCAATGGGAGTGGGGATTGGTTTTCTGGGCAGCATCACAACAGTCAGAAAACACTTGAGAGTATAGTTGAGGTTAAAGATGAAGCGATTGAAAAAAGCGCTCTGCCTGGTGCTGTCTCTTTTGCTGGTAATGGGTGTTACAGGTAAATATGGAACGACCGCTTTTGCAAGTGAGCTGACTAATGACAGTATCAGACAGAAAGAAGCGGAAATCAATAAGGCAAAGGAAGAAAAGCAGGCTTTACAGAGCGGACTGACAAATGTCAAAGAATTAAAAAAGCAGCTGGAAGCTTCCAAAGCGGATTTGGCAAATTATGTAGCGGAACTGGATGCGAATCTTCAGAAGATACAGGCAAAAATAGACGAGCTAAAGAGGATGATATCTGAAAAAGAGGAGCAGATTGAGATAAAGACCCAGGAGCTGGAAGAAGCTTTGGAAGTGCAGCAGGCACAATATGAAGCCATGAAGACCAGAATAAGATTTATGTATGAACGGGGCGATACGCTGTTCCTGGAACTTATTCTTGGTTCCGGCAGTTTTGGGGAAATGCTGAATAAAGCGGATTATATTGAGATGCTTTCTTCCTATGACCGGAAGATGCTGGATGAATATGTGGCTTATGCAGAGTATGTGGCTCTGTGCAGAGAAGGTCTGGAAGAAGAAAAGAAGGTTCTTGATGAAGCTAAGATTGCGGTGGAAGAGGAAGAAGCATCTTTAAATGAGCTGATCGCAGACAAAGAGCAGGAAATGTATAAGATGTCTTCCGACATTCAGAGCAAGGAAGCAGCTATCAGGGAATATGAAGCGGAGATCGCAGCCCAGAATGATACCATTAAGGCACTGGAAGCGGCTGTTGCGGAAGAAAGAAAAAGACTGGCCGAGGAACAAAGGCGCAGGTATGATGGAGGCGTGTTTACATGGCCAGCGCCTTCTTATACGAGAATTTCAGATGAATACGGAAACCGCACACATCCTATTTTGGGGATTCAACAGTTCCACAACGGATTGGATATGGCAGCGCCGGGGGGGAGTCCGATTCTGGCAGCTTACAGCGGAACAGTAGTTGCGGCCACCTACAGCGGCAGCATGGGCAACTATATCATGATAGACCATGGAGACAGTCTGTACACGATTTACATGCATGCATCCGCCCTCTATGTGTCGAAAGGCCAGGAAGTTACAAAAGGCGAAAAGATAGCGGCAGTGGGCAGCACGGGACGTTCCACAGGTAATCACCTGCACTTCAGCGTCCGCCTAAACGGAAACTACGTAAGCCCCTGGAACTATCTGCGCGGGTAGCGAGCCAGGCGGGGATGTTTACATCCCTATCTGGCGAGCACCGCGAACAGGAGTGCGCAGGAGGCGCACGAATGGCGGGACGGGAGAGATATAAATAGGAAAATATAGTTAGGAGTGATTTGAATTGGAGAAGCCAGAGGGAGTGGACAACAGGCCGCAGACTATGGAAGAAATCACGCGGGAAAATTTGGAAAGAAGAAAGCGTTCAAGATATTTCTGGAATGGCGCCTTTACAGGAGCATTATGCATGTCGTTGCTTTTGACAAGTATATATGCAGGAAGAATGGCTTACCAGTTTTTTAAAGTCCGGGCCGCAGGAGCAGAAACAGCGGAAAACGGAGAAACTGACACGGTTGTCAGTTCTGAAACGCTTAAAAAAATAAAGCTAATTGAGGAAGCCATAGACACATATTATTTTTATGATGAGAAAGTATCTACCAGCAATATACAGGAAGGGATATACAAGGGCATGGTCAATGCGCTGGGAGATCCTTATTCAGAGTATTATTCCAAGGAAGAACTGGAAGATGTGGTCAACAGCAATAAAGGGATTTCCTATGGAATTGGCGCCTATATTTCTATAAACAAGCAGTCAAATATGGCCATGATAAATGGCGTTATGGAAGGTTCCCCAGCATTGGAAGCAGGGCTGAGGGAAGGGGACATTATCTATGAGGTGGACGGCGAAGCTACCCAGGGAATGAGCCTGACCCAGGTGGTGAGCCTTGTGAAGGGCAGGGAAGGAACCACCGTAAGTCTGAAAATTTACCGGGAAGGCGAAGGGGAATTTCTGGATGTGGATATTGTGCGGAGCCGTCAGATAGAGACAACTACCGTGGAGAGCGGTATCGTGGAGGATACAGACCAGATTGGTTATCTGCGCATTCGGGAATTTGACAGTGTGACGGTAGATCAGTACACGGAAGCCATGGCGGAACTTACAGAATATGGCATGAAAGGGCTGATACTGGATCTGCGGAGTAATCCCGGAGGGGATCTGCTGGCGGTTGTGGAGGTTGCTAAAAAGATTCTGCCCAAAGGGCTGATTGTATATACGGAGGATAAGAACGGTAACCGTAAGGAATACACCGGGGATGATACATGGGAACTTGATGTGCCGCTGGTCGTGCTGGTAAATGAGTATTCCGCAAGCGCTTCGGAAATACTTGCAGGCGCGATTCAGGATTACAATAAAGGCACCTTAATAGGTACTACTACTTATGGAAAGGGTATTGTGCAGCAGATACACAGACTTAATGACGGTACTGCGCTTAAGCTGACGATTAGCGCTTATTATACACCTTCGGGAAAAAATATCCACGGTGTAGGCATAAAGCCGGATATAGAACTTGAATATGATTATGAGGCAAGCGTAAACGAAGGGACTGATAATCAGGTAGAAAAGGCTATAGAGATTTTAGAAGGAAAAATAAAATAATTTTCAAGCACGCTCTGGCACTTTTTCGTACACGATTTAGTATTTGCCGGGTAATGTGCCGGGAAAAAGAAAACTATCGGAAAGAGAGGATCTTTCCGGTAGTTTTTTGCGTGTATGGAACATATGGCAGGAGAGGAAAAGAGAACTGAATATAATTAGAACAAATGTTCTAAAACGCTGTACAAATCAAAATGGTTATGCTATAATCAAGACTGCCATCGTACAAAACGCTGGAGATATTAATATTTGGTACCTGCCAATGCATTAGGTGCTGATGTATCTGCTACGGAATTTTGGAGGTGATTTTTGTGCAAACTGAACAAAAATGCTTTAAACTTTACAGTGAATACCAGCCTACGGGGGATCAGCCGCAGGCGAGCGAGAGGACAGGCTTGCGGTAGGGCTAATGGGATCATGGAACATGAGACTAAGAATTAAACGTTGACGGCCCAGTTATACGGAGAATTCAAGGAGATGTTTCCGGAGAATGTGGTGAAATATTTTGTGTCCTAATTTGGGACAAGGAGGCGGTCTAACATGAACCATAGTCAAAAAACAGAGGTATTAACTAATGAGGATGTAGCTATCGAAAGGCTATCTACCAATACAGTAGCTTTAGTGAAGCATGCAAGAAATATTGCTGTTCAACAAGTGAATATGATTCAGCTGCTTACTTATTATACTATTGGGAAATGGATCATAGAAGTGCAGCAAAAAGGTGAAACAAGAGCAAGGTATGGTAGTCAAGTTATTAAAAGGCTATCTGAAGAAATGAAAAAGAATTTTGAAAGAGGATTTTCGGAGGATAGTTTGAAAAGTGCGCGGAAGTTTTATCTGACTTATAAGGATAGAATTGACGAAACAGTGTTTAATTTATTTGCAGTTGAAAAAAGTGAAACAGTGTTTAGCTTTTTTGAAGAGAAACCGCCCTTCATAGTATCATGGTCACACTACCTGCAATTGATGCGAATAGAAAATGAAGATGAAAGAAGTTTCTATGAAATTGAATCAATGCAGATGTATGTAAATTATGACGATCGATATGAGGAGTTGGAAGATGAAAATCCAACGATTGGTATTCTGTTATGTAAAGAAAATAATGATGCATTAGTGGAGATTACACTGCCGCGGGATGCTAATATTTATGCTTCTGAATATAAGTTGTATTTACCGGATAAGAAATTATTACAAGATAAGTTACAACAGTGGATAGAAGAGGTGATGTAGAATAGAGTGGTAAAAAACTTGTAGATATATCATGCCCTTTTTCAGATGTTTTCTAAGTATGAACAAGCAGCAAAGAAATATACAGAACTTGATGGATAAATAATAATAGTAACGGTAACAGATTTCAATGATTTGAAGGAATTACAAGCAGATGATTTTAGGAAGTTATTAAGGAAAGAGGAAGTTGATTTTAATAAAATATGGGAACTTTCGTATAGGTATAGATATTAATATAAGAGGGGTAAAAATTAAAATTGGTGGAAAATATAATATTGATACACAAGATATATTGGGTGATATTAATGATGGATTAGAGCAGGAAAGTTTAGATTGTTTGATTTCTGGCATGGCAGTGAAAAAAGTTTTTTCTAGCGTGTCTGAAGTTAAATGTGATACATATTTAAGTGAGTTTCCCAAATTAAGAAAATATGCTTCAAGAACTTTATGAAAAAGGAATGTTAGAAGCAAAAAGGGGGGTAAAGCATTTGCAGATAATTTATTTGAAATCCCAAATTGTATAAAATTGGTTTAGACTTAGTTCTAAGAGGAAGACCATAGTTATAGAAAGGTATAGTATCATGGATCATTTTGAATTAGTATCACAATACGCCCCTACAGGCGATCAGCCCCAAGCTATAGCAGAACTGGTAAAGGGGTTTAAAGAAGGCAACCAGTTCCAGACACTTCTCGGCGTCACCGGTTCCGGCAAAACTTTTACGATGGCAAATGTCATCCAACAATTAAATAAACCAACGCTTGTCATAGCCCATAATAAAACCCTTGCCGGGCAGTTGTATGGGGAGTTCAAGGAGTTCTTTCCGGAAAATGCAGTGGAATACTTCGTCTCCTATTACGATTACTATCAGCCGGAAGCCTATGTTCCATCTTCGGATACCTATATTGCGAAGGATTCCTCGGTTAATGATGAGATAGACAAGCTGCGCCTGTCGGCAACGGCTTCTTTGTCAGAGCGGAAAGATGTCATTGTTGTGGCAAGTGTTTCCTGTATTTATGGTCTGGGAAGTCCCGATGATTATCAGGAAATGATCGTATCACTCCGTCCAGGCATGGCAAAGGACCGGGATGAGGTGATAAGAGGGCTGATTGATATACAGTATGACCGGAATGACCTGAACCTGGAAAGAGGATGTTTTCGGGTGAGGGGGGATGTGGTGGAAATTTACCCTGCCCAGGGCGGAGATTATTTAGTCCGTGTTGAATTTTTTGGAGATGAAATTGACAGAATAGCATTAACGGATCCACTGACAGGACAGGTGAGAGCTACTCTGGAGCATATCTCAATTTTCCCGGCTTCCCATTATGTGGTACCACAGGAAAAAATCAATGAGGCATGTAAAAATATTGAAATAGAACTGGAAGAGAGGGTGCGGTATTTTAAAAGCGAGGACAAGCTTCTAGAGGCCCAGAGAATTTCAGAGAGAACAAATTTTGACATAGAAATGCTGCGTGAGACAGGATTTTGTTCGGGCATTGAGAACTACTCAAGGCATCTGGCAGGGATGCCGGCAGGAGCCATGCCCCATACACTGATGGATTATTTTGGAGACGATTATTTGATCATTGTTGATGAATCCCATATTACGATACCGCAGATCGGGGCAATGTACACAGGGGACAGGTCCAGAAAGACTACGCTGGTGGACTATGGGTTCCGTCTTCCCTCGGCATTGGACAACAGGCCCTTGTGCTTTGCGGAGTTTGAGCAGCACATTGACCAGATGATGTTTGTGTCGGCAACGCCTTCGTCTTATGAGCGTGACCATGAGTTGTTCCGAACAGAACAGATTATCCGTCCAACAGGGCTTTTAGACCCGGAAATTTCTGTACGCCCGGTGGAAGGACAGATAGACGATCTGGTTTCCGAGATCAATAAAGAAACAGAAAAGCATAATAAGGTTCTGGTGACTACGCTGACCAAGCGGATGGCAGAGGATTTGACGGAATATATGAACGATGTGGGAATACGTGTAAAGTATCTCCATTCTGATATAGACACTTTAGAAAGAGCCCAAATTATCAGAGATATGCGTCTGGATGTTTTTGACGTTCTTGTGGGTATCAATCTACTAAGGGAAGGACTGGATATTCCGGAAATTTCTTTGGTAGCGATTCTGGACGCAGACAAGGAAGGCTTTTTGCGTTCTGAAACGTCACTGATCCAGACGATAGGAAGGGCGGCAAGAAATTCAGAAGGCCATGTTATCATGTATGCTGACAATATGACGGACTCCATGGCGTCTGCCATTGAGGAGACAAACCGGAGAAGAAGTATCCAGCAGAAATATAATGAAGAACGTGGAATTACACCCAAGACCATTAAGAAAGCTGTCCGTGACCTGATTAGTATTTCCAAGATGATAGCGAAGGAAGAACTGGAATTTGAAAAAGATCCGGAATCCATGGAT
>Ga0224740_10081_pt1 | contig 22091 bp, 25 predicted proteins | sample LIM_E_Water_Bulk_FD_161634 | JGI IMG/M metagenome (GOLD analysis project Ga0224740, IMG submission 161634) | Enriched cells from gastrointestinal tract of the lab mouse from Pacific Northwest National Laboratory (PNNL), Richland, Washington... | ecosystem: Host-associated > Mammals > Digestive...
GAAAAAAGAACGGGAAGCGTCTGTTGCATGCCGCTGTTTGGAGAAAGAGGCTCTTCGTAACAGGAGTAGGCGGAAAGGGATTGCTGCAGCGCCAGATAACGGGTGAGCAGTGTGTAGCTGTACCGGTTCTGGTCGGAGAGATTTTCCGGGTCAATGGCGGCGAGCCGTTCCGACCAGCCGGTGATGGCGGCATTGGAAAGGGCGCGGTTATCCGCGGAATAGACAGGAAGGTGCGCCTCATCCTCGTAAATACCATAATCTGCAGGATTCTGCAGGGTGTAGTGGAGAGTCAGCGTATTACCGGAAAGCTCGCTGCGGAATATTTCCCGGCAGAGCTTATCATAGGAGGCATCGGCAAAAAAAACCGCTGCATTGCGGGAAAAGAAAACGGGTAAAAAACCGGCAAGAAAGAACAGGGAGCCGAGAAACAGGGTCAATAAAAATTTTTTCCATGCGGAAAGGTTACGGATTTTGGTTAGGATGCGCATAAGAACTCCTGAGAAGGTAAGTCCTTAAAATATATGCGGGGGAGGGCATGTATTAGCACCGGATGTTAAATGCGTATACCGGAGGGTTCATATTTCTGGTTCATATTGCGAAAGACTGTCAGATGTATCCACCATAAATATAGCGGGCAGAATATTACCACAAAATATTGCGGCAAAGAAGAAATGCTGGAATATTGACAGCAGAAAGTGTAAAATACTTTTGTGGAGAGGCACCGGACAATGAAAGGCGGTTTGAAACGCAGCCGGGAAAAAGTATTCTGCCGGATGGTATAGTAACAGCGGAGCGGGGAAAGTATGTTATTTGTCCCACGGGCATGATGACGGAACTGCCGGAAAAAGGAATTTCAGGGGCTGCTGGGAACTGCCGTGAAGCGGCTGGTGGAATAAAAAGTAACGATCTTGAAGTAAAGGGCAGAAATATTTTATGAATACAAAAGCATACATTACCATAATCATTGCATCCACCATTGTTTTCCTGATCATATTCCTTATCGTGATGCGCATCAGAAAAAACCGCGCATACGGAAGAGAGTTTGACCTGCTGGAGGGACATGAATTCGAGTATTACTGTGCGGATCTTCTGATGAAGCGCGGCTTTCAGGAGGTGGAAGTGACAAGAGGCAGCGGCGATTACGGCATTGACATTTTAGCGGAGCGGGACGGCGTTACCTATGCGATCCAGTGTAAATGCTACAGTGCCCCGGTAGGTGTAAAAGCGGTGCAGGAGGCTTATGCAGGAAGAGATTATTATGACTGTATGGTGGGTGCCGTGCTGACGAACCAGTATTTTACACAGCCCGCCGTGGAGGCGGCAAAGAAACTGAAGATACTGCTCTGGGACAGGGGGTATCTGGAGAGTATGATAGAGGAGTAAAAAGCGGACCGGACGGGAAAGTATCCTGTATTCAGTCTGACTTTGAAATACGCAGAACAGGAAGATTACGGTATGGCAGTGTATATAATCCGCAGCGCAGCCGGCACGGAATTTGAAAGATACAGAGTCGTTGTGGAGGGGCAAAGGATGCCCTTTCGTCCGCAGAGTACGGGCGGTATATCGAGATTGCGGAGGGGAAGGCTGAGGAGGCTGCTGTGGGGGGCGCCCTGTGTCTGTTTAGTCAATGTATGTATAAAGCCACGGGAAAAAGTACGGGAGTTGTTGGCCTAAAAAATGGGATCATGTATAATCGCACACAAAATGCACGTAAAATGCACAAATCATGTTGACTTTAAAGGGAAGAGCGGATATAATGCATTATAGCAAAAAATTGGAGGAAATGGGTATGAAAAGTGTGAATGTTACTTTTCGGGTGGATGAAGAGTTGAAAACACAGGCGGATTCTCTGTTTTCTGAATTGGGAATGAGTCTTTCAACTGCGTTTAATATTTTTTTGAGGCAATCCGTGAGGGAGCAGCAGATGCCGTTTATGATAAGTAAAAATATTCCAAATGCGGTAACGATGGCAGCCATGGAATCAGCAGAAAATGAGGAGGATATGTATGGACCGTTTGATGATGTGGATTCCCTGATGGAGGCATTAAATGCTTAAGGCGGAATTCACAGGGCAGTTTAAAAAAGATTATAAACTGGCATTAAAGAGCGGGTGCGATCCGAATAAGCTGCAGGCGGTAATCACTTTGTTGATAAAGGAGAAACCACTGCCGGAACAATATAGGGACCACGCATTGACAAATTCCCGAAATTATAAAAGCATGCGGGAATGTCATATCGAACCGGACTGGCTGTTGGTTTATAAAATAGAACAGAAAGTTTTGATATTGAAGCTGATTAGAACAGTGCCCCACAGTGATTTGTATTAGTATGAAATATAAAATTTCATGATCCTGGTTTGAGTGCCTGCTGGAGCGGGCGAATGGGAGTTAGAGTAAAAAGAGATGACAAGACAGGGAGGACGCGGAAATGAACAGGGGAAAATATTATATTACAACGGCGATTGCCTATACATCAGGCAAGCCGCATATCGGAAATAGTTATGAGATCGTGCTGGCGGACAGTATTGCGAGATTTAAGAGAAAAGACGGCTATGATGTGTTTTTCCAGACAGGAACGGATGAGCACGGTCAGAAGATTGAACTGAAGGCGCAGGAGGCGGGCGTTACGCCGAAGGAGTATGTAGACGGTGTGGCGAATACGATCAGGGAGATCTGTGATTCCCTGAATACTTCCTATGATAAGTTCATCAGGACCACAGATGATTACCATGAGAAACAGGTACAGAAGATCTTTAAACGGCTGTATGATAAAGGGGATATCTACAAAGGGGCTTATGAGGGTCTGTACTGTACGCCTTGTGAGTCTTTCTGGACGGAGTCCCAGCTGGTGGACGGGAAGTGCCCGGACTGCGGCAGAGAGGTAAAGCCGGCGAAGGAAGAAGCATATTTCTTCAAGATGAGCAAATATGCGGAAAGACTGATCAAGCATATCAACGATCATCCGGAGTTTATTCAGCCGGTGGCCCGGAAAAACGAGATGATGAATAACTTTCTGCTGCCGGGCCTGCAGGATCTGTGTGTTTCGAGAACTTCCTTTAAATGGGGCATTCCGGTGGATTTTGACAACAGGCATGTGGTTTATGTGTGGCTGGATGCGCTCACCAACTATATCACAGGGATCGGTTACGATGCGGAGGGGAATTCCACGGAGCAGTATAAAAAGCTGTGGCCGGCGGATCTTCATCTGATCGGGAAGGATATTATCCGTTTCCATACGATCTACTGGCCGATCTTCCTGATGGCGCTGGAGGAGGAACTGCCGAAGCAGGTATTCGGGCATCCCTGGCTGCTGCAGGGCGACGGCAAGATGAGCAAGTCCAAAGGGAATGTGATCTATGCGGAAGACCTGATCTCTTTCTTCGGCGTGGATGCGGTGCGTTATTTTGTCCTGCATGAGATGCCTTTTGAAAATGACGGTGTGATCACCTGGGAGCTGATGGTCGAGCGCTTTAATTCCGATCTTGCCAATACTATGGGGAATCTGGTAAACCGCACGGTTTCCATGAGCAATAAATATTTCGGCGGCGTTGTCGCCGATAAAAAGGCAGTGGGGGATCAGGCGGATATCGATGCGGACTTAAAACAGACGGCGGCAGATGCCTATAAGAAAGTTTCCGCGAAAATGGAGAGTCTGCGGGTAGCGGATGCCATCAGCGAGATATTTACCCTGTTTAAGAGATGTAATAAATATATTGATGAGACTATGCCCTGGGCGCTGGCGAAGGATGAGGCGCAGAGAGACCGCCTCGGTACAGTGCTCTATAACCTGTTAAACGGGATACTGGTGGGAGCGAGCCTGCTGGAGCCCTTTATGCCGGAAACAGCACAGAGGATAGCGGAGCAGATCAAAGCGCCTCTATGCGGATTTGACAAACTGGAACAGGGAAGCGCAGAGGAGATCGGAAGCCTTTACCCGTCCGGAAATCGGGTGGTGGAGACGCCGGAGATACTGTTTGCGAGATTGAAAACGGAAGAAGTGATGGAAAAAGTAGACGCTATGTTTGCGGGGCGGAACACGGAGGCTGCCTCCGGGACAGATGCCGGGAATTCCGGGGCGGAGAACGCTGCGGGAGATACCGCGAAAGATGGAGAGAGCAAGGGAGCGGCGGCCGAGGCGATGGATATCGAGGCAAAACCGGAGATCACCTATGATGACTTCGCGAAATGTCAGTTCCAGGTAGGCGAGATCATCGACTGTAAGGAAGTGCCGAAGTCGAAAAAGCTGCTTTGTTCTCAGGTAAAGGTCGGTTCCGAGATACGGCAGATTTTGTCAGGTATCAAACAGTATTATTCTCCGGAGGAGATGGTCGGAAAAAAAGTCATGGTGCTTGTCAATCTGGCGCCGAGAAAGATGGCGGGCCTGGAATCACAGGGGATGCTGCTCTGTGCGGAAGATGCGGACGGAAATCTGGCGCTTATGACACCGGAGAAGGCGATGCCTGCGGGCGCGGAAATCTGTTGAGATGTTACTTTAAAACGTGTATGAAGAGATGAAAAACGGTTGGGGGAGCTGATGGATCGGTACATGTGAAGCGGGGGAAGTAACAGGGTATCAGCGACAGCAGACAGATGGGGGTATGGACTTAAGATGGTGTCAGAAAACAACATTAAGATCAGACAGGCGAATATATATGACTGGGATGAGGCGATCGCGCTTGCCTGGAGAACGTTTCTGAGGTTTGAGGCAAAGGATTACGGGCAGGAGGGCGTGGACAGTTTCCGGGATTTTCTGTCGGATTCTTTACTGCGGCGCATGTTTCTGATGGGGGATTATCCGGTGTTTATCGCACTTGACGGCGATAAGCAGACAGGTATGATCTCCCTGCGGAATAAAAAGCATATTTCGCTTCTGTTTGTGGAGGAGGGACACCATCATCGCGGAATAGGGAGAAGGCTTATTGAGAGCATGGAACGCTATATCAGGAGGGAATATCAGGAAGAGCGGATCACGGTAAATGCCGCGCCCTATGCGGTCGGATTTTATCATCAGATAGGCTTTGAAGATGTAGCGCCGCAGCTTTCCAAAGACGGTATCATCTATACACCGATGGAGAAGAGGATTTACTGAGACAACAGAGTCCCCGGGCTTTGTGAAAAATGTACAGAAACGTGAAGATCTTTTATGCAATCTGACGGACGGGGGATTTTTGAGCGGATTTCATAAACAAGTTGACCAAGCAAGCGGGAAAAAATTTATGAAATAGTGGTATGGCAAAACTACACTGTTTTTTGTATACTTCCTAATTAGAGACGGGAAAGAGCCTGTCAGCAATCCAAACAAAATTCAGGAGGAAAAGAAAAAATGTCAAGCTTATCATTAAAGAATATCTGCAAAAAATATCCCAATGGCTTTGAAGCTGTTAAAGACTTCAATCTGGAAATCGAAGATAAAGAGTTTATCATCTTCGTAGGTCCCTCCGGTTGTGGTAAATCTACTACACTGCGTATGGTGGCCGGTCTGGAAGACATTTCTTCCGGTGAACTGTATATCGACGGCAAGCTGGTAAACGATGTTGAGCCTAAGGACAGAGATATCGCGATGGTATTCCAGAACTATGCTCTGTATCCTCACATGACAGTATATGATAACATGGCTTTCGGTCTGAAGCTGAGAAAGGTACCGAAAGATGAAATCGATAAGAAGGTTCGTGAAGCAGCAGAGATCCTTGATCTGTCCGCACTTCTTGACCGTAAGCCGAAAGCTCTTTCCGGCGGTCAGAGACAGCGTGTAGCTATGGGTCGTGCTATCGTTCGTAAACCGAAAGTATTCCTGATGGATGAGCCGTTATCCAATCTGGATGCGAAGCTCCGTGTGCAGATGCGTATAGAGATCGCAAAACTGCATCAGAATCTGGGAACAACCATCATCTACGTTACACATGACCAGACAGAGGCTATGACTCTTGGTACAAGGATCGTTGTTATGAAAGCCGGTATCGTACAGCAGGTTGATACACCTCAGAATCTGTATGAGAAACCCGCCAACCTGTTCGTAGCAGGCTTCATGGGATCTCCTCAGATGAACTTCCTTGACGCAACCGTTAAGGTAGAAGGCAATGTGGCAAATCTGGTAGTGGCAGGCAAGAGCATTCCTCTGCCGGCAGCAAAATCCAAAGCCCTGATTGATGGCGGCTACAACGGAAAGACCGTGACATTCGGTATCCGTCCTGAGGATGTATATGATTCCGAAGAGTTCCTTGCAAATGCACCGACAACCTTCGAATCCAAAGTAAAAGTATACGAGCTGCTCGGCGCAGAAGTATATCTGTACTTTGATCTGGATCAGTTCCCGATCACTGCAAGGGTTGACTCCAGAACGAATGCAAGACCTGGCGATGCGATCAAGTTTGCATTTGACATTGATAAGATCCACGTATTTGACAAAGAAACAGAAGTGACGATCTGCAATTAAGTCGCTGTTTTCCAAGCGACGCTACGAGCAAAAAGCGAAGCGTTTGCGAGTCAAGCCACGAAGTGGCGCTGCAGAGGCGAAGCGTTTGCGAGTCAAGCCACGAAGTGGCGCTGCAAAAAGCGAAGCGTTTGCGAGTCAGGCCGTTGCAATTAATCAAAACATAGAGGGGGATGTGATAAGCATCCCTCTTTTAGGCTTTATAAAACCATACATTAAATTACGAAAAGGAAGGGAAGCGCATGATTTCAAACCAGATCATTCAAAACAGCATAGAAGAATTAAAGAATATTACAAAAATTGATTTTGGCGTATTTGATTTAAACGGCAGCTGCATGGCATCAACTTTTGATACATCGGAAGAGGAGAAGGAACTGGTAGTGAATTTTGTGGCTTCACCTGCGGATTCTCAGGTGATCGGTGCCCACCATCTTTTGAAGGTGATGGATGAGGAGGAGGTAAATTATATTCTGGATGCAAGGGGACTTGGCGATGATGCCTATATGATGGGCAAGGTTGCCGTATGCCAGCTTCAGAATCTGATGATCGCCTATAAAGAGCGGTTTGACAGAAATAACTTCTTTCAGAATCTGATTTTGGATAATCTGCTTCTTGTGGATATTTACAACAGGGCGAAACGCCTTCATATTACAGACCAGCAGGATCGGGTAGTCTATATCGTGGAGGCGGGAGATAAAGATGAACTTTCCGTAAGTGAACTGATGAAAGGGATGTTCTCGCCGCAGAACGGAGATTATGTGACGACCGTGGATGAGGACAGCGTGATCCTGATCAAAGCGCTGGACGGGGAAGTGAGCGAAGAAGGGCTTGAGCGCATTGCCAGAACGATCATGGATATGATCAATGCGGAGGCGATGATCAATGTCCGCGTGGCGTTCGGGACGATGGTGCATGAATTAAAGGATGTGTCCAAGTCGTATAAAGAAGCAAAGATGGCTTCCGACGTAGGACGTATCTTCTATCAGGAAAAGCAGGTTATTTCCTACAGGCTTCTGGGCATCGGCAGGCTGATCTATCAGCTTCCGATCAATCTCTGCCGGATGTATATCCATGAGATATTCGGAGAGAGCATGCCGGATGAGATCGATGATGAGACACTGGTAACCGTGGAGAAGTTCTTTGAGAATAATCTGAATGTTTCGGAGACTTCAAGGCAGCTGTTCATCCACAGAAATACGCTTGTCTACCGGATAGAAAAATTGCAGAAGGCGACAGGACTGGATATTCGTGTATTCGACGATGCGCTGACATTGAAGATAGCCCTGATGGTAGTCAGCTACATGAACTATCTGGAAAAGAGAACCAGCTGAACCGTCAGGTGAAGCTGGTTCGATACGGTGCGGTTTACGAAAAAACAAATAAAATAAACAGGAATATAGAGCCCCGTTTTCTCATAAGATGGTCAATAGGAAGTATATAAAATGACTGTCTAAAGGAGGAAACGGGGTTTGTATTATGATAAAAGAATCAGATATCTGAGTTATTATGAGAGCGGCATTAAACTGCAGAATGCCGGTTATGTGAAATTTCAGGTGAGGGACAGCCTTTGCCAGATGATCATTTATGTGAAGGGACCGAGGCTGATGGGAAGCGGGGAGGCAAGAGTGTATCTGCTTTCGGAAAAGCCGGAGAAAAAGGGAGAGGACAGTTTTTATCATGAGGGCCAGAAAAATAATCTGAATAAGCATTTACTGGGGACACTTGCCGTCCGCAATGGACAGGGCTATTGCGCGGTGCGGATGCATGCGGAGAATATGGCTGATTCCGGGGTATGGTACGATGAGATATGCGGTATCAGGATTGAGATGCATGAATATCAGTATCTGGAATCGCAATGGACGGTAGTAAACTTAATGCCGGGACAAAAGAACCGCCGGGGCAGTGCAGATAACAAGGCGGCAGGAAGAGGGAATAATACAGACAGTTCATCGACAGGAGGCAGGCAGAGCGGTGCGGACGCTGCGGCAGCGGGAAGAGGGCAGAGAAAGACAGGCGAACCGGCAGACGATGGGCGCGTAGAGGTCAATCTGATAGTGACGCCTGTGTCAGAAAATCTGCGGGTTGAAAAGGTGGTAAAAGAAAAGCCTGTGATCGACATCGAAGAGATGGAAAGGTTTGAGATAGAAGAAGATTTTATGGCTGTTGATGAGGGGACGGAAATCGCGGAAGAGATCACCGTGGACGCAGCCGGGAATAATGCGGATACAGCAGGCGGAAAAGAGGAACTGCCGGCAGAAGAAAAAACAGAGAATATGACAGGGCAGCCGTCGGGGGAAGAGGACTCCATGCAGGAGATGCTGGAAAGAGAAATCTTAAGGGAAGAGACGCAGCGGACTTTGGATGAGGAAATTCTGAAGGGAATGGAAGAAGGAGAAAGAGAGGAGACCGCGGAGATCCCGGAGGAGATACGTTCCTCTGAACGGGAATTACGGACTGATAAGTGGGAGCAGCTCAGAAAGACTTATCCTGTGGTACATCCGATCCGGGAGGAAGAGGAATATCTGAAGATCGCACCGAAAGATTTTGTGATCTTCACGGAAAAGTATCAGGAACTGGTACATAACAGTTTTTTGCTGCACGGCTATTATAATTATAAGCATCTGATCCTGGGGAGAAAAGAAAAGGATAACAGGACGGTTTACTATCTGGGCGTACCAGGCACGTTCCATGAGAGAGAGAAGACGGTGGCGGTAATGTTCGGCTTTGAGGCCTTTGACGGAAAGCGGGAGCCGGCGGAGAACGGGGATTTCGGGTATTACCTCAGGAGGGTGGAGATATAAAAACAGTCCCGCGGATACGGGAGTATGGCAGAAGGAGACAGAGAACCTGTCTCCTTTTGAATATACGGCCTTATACCAAAAGTGCCATAGACACTTGGAAATATGCCGCCGGGGCAGCGCATGCCTGATTTGTTTCAGGAACTGATAGACGCTTATCAGGCGATGATGGCACGGCTGGATAAAGCGCTGCGGAATGAAAAACAGGCGGCGATGCTTCAGCTGCAGGCACAGTTTGATACGCTGCAGGCGCAGGTAAATCCTCATTTTATATATAATGTGCTCAATACGATCTCTTCCCGGGCAGTGCTTGACAATGATGAAACTATCTGCGAAATGTGCGGATGTCTCGGAAATATGCTTCGCTATTCTACAAATAATAAAGAACGCTATGCTACTGTTGAAAAGGAACTGGAATATCTGGATAATTATTTTTACCTGTTGAAATCCCGTCATGAGAACCGGCTGGAGGCGGATATTGATGTGGACAGGGAGATCGGAAGACAGATCATTCCGAAGATGACTCTGCAGCAGCTGGCGGAAAACTGCGTGAAACACGGTTTTAAAAATACGGATTCCCCTATCCATATTTCGGTGACGGGAAAGGTACTGAAAGACCGCTGGATCATCCGGGTGCAGGATGGCGGCCCGGGTATTTCCAAAGAGAAACTTCTGGAATTGCAAAGCCGTCTGGAGGAAGTGCGGAAGGATATTCTGGAGAGGGCTATCCCGGCGGAGATGGAAATAGGCGGCATGGGAATTGTAAATACATATACGAGATGCCTTTTGTTATATGCGGAAGACCTGATCTTTGAGATGGATAACGTGCCGGAGGGACAGGGATTTGTGGTGACAGTCGGGCAGAAGATAAAGACAGAGAAAAAACGGCTATAGAGTTAAGAAAGACAGATATCTTAGAAAGGAATCGATCATGAAGATTAAACATTTAAAGATCAACCATTTGACAAACCCGTTGGGATATGATCTGGCGAACCCCACGATCTCCTATGTGGCGGAGCAGGCGGCGGGAAAACGTCAGGCTTTTGCGCAGGTGCAGGTTTCCCTGAAAGAAGATTTTTCGGAAATATTGTATGACAGCGGAGAAAATGACAGTATTGTCAGTACGGGATTTGAACTGCCCATTGCGTTGAGTCCGATGACCAGATATTACTGGAAAGTCCGTGTGGCGGATGAGAGGAGCGATGAGGCATGGAGTGATGTGCAATGGTTTGAGACCGCAAAAACGGTGACGGGAAATGACTGTGTCTGGCAGGCAAAGTGGATCAAACCGCAGGCGGAAAAAACATGCAGGCGGCGGTATGGCAGGATATCGAGATCACAAAACCGGTGGCTAAGGCAAGGGCGTATATGATCGGACTTGGTCTCTATGAGTTTTATCTGAACGGGGAAAAACAGGGAGATGAATGCCTTCTTCCGGGGTTCTGCGATTATGACAGCTGGCTTCAGTATCAGACCTATGAACTGCAGCTTGCAAAAGGGAAAAATCGTCTGGAACTGCTGCTGGGAGACGGCTGGTATAAAGGCCGGTACGGAATGCGGGTAAAATCTGAAAACTACGGAGAGAGTCTGGCAGCGCTGGTTGAGATTCATATCCGTTATGAAGACGGTACGGAAGAGATTATCGGTACGGATGAAACGTGGAAAGCGCGAAAGAGCAGGATTGTTTCAAGCGGCATTTACTCAGGCGAAGTATATGATACGACACTGGATATCAGTGAAGCATTCGGAACGGAGGTTATTGAATTAGGATATGACCGCCTTTCACCGAGGCTGTCTCCTGCAATTACGGTACATGAGAAGATCAAACCGGTTGAAGTGATCCAAACGCCTGCCGGAGAAACGGTTCTTGATATGGGACAGAACATGGTGGGTTGGCTGCAGTTCCACTGTAAGGCGCCCGCCGGAACAAAACTGTATTTCCAGTTCGGCGAGATCCTGCAGGATGATAATTTTTACAATGAAAATCTCCGCAGTGCGGAGGCGGAGTTTACTTATATTTCGGACGGAAGAGAGCGGGATGTCCGGCAGCACTTTACATTCTACGGATTCCGGTTTGTGAAAGTGACAGGCTGGGAGGGGGAAATAGATCCGGAAGATTTCCGCGGCCTGGTGATCCATTCGGATATGGAGGAACTGGGGGAGATCACAACCTCCGATCCGCTGGTGAACAGACTGGTTTTAAATGCGAAATGGGGGATGAAAGGAAATTTTCTGGACGTACCTACAGATTGTCCGCAGCGCGACGAGCGCTATGGCTGGACAGGCGATGCGCAGATATTTTCCGGTACAGCCTGCTATTTTATGGATACCTGTGCGTTCTATACAAAGTACGGGCGGGACATTTACGCGGAGCAGGTGAAGCTTGGCGGCAGTGTGCCGGATGTTGTGCCTGTGGCTAATTTCCCGGGGGATGCCTCCACTGCCTGGGCGGATGCGGCTACGATCATTCCGTGGAATGTGTATCTGCATTACGGTGATAAGAATATCCTGCGCCGCCAGTATGACAGCATGAAGGGCTGGGTGGATTACATGAAGAGGGAGGATGATAAGGACGGGGCGAAACGCCTGTGGCAGTCGGGTACCCATTATGCAGACTGGCTGGCGCTGGACGGCAATTATCCCGGCGGCGTTTACGGGGCGACAGATCCGAATCTGATCGCTTCCGCCTATTATTATTATTCTGTTAATATTGTGGCAAAAGCGGCTGAGGTTCTGGACAAAAAAGAGGATGCGGAGAGATATGGAAAACTGGCGGGAGAGATCTGTGATGCTTTCGTGAAAGAGTATTTCACACCGGCAGGCAGGCTGGCGGTGGATACCATGACGGCTTACGTGGTTGTTCTGTATATGGGACTGACGCCGGATTTCGCATACGAAAAGGTGTGCAGAGGGCTTCTGAACAGGCTGAAAAAGAATTTCTATCATCTGGATACGGAATTTGTAGGAACACCTTATCTATGCCGTGTATTGTCTGAAAACGGAATGAATGATCTGGCGTATCACCTGCTTCTGGAAAAGGGATACCCGGGATGGCTGTATGAAGTGCTGATGGGGGCGACCACGATCTGGGAGCGCTGGAATTCCGTGGAACCGGACGGCCGGATGAGCGGAACAGCGATGAATTCCCTGAACCATTATTCCTACGGATCGATCGTAGAGTGGATGTTCCGCAATATGGCGGGCATCAATCCCTGTGAGGAAGGAGCAGGCTTTAAGAAATTCCGGATTGCGCGACACCGAATTATCAGATTAAAAAAGCAAAGGCAAAGCTGCGTGCTGCATCCGGAACGATAGAGTCTGCATGGGAAATCGATGGAAAACTGCTGAGATTTTGGTTTACGGTTCCGTTTGATACGGAGGCCAAGATCGTGCTTCCGGATGCGGATGCTGATGTGATCCGCCGGGAGGCGGACAGGCGGGAAAACGGCTGTCAGGATATCTGTCAGAACGGAAAAGATGTAGTGCTTCACGCAACGGCAGGTAGCTGCGAATTCTGTTATGAACCGACTACCCCCTATCGGAAGACATACAGTCTGGATACTCCCTTCGAGGAACTGAAAGCCAATCCGAAGACCCGTGAAATTCTGGAGAGGGAATATATGCTGGACGGCGGTACCTTTGAGAAGGAGTTATGTACTCTGGAAGAAATGACCTGGGGACCGTTTACCGGATACGGTGTCGACAGAGAACTGAGAGAGAAACTTGACCGGCTTTTGCGGGAAGTGGAATAGATGAGGAATGTAAAATAAAGTGTTTTGATATATTGCATGGCGGATCCGAGGGGGCGCCATGCAGTATTTTTGTCAGGGATATCATTATAATATTGATGCCGTGATTTCATCAGGATTTGATCTTGGTGGAACGATTGCGGGCGTTTTTCCCATAGAAGCCGGAGGTTATAATATGGTTGAGAGCTGCATGAAAAATAAAAATAACAGACAATATAAAGTGCTTTAAGATAAAAGAAAACTGTACCCGGCAGCCCGCTGCACGTTACCTCCGCAGCCGGCTCCGTCAGGCTTCCTTACGTCACATGAAAGGTTCTGTTTAGTGCTGCTTTGTTCCCAACCTGACACGGTTCACAGATTTCCATTGCGTAAGACCCGGCTTCATCGCTGCTTACGAAGGGCGGCTGCAACAGGCTGCCCGATACAGTTATGGATTCAAGTATAGAGGTTTTTTTACAAAAAGTCAAGAAAAAAGGAGCGCCGTTATGAATGCTATCTTAAACAATGAGATTCAAGGAAGATCAGAAAAAGGCAATACAGTTTTATATTTTCTGACGGCAAAGTATTTGCAAACAATAAATTTGATGATAGCAAGATCACAGGCGAAGAGAGTCTGCTGCAGGCTTGACAGGTTTCGGGATCTTTCCCGGACTCCGGAAAAGAATTCCAAACAACAGCGGCGTTGCGAGCATCATGGGATACAGATAACGCAGCAGCGCCATAGGCCCGAGGAGAAGACCGATGAAGTAGATGGCGGGCGGCAGGATACATAAAAAAATTTCTTTGTCTTTGCGGTTGATGGAGACGCCGATACCGATGACCATCAGCCAGATGGAAATACCGGGCTGCATCAGCAGAAAATAGTGGTCTGTCCCGATCCGTTCCTCCAGAAAGTTATAGTATGAGGGAAAAAGCCTGTATCCGGAAATGTGCAGATGCGAGATCTCGGGGAAAGTTGCCGTAAGGCATAAGTCCCTGCGGAGGCTTTTGGTCATATCGAAATAGGGCACTGTCATATCGCGGAAAGCGCGGATGTAAATGCCGGGATTTTGTCTGCCGACGGTAAGGTAGAGGGAGATGTATTTCCGGGGGTTCCCGGTAAAGGTTTTTGTGTCAAAATCGGCTTTCACCAGATCTACGGTGTCGCGCATGAATACCTCTAAAGACCCGGCGGGGATAAGTTCATGGATGGCGGCAAGCTGCTCCTGCGTTATATCGACGGGTTCCGTGCCATAGCGGGCGGAATGGGCAACTGCCGCAAGCTGCTGGATCGGGAGGCTCATATTTTCCCGGGCATCTCCCGGCACAATATGCAGCGCGTAAGTGGAAAAACGGGAAAACAACCAGGAGATGAGAAAGATCATGCATAAAGAAAGAAAAGCTTTTTTGTATTTCCGGAAGGAAAAAAGCAGTGCGATGATCAATACGGCAACCAGATATATTGCGGCGTTTCTCATCAGGCACATCGCGATACCGGAAAAAAGCAGGCGCAAAATGCCTGTTTTTTCCGATGCCGCCAAAGCGGGGGAGGAGTGCCGTGCGGTTTTGGGAAGTTCACCGCAGGATTGAAATACGTCCAGTAAATTCAGTAAAAAATGCAGAAGGCATACGCCCAGCAGGATGTCCTTCGTCACATTGAAGGTCAGGACATGAAGGGTCGGGTTACATAAGATCCAGAGAAGCCCGGCGGCTATAACGCTGAAGGGAGTGTGGGCCTTTTCCAGAAATACGAAAGATTTTGTCAATACATGGGTGACAAGAAGTCCCTGCAGCAGGCTGAACAGGGCAACGCCTAAAGAAGCATTTTTCAGAACTTTTTCCCCGAAAGAGAGAAAAAAGCCCAGCAGGTAGGTATGCAGCAGCGGATTGGCGCCGGAAAGTTCCATCTCTCCGAAATACTGTGCCGCCTGAACCGGCGCATCGTATCCGAAGGTGCCGGGAAACAGTGCCAGATATGCGGGTACAAAGGAAAGCGTAATAAGCAGCCACAAAAACCGTTTCCGCATTCTGACAGAACAGGAGCCGTTTATTTTTTCAGAAAGCTTTTCTCCGGAAAGGAAACGGCGCATCCGGGGAGAAAGCCTGGCAGCTGAAAGGTCAAAAATTACGCCGGCGGCAAAAAAGAAGGAAAAGGAAAGAATAAAAAGGCGCTTTTGCGAATACTGCCTCATACCGAGTAACATAATAAATAATGAAAAAAAGAAAGCAATAAAAAGGATTCCTTTCAGATGGGAAAGTTCCTGCTTTTTCATGAGCTGTTCCTGTCGATGCCCGGCAAGCAGAAATATCATGTGCCGAAGCATATACCTTTCATAAATTATAGTTGTAGTTATTACCGTTTTATTATAGAATATTGCTGTCGGTATTTCAAATCCTTTATGGAGCCGCTGTATTACAAGCGGCGATACGAGCAAAAAGCGGAGCGTTTGCGAGTTGATGTGAAAGAGCAAACAGAAATTTGTGATACGACAGTAGGAGCAAATAGAAGGGACATTTAAACTAAAGGCAGTATATGAATGAATTGATCGGGAAGATGACAGTGATCATTCCATCCTACCAACCGGACGAAAAACTGGCGGAAGTGGTGGAGGGGTTAATTGAAAAAGGATTTCGGGACATCGTTGTCGTAGATGACGGCGGCGGTGAGGCGTATGCGCCGGTTTTTGAGAGAGTTTCCGGCTTTCCGGGCGTGACGCTGCTGGCTCATCCGGAGAACCGCGGAAAAGGCTGCGCTTTGAAAACGGCATTTGACTACTGTATAAAGGAGCGCCCGGAATGCAGCGGCGTGATCACGGTGGACGGGGATAACCAGCATCATGCGGATGATATATATGCATGCTGTGAAAAACTGAGTGAAAAACCGGATCGTGTTATTCTGGGAACAAGAAATTTTTCAGCAAAGGAAGTACCGTTCCGAAGCCGGTTCGGAAATGTTCTGACAAAAGGAGTGTTTCGCCTTGTGTGCGGTATTAAAATAACGGACACCCAGACCGGCCTGCGTGCAATTCCCGCAGGGCTTCTTCCCGTTATGATAGAGATAGAAGGCAGCCGTTATGAATATGAGACGAATATGCTGCTGGAGCTGAAAGCGCGCGGCATCCCGTTTGAGGAAGTAACGATCCGGACGATCTATCTGGAGGAAAATGATTCTTCCCATTTCAATCCGCTGAGGGATTCCATCCGTATTTACCGCACGATCTTTGCTTTTGCGGCCAGTTCCTTCGCCTCTTCTTTGATCGATCTTTTGCTGTTTTATCTGTGCATCAGTTTTCTGGCACATACGATGCCGGGAGGGGCGTGGAATATTGCGATGGCGACGGCGGCGGCGAGGATATGCTCTTCTTTATTTAATTATAATATGAACCGTCAGAAGGTGTTTCGTTCCGGCGGCAGGAATTCCATCATAAAATATTATATGCTCTGTGTCCTGCAGTTTGCGGCATCTGCCGGGCTTGTGTCGTTTGTGTCTTATCTGTTCCCGGCGGGAAGCCTCGGAAAAACGCTGATCAAGGCGGTGATTGATGTTTTCCTGTTTCTGCTCAGTTATCAGATTCAGCGGGAGTGGGTGTTCCGGAGGGAGTAGGGGGCTTCTTTTCCAGCTTATTGCGTACTCTCAGGTCTTTAAAAAACTGTTTCAGGATCATGCTGCATTCCTCCTCCAGAACGCCCCGTGTGATCTGAACCTGATGGTTAAACTCAGGCATCTGAAGAAGATTCAAAATGGAACCTGCACAGCCCGCTTTGGGATTCATGCAGCCGATCACCACCTGCGGGATACGCGCCTGTACTATGGCACCGGAACACATCTGGCAGGGTTCAAGAGTCACATACAGGATACAGTCTTCCAGCCGCCAGTCGCCGATTTTTTTGCTGGCACGCCTGATGGCGGTGATCTCCGCATGGGCGAGAGTATTTTTATCTGTATTTCTGCGGTTATATCCCCGGGCGATAATTTTGTCTTCATAAACGATCACGCAGCCGATGGGGACTTCCCCGAGAAGGAGCGCTTTTTTTGCCTGCTGCAGAGCGGCGCGCATATATTTTTTCTGAGTTTTTGTCAGAATGTCCGTTTGCATGGTTCCTCCGTTGTGAAACATCTGAAAAGTTCAGAGAGAATTATGAATTTCAGACGGCATTTCGGGCGTTGCCGTATGGCGCTTCCATATTGTTGAATACAGATGTATAGATTTTATGAAATTTATTATCATAGATTTCATGTAACAGGCGGTTGGCAGTCAAAAGAGAACTTTGCAGGAGCGCATCGGAAATCAGGCTGCGGGATCTGGCTTCAGCCAGTTCATCCATATCAAGCAGTTTAAAAGAACCATCGGGATAGACAAGAACATCCAAAAGCAGATCGGTTGACAGAAGAACAGTCTTTTCTTCTTTCCATTCATAAGAAACGATGTCACAGTACCAGCATATTAATATATCATCTTCCGTATAGAACCTGCTGACTTTAACGCCCTTGTTCAGGTAGTAGCAGGAATCGCCGTGGTGCAGGATTTTTTTAGGTTTTAAAGTGTTCCATTTCGTCAGGATGTGGTCATCGTCGGCGTACAGAATGATATCGTCTTTTAGCAGAATACATTCGTCGGGGATCAGGCGTCTGCGGTAGAGGGAAAGAGTTTTCATGGAAGTCTCCTGTCAAAGTATGAAAAGTGATGATTTATGTATCATGTTGAAATAATGTCTTAATATAGATACTACGCTGTGAATTATGGAAAGTCAACGTGTTTTTTGATTATTTCACACAAAATTTTCGGGCGATTCACGGTTTTGATAGACAAATTGTTGAAATGATATATACTTATTTAGTTCGTACAAGTAAAGAATCTTTTTTATTTAATCAATGGACAGATTCTTTTAATAGGAGTATAATTTAATTGTGTGTCCGAGAAGGAAAAAGGAGAAGAAAGATGAAATATCACAGAAATGTATACCGCTGCCTCGCTCTGATCACGCAGTTTGGTATTTCCATGCTGGTTCCGATTTTCCTCTGCTCTTTTCTGGGGATCTTTTTAGACAGAAAATTTGGTACGCAGTTTTGGATGATACTGCTCTTCTTTGTGGGTGCGGCTGCCGGATTCAGGAATATTTACCGCATGGCAAAGACCATCTATGAAAAAAAGAGTGAAAAAGACAAATATGAAGGATAAGATAAATGAGACGTTGCTGGAACTGCTCATCGGCATTCTTCTCTGGGGTGTCATCTGGCAGGCGGCAGGCGTCTGGTTTGTAGCAGATAAGGCGGGCTGCAGTCTGGGATTGTGGCTGGGGGTTGTAACGGCGGGACTCTGTGCCGTGCATATGTACAGAGCGCTGGATCTGGCACTGGATCTTCCGGAGAAGGATGCCCAGAAATATGTGATGAGCCGCAATATGATGCGTTACGGACTGATCCTGCTGGTTTTGCTGGTATTGATGATAACAGAGGCAGGAAATCCGCTCTGCTGTTTTCTGGGCGTAATGGGACTAAAAGCGGCGGCATACCTGCAGCCGGTTTTACATAAAGTTATGAAAAGGAGGAGGTGAAAGTATGGGACAGGGTATTTTATTATCCGGCGCGGATGAGATTGATTTTATGATACATGGCGTGTTCTCCTATGAATTATTCGGGCAGACTCTATGGATCACAACATCGCATGTGTGCGCAATTGTTGTCTTTCTGGTATTGCTGCTGTTTATTTTTGCGGCGAACCGGGCAATTAAAAAAGGCAGCGAAGTACCAACCGGCTTTCAGAACGTGGTGGAGCTGATTGTGGAAAAACTGGATGGCATGATAGACAGTACAATGGGAAAAAGCGCACCGGCGTTCCGCAATTATATCGGGACGATCTTCATTTTCATTCTGGTCTGTAATATTTCCGGTCTGTTCGGGCTAAGGCCCCCTACGGCGGATTACGGTACGACGCTGGCGCTGGGGCTGATGACATTTACCCTAATAACGTTTAACAAGTTTAAACATCAGAAGGTAAAGGGCGTCATCAAGGGATTATGTGATCCGTGGCCGATCTGGGCGCCGATCAATATTATCGGCGATGTGGCAGTGCCGATCTCTCTGTCGCTCCGTCTGTTTGCAAATGTGCTCTCGGGCGTGGTAATGATGGCTCTTATCTATGGGCTGCTCGGGAAGATAGCAGTCATATGGCCGGCAGCGCTGCATGTCTATTTCGATCTGTTTTCGGGCTGCATCCAGACATATGTATTCTGTATGCTGACGATGACTTATATCGCTGATGCCTGCAATACGGATTAACGGTTACAAAGGTTAATTATTAAAATTATTAATATTAATTACCATAACTAAGAAGGAGGAACTACAAATGGAATTTAACAATTATTTTATCTTAGGCTGTTCAGCAATCGGTGCAGGCCTTGCGGTTATCGCAGGTATCGGACCTGGTATTGGTCAGGGTATCGCGGCAGGACATGCGGCAGCGGCAGTAGGAAGAAACCCGGGTGCGAAATCCGATATTACTTCTACGATGCTTCTGGGCCAGGCGGTAGCGGAGACCACAGGTCTTTACGGTCTGCTTGTTGCCATGCTGTTAATGTTTGTTAAACCCCTTATTATAAAATAAGCCTCAGGAACTGTTTTTAAAAAGTTCAAATTCTTTAAAATCAGAGAAAGGAGGTTTACAGGTTGAACGCATTACTGAATGCTAATCTTGTATTGCTTTCCGGCGCGGAAGGATTTGACTATCTGTTCGATCTGACAGGACAGCTTCTGCAGGATGCGATCTTGATGATCATAGCAGTGTTTACATTGTTTTTGGTCGCATCTCATTTCCTGTTTAATCCGGCAAGGGATATGCTGAAAAAGAGACAGGAAAAGATCAAGGGCGAACTGGAAGACGCCAAAGAGAGCATGGAATCCGCTGATGCATTAAAGGCGGAATATGAAGATAAGCTGAAAAACATTGATAAAGAAGCGGAAGACATTCTGACACAGGCCAGAAAGAAAGCTCTGGACAATGAAAACAGGATTATTACAGAAGCGAAGCAGGAAGCGGCATCCATTATCAGGCAGGCAAGAAATGAAGCCGAACTGGAGAAGCGGAAAGCAGCGGATGATGTGAAGAAAGAAATGATTTCCATTGCAGCGATGATGGCTGGAAAAGTCACAGAGGGTGCGGTGGATGTTTCCATTCAGGACAGTCTTGTGGAAGAAACTTTGAAAGAAATAGGTGAAAATACATGGCTAAGTTAATTTCAAAAACCTATGGTGAAGCGATTTTCGAGCTGGCTGTTTCTGAGAACAGGGTGGATGCACTGACTGAAGAGATTCAGAGCGTGCTGAAGGTGCTGGAGGAAAATCCGGAATTTTCGGATATTATGAAGCATCCGAAGATCATGAAGGAAGAAAAGCTTCAGGTGATAGAGACTGTTTTTAAAGGAAGAGTATCCGATGAACTGACAGGGTTTATACGGCTGATCGTGGAAAAAGACCGGTACGGCCAGATTCAGGAGATCATGCAGTATTTTCTGGATGAGGGAAAGAAACTCAAGGGAATCGGAGTCGCGTATGTGACATCTGCCCTGCCCCTTCGGGAAGAGCAGAAAAAGCAGGTTGAAGCAAAGCTGCTTGAGACCACCGCATTTAAAGAAATGGAAATGCACTATCAGGAGGACGGATCGCTGATCGGCGGCATGGTCATCCGGATAGGAGACAGGGTGGCAGACAGCAGTATTCGGACAAAGCTGAATCATTTAGAGCAGCAGCTTCTGAAAATACAGCTTCAAAATTAGCTTCAAAATTAGCTTTAAATTTTAAAGAAAGGTGCGTATGATTCATGAATTTAAGACCAGAAGAGATAAGTTCGGTCATCAAGGATCAGATTAAGAGATATGCGGCAGAGCTGGAAGTATCCGAAGTAGGAACAGTGATACAGGTAGCCGACGGAATTGCCCGTATTCACGGCCTGGAAAAAGCGATGCAGGGTGAGCTCCTTGAGTTCCCCGGCGAAGTATACGGTATGGTGATGAACCTGGAAGAAGATAATGTGGGTGCGGTACTTCTCGGAAACACTCAGAATATCAAAGAAGGCGATACCGTTAAGACCACCGGCAGAGTTGTGGAAGTGCCGGTAGGCGACTGTATGCTGGGACGTGTTGTGAATGCTCTTGGTCAGCCGATTGATGAAAAGGGACCTATCCGGACAGATAAATACCGTCAGATTGAAAGAGTGGCATCCGGCGTTATCACGAGAAAATCCGTTGATACACCGCTGCAGACGGGTATCAAGGCGATCGACTCCATGGTGCCCATTGGACGGGGACAGCGTGAGCTGATCATCGGTGACCGTCAGACAGGTAAGACGGCACTTGCAGTAGATACGATCATTAACCAGAAGGGGCAGGGCGTAAAGTGTATTTACGTGGCAATAGGCCAGAAGGCGTCTACAGTAGCTTCTATTGTGAAGACGCTGGAGGAGTACGGCGCTATGGCATATACGACGGTTGTGGCTTCCACAGCCAGCGAGCAGGCGCCCCTGCAGTATATTGCGCCCTACGCAGGGTGTACGATCGGTGAAGAATGGATGGAGAACGGCGAAGATGTACTTGTCATCTATGATGACTTAAGTAAGCACGCAACAGCTTACCGTACACTCTCTTTGCTGCTGAGAAGGCCCCCCGGGCGTGAAGCATATCCCGGTGACGTTTTCTATCTGCATTCCAGACTGCTCGAGAGAGCGGCACATATGAGCGATGAATACGGCGGAGGAAGCCTGACGGCGCTTCCGATCATCGAAACACAGGCGGGCGACGTGTCGGCTTATATTCCGACCAACGTTATCTCCATTACAGACGGACAGATCTATCTGGAGACAGAGATGTTTAACTCCGGTTTCCGCCCGGCAGTAAACGCCGGTCTTTCCGTATCCCGTGTAGGCGGTGCGGCACAGATCAAGGCGATGAAGAAGATCGCGGCGCCGATCCGTGTGGAACTGGCACAGTACAGAGAGCTTGCGGCATTCTCCCAGTTCGGTTCCGAGCTGGATGCGGATACCAAAGAAAAGCTGGCACAGGGTGAAAGGATCAAGGAAGTATTGAAACAGCCCCAGTATCAGCCGATGCCGGTACAGTATCAGGTTATCATTATCTATGTGGT
>Ga0224740_10083_pt1 | contig 21940 bp, 8 predicted proteins | sample LIM_E_Water_Bulk_FD_161634 | JGI IMG/M metagenome (GOLD analysis project Ga0224740, IMG submission 161634) | Enriched cells from gastrointestinal tract of the lab mouse from Pacific Northwest National Laboratory (PNNL), Richland, Washington... | ecosystem: Host-associated > Mammals > Digestive...
TTCGGAAAGTTCGGCAGCTTAATGCAATCCACTTCCTCTTGGCTTAATCTGGTTAATGCGTAACCATAAAGACCATGCGCATGACGGCAAAACGCTTTATCCCACGATATTGTTAATTGGCGGTTCCAGCCTCTGCATACCGACTCCAAAGCATCGCCGAGAATATCCAGTTTTCTGCGGCTGATACCTGCCAGAAACGTAATTACGCCCTTTTCCCACTGGCTGAAATTCCCTGTAAGAAACTTATCCGCCGCCGCAAGAGCTTCTGTTTTTATTGCATTGTCGCAATATATTTCAGATATTATTAAATTAATTGCCACGCGGAAACATGGATAATGTCCTTTTGCCACGCCGATCTCTTCGGGCAGCATCCGTGGCACAGACACTAAATCGCCACAGGCATACGCCTGAAGTATCTGCCAAAACCTTCCTGCATGATCGTAACCTAGCATATGATTGACAGAAGGCAAACTTTCCTCCCGCATTTTCTGATAGATCAGATTGTTTAAATTTTCCCAAAGTTCTTGCTCTATCAAATCCTGTTCCCAGCGCGGCACTATCTCATAAGTATCCAGCCATCCCCACTGAATTACAGCATTCTCTAAGCCCGCAAATTGGTTTTTCGATGATTTCTGCCTGCTTCTTGGAATTAATTTTTCCTGAAAAATTTTTAATGCTTCTGCTTTCATTCGTTTTTGTTCTGCTTCATGCTGTTTCATAATTTTCCTCCTAAGATGTCTGACCTAGTCCTTAGCAATAAAAACGTTTTTTCCCTGAAATGCAAAACCGTAGTGGTAAATATGCGCATTGTCAATTCCTTTTGCAATTAATTGTGCATTGTAATGTTTCTCCTTTATCTGCCGCAACGCATTCGCTGCTGTATCGGCAAGTACCTGTTCATCATCATAAGGATTTAACACTTTAAATTCAAAAATATATGCATTATCGCGATTATTTTTAGGAATCAGCATCACGTCATAGCGTCCAAATCCGCTTTCATGATTGGATAAAATTTCATAGCGATCGGCAAGCTCTACTATTAACCCCAACACAAAACCATGATAAAACCGTTCCGGCTCTGCTCCGGTAGGACGATTTCCTGTATCAAAATAACTGAATGTCGTTAAAGCGACATTATTCATATACTGATTCATTTCCTTAACATGATTCTCAAGCAGAGCCCTGATAAAGCTATTGTAAGAGTTCTCCGCTTCATCAAACCATTGGCGGATTAATTTTACAAACATAATTTCTACTTCAAGGTTTGTCAACTGCAATGTATAAATGGTATCATTCCTCCCTGCCTGCACATTGGGATAAATTACATCTACGACTCTTAGATAACCACTTGACAGCATAAGACTCCATATTGCATCTTTCTTTTTCTCAAGCCGATTAAAAACAATCTCCTCCTCTATTTCCGTAACCAGCGGCTTTCCTTGCAGCAGATCTTCAAATTTCTGCTTCACCTCCTGATTCGCCTGCTGAAGCAGCAAGGAAATCAAAATATTCGAACTTGTATTTGCCCAATATGGCGCATACTGTCTTTCATCTAAATAATTAATAATTGACCACGGATTATAAATATCCTTAACCGCTCCAAATGTAAATCCATCATACCATTTTTTCACACTATCCGCCTGATCTGCAAGCCCAAATTCCTCCAACGCTTCCGAAACCTCTTTCTGCGTAAATCCAAACGCTGTCGCATAATGAGAGGAAGTCATTGTTATTACTTTGGGATTATTTAAGTCCGAAAAAATCGACTCTTTACTGACTCTTGTAATTCCCGTCATAATTGCACGTCCCAAACTGGGATTTGTCTTAAACGCGGCATTAAACATCTTGCGGATAAATGATACAATCTGATCCCAAAAGCCGTGCGCATACGCTTCCTGCATTGGAGTGTCATATTCATCTAATAAAATAATTGGTTTTTTTCCAGTATGCGCATAGAGCAATTCCGAAAGAAGGTTCAACGCATCATAAACACGCATTGTTTCTCGTCCTTCAAATAAGTCTTCATCTGTCGCCTGAAACAGCCTGCGCTGGCGTTTCGTAAGATGTTCGCTCTCCTCCAAATAACTGTGCTGCTGATACACTTTTGATAAAATCTGACAAATGCCATAAACGCACTGCTCATAATTTGCTTCCTTCACTTTTGCAAAAGACAAGCAAATTACAGGGTATGTTCCCTGCAGCCTGCGGTACTGCGCATCCTGCCAGATAGACAACCCTTGAAACAAGTCGTCGCGTTTCGCATAGCGTTCTGAGAAAAAGCATTCCAACATACTAATATTTAAGGTTTTACCAAAACGGCGCGGGCGCGTAATTAATGTAACCAAGTCCCCGCTGCTCCACCATTCCCGAATAAAATCCGTTTTATCAATATAAAAATAGTATCCTTCCCGTAAGTCTGCAAATTCCTGCACGCCAATTGCAATCGTTCTCGGCATTATTTTCCCCCTTTTTTGTTCTGATTTAATGTTGTAAAACGGCTGATATTTTTCAATGCGTTATTTTATTTTTTCTTATTATAATATACTTGCCAAGGATTTTGCAACAAAAACAAAGCGCCTATGAGAACGATCTATATCTACAACACTCCCACAGACGCCGCCTTATTTATATATTATGATATTTAAAACACCTACTATGACTTTTTTGAATGACAATAACTACATACACTGATATCCAATTACAAACCAAGTTCATTTGCTATTTTTCTTAATCTTCCGCATACAAAGGTCTACTCATAAAAATGCAGCCTTCATCGTAGCGTTGCTTATTATTTCTATGGATAAACGCTTTGGCGCTTTAGATACATTTCTAATCCCAGCCCCGTTTCTTCTGCAACATGAAATCTTTGAATCAGTTTAAGATTTTCTTTATCCGCTAAAAGCGGTTCGCAATAAAAAATCTCATTACTTATTCGTCTAGTGTCCATTTGACCTGCCTGCCAGAATTCGTGCCTTACATTCATCTGCAGCTTTGCGGATATTGTTGTCAGACTTTACCGTTTGCTGCCGGAGTGTTTTCAGAATCTGTTCTCCAATCCTGCCATGTAGGTTCGCCATATTAGGTTTTGAATATGTTTTCATATTTTTTAGTCTGCCTTTCATTTTCTGGCATCTCCTTCCCCAATTTTTGACAATCATTTATGCATTTTATTATATGTTTTTTTTAATTGATATTCAATAGTCAAAATTAAATTTTAAAAAAATTCGATGTATAGGCATACATAAGAATACGCTGTAACAGCCCAGATTACCAGACTGTTACAGCGCTCTTATCAACGACGAATTCATGATTCGTTTTCGTTATTTTAATCTTCAAGTAAATAAATCGTTACATTAATGCTTTCTCCCATAGCTTCTTGTGCACCATGATTATTTGCATAGTACGGATACAGCTTAATATACTTTGTTTCTCCTGCTGATATGTTTTTACTTGTTAATGCATAAGGCGTTGTACCACTGTATACATTTGCTTTTCGTATCCCATCCTGCTCACTTGGTGCTGGATCTGATTTACTATCATAGTATTCCATCCAGAAATCAGCGTCATCTCTGGAAGGGTTTGTACTTCCTATAATGCGGTAGTTTCCTGTTGTATCTGCTGTAAATTCCAGCCAGTGCTGTTCGCCGTATGTTGCAAAATTAACCGTTTCGCTATAGACCTGTTTTAATGTCTGCTTACGGACAGTAAGTGTATAGTTTATTATGCTGTCCTCATCGTCATGCCAGTTTGACACGCGGATATACATACTGGTTCCTGCTGTTAGCATCATAGATACATTACTGCCGTATGCTCTGCCTTCCCGTCTTTCCTCTTCATATTCCGGATTGCGGGTAAGATACATTTCCTCGTCCTCACCGCTGTCAGAAGTTAGGTTAAAAGTATAAAACCCATCTTCCTCAACTTGATACGCATACCACTTACCTCTGCTTGCATTAAGGCTGAATGTTTCATTTACCTCCCCTCTTAAAACTTGCGGTGCAAACGGTTTTATTGTAATTTGTACGTTTGCATTTTCATTGTATGCCTTCACATAGAATAAAAATTCATCTCCAGACGGCATATATGTGATTGCGCTGATATCATAATAATCATAGTACCAGTTCTCCTCTTCAGAATCATAATAATGTGATACATGACATTTCTCTACATACGCATCTTCATCCTCTGCATTGGTATCGAACGCATTGATTGTGTATCTTCCGCTCTCGTTCGGTGTAATGCTAAACCACTGAAATTCATAGTTATTCATTGGCACTTGACGTGTAATTTCGCCATTTTCATTGAGCGTTAAGATCTGCTTCCTTACAGGTTCTACAATTACTGTAATTGTTACATCTTCGCCAGTATTATTGTAGTCCCTGATTCGCAATGACCTAGAAGAATCTTTATCACCTGCAATCGCTGCATAGAATCCATTGTAACTGGATCGCATTCCTAAATCGCTGCAGTTTCCTGTTCCTCCATAATATTGTACGTCCAGCCTCGTTCCTATCGTTTCATCCAGTGTTTTAATTGCATAAATCCCATTATCTGGCAATGTAAATTCAACAAATGCGCTTCCACCCGATGGAATCGTTATGGTTTCTGCTTTATTCAACGCTAATACCGTTTCACGGCTCTCTACTGACAATGTAAAACTTGCGTCATCCGTTTCAGACGGATTCGTAAATCCAAACAATACACTGCTGCCTTCCTCCATATAACGATCATCCATTCGGTCAATTACCTCTGAAAGCGTGCCATTATAAATTGGAGCGTTATTGCTTCCTGTATAAAATACCGTTTGAATCTCCGGAAGTTCAGCGCCTTCTTTCAGCGGCTTTGCTGCAAATGCATAGTAATTGCGTTTCTCTGCGGTAAATTGATACCATATTGTTTCGCCCTTCTTCACTGTTACCGTAGCCATTTTGCCTGTTTCTAGTTTTTCCGATTCAAACGGCGCCATGCTGATCTTTACAGCAGCAGATGCCTCATCGCCGGTATAAGAAACCGCAAATGTTATCACTTCATCTTTTCTAAGCGCATAACCAGCAGTGGGATTGGCAGTAACCAAGTTAGAACCATTATACTGCTTTACTGCTATTTTATCGTTGTCAGATTTCAGCGTGTATCTTCCGTTCTCTGGTGCTTTAAAAGTAAGCCACTTTAGTTCATTCCTGACAATATTTGCGGAAACACTGCTCTCTTGCGTAAGTTCTTCTGGCACAACACGCTCTGCGGCTGCCTTAAATGTTATCTTTGCATCACCACAATTTGTCACTGTAAAGTATATGGTGCTGCGTTCGTTTGTATTTTTTAATACAAAATACAATCCATCTGCGCCCTTATTGTACAGTGGTGAAAGGGATTCTTCACGGTTGTTTCCGTATTGGTCTTGATACGTTCTGCTGCAATTGGATACTGCAATATTTGCTTTTGCCAAATCAGCGGAACGGAATGTAAATAATCCTTCATTTAGTGCATAGAAACGAAAATGCTTCTGCTGTCCCGGCTCAATGGTTACTTCCTTTGCCGTCTGTGATTCCAGAGCAATTTCTGCATTGACAGACATATCCACTGTAAAGCTGGTGTCCAAGTATGCCTCCATTACAAACAATATCTTATCGCCTTGCTCTAATCTTACTTGGAGTGTTTGTGTTGTATCCTCTACAGATGCAGAACCTTTGTATTCTCCATTAATATAATAGCCTGTGCTCTGCAAATATAAATAGGTATCCTCTTTTGATTTTATATTTAGTGTATAATAGCCTGTTTCCTTGGCTGTATATGTATAATATTTAATATCTTTTGCTTTCAAGGAAATATCCGCAGGTGTTTTCAGTTCTTCTGGTGTTACTTCGGAAACTTTAAGTCTTACACTACTTTCTGCTGTTACGCCTTCTACATTGGAATAGCAAGAATATACATATATAACATATTCTTGACCCTGTTTTAAAGTAACCCCTTTACCATTATTAGAATAATTATTATAGTTTACTCTATTTCCATCCTTTGTAACCTCATATGCATATCCAAAATATCCATACACTGGCGCTTTTTCATCCCATTCCACTGCAAAACTGTATTGTCCTGCCTTGGGTGCAGTGAAAGAACACCAAGTATATTGATAATCCCAGTTTTCTTTTGTCAATTTTACAGCGATATCCTTCGGCTTTTCTAACGTCACTACATTTGCCGCCGCTTCCTCCGACCTTGCTGTCACTGTGATATTGACAGTTGCCTTCTGTGCCTCGGTAGATACCTTTAGATAATATGTCCTTCCCACTGTTAACCAGATTTCATAACGTGATTCACTTTCTCCCATTGTATTCATAGGATAATCGCTGGTCATAGACTCATATATTTCTATCTTTGCTTCTGTGTCTGCCTCCGATATATTTTTCGTGAAAGTATATATATCCGTTAAAGCTGCTGTAAACGAATACCATTTCTCATTCTGTTCCTTTGTTAATTCTGCTTTTATCTGCCCTGTTGTTTTTTCGACCGTAGGTGTTGACACGCTAAGCTGCGCATTCACCGCCGTATCTCCAACCTGCACTGCCTTAAAGTAATAGGTATCCCCCTTCTTCATTGTCAGGCGGATTGTGCTGCCGATTTCAAAACTATTATAAGAACTGCTTAAACCACCGAGGTCATCTCTATAGAGAATACGTGCTTCCCCGCTGTCGTCCTTTACCTTTTTCGCTGCAAAGGTATATACAGCATCCTGCGGCGCCGTAAATAAATACCAATTTGCTTCATTGTTCTTTGTCAGTGTAATTGCTGCGGGCGCTTGTGTCGTCAGTGCTGTCGGTGTGACCTTAGAAACACTGATTTTAGCTGCTGTTGTAACTGCTGCGGTATCCGCGGAAGTAATGCTGTCTGCTGTAACCCTTAACATTACTTTTTCGCCTGCGTTCATTCTTACTTCATTATAGAAATCGTAACTGCTTGTGGCATTTGCACTGTTGCCGAAATCGGTACCATAACTGTCAAATTCCGTCTGATAACGCTTTGCAGTTATTGTATGTGTACCTTTTTCTTTATTCTGCGTTACCTGTGACTGGAAGATATACAGTCCTGTTTCCTTTGCAGTAAAGGTATACCATGCTTCGCTGTTATTGGTAAAAGAAGCCTCTGTTTCCCCTAACGCCAATGCCTTGAGTGCTGTCTTGGTAATGCTGACTGCAAGTGCAATCGCATTCTTGGTTTCTGTTTCGCTCTCGTCTACTGCCACTCTCAAATAAATTGTATCGCCGACTTGAACTGAACCATTGTCACGGCCGCCGTTATCCATTACTATAAGCGTATGATTCTCTGTAAGTGACACGGATGTCGCTAAATCTTCCTTATAAACCTTTACCTCTTGAATAGTATTTTGCTTTGCTGCGTCTTTTGCAGTTGCCTTAATATTGTATCTGCCGGATTCTGTTACCTTATAGGACAGCCATACCGGATTCTGTTCCGTTACGGTTAAAGACTTTTCTTCGCCAAGTATCAAGACTTCTGTCTGCGGAAGGGAAACGCTGACTTTTACGGCTGCTTTCTCCTTCTCTGTTGTCAATTTTAGAAGAATTGTTTCTCCTTCTTTGACAGTGACATCTAAATATTTACCTGTAAAAATCTTAGATCCGTCAGAAACAGGCTTACCATCTGCGTCTAGTTTGGGTTCTTCTGTAATATCAAAATGAGCCACTGCAGAACCATCTAAAATACTTGCATAATACGCAAGCTTAAATTCTTCTGCGGATTGCGCTGTAAAGGTGTATTTTGCCGTTGCTGGGGCTGTAAAGGAAAGCCATACTTCATTTTCCTTTGTTACCTCTGCTGAAACTTCTTTGACATCCTTATTTAACTTTCCGCTGCTTAGAATTTCTCTGTCTGTTACGGATACGGTTAATAATTGGTTGGAACCGGATACCTTTAAGTAGATGGTTTCTCCTGCTTCCATGCCTTTTCCGTATTTTGTACCGTTTTCACTGCCAATCGGTGTTAAGGAAACATGCTTTCCTTCTTCTGTTTCTGCGCTGACTGCACGATATTTGCCCTCTGCGTCTTCCGCACTAAAGGTATAGTAGTTCTTCGACGGTGCGGTAAAGCAGATATATTCCGTTTTATATGCTGCATCTGCCTGAAAGTCTACCTTAACCGGTGTGCCCTTTTGCAGTGTTGCAAATGTTGTCCCTTCTGCTGTAACAGTAACACCATTTCCGCTAATCTTTAAGTAAACTGTCTGACCGGCTTTCAGCAGTTTGTCTGATATTTGACTACTTCTGCTTCCCTTCTGTGCTGCGTTCTTCTCTGTCTGTGTATAAAGACGAATGCTTCCGCCCTCTGCATAGAATGTATATCTTCCAAATGCAGGTGCTGTAAATTTAGCCCATGTACGAAGATTGTCATTCATTTCCTGCTGCTGAACGGATACAGGATTCGTCAGTGTCAGCACTTCTACGCCTGCCGTATAGGTTGGATCCCAGATAAACGGCGCTGCTGTTGGGTTATATTCCCCGGCATAATCCGGCGCTGCCTCACCGACTGCCTTAATATATACTGTCCAGCGTGCAATTACCTTTTTCGTAATTTTTGATGTTACTTCAATATTGGTCGTACCGTTCTTTACTGCCTTTAACGTTGCTGTGTAGCTGCCTGCGTTTGCCTTTACAGTAGCAACTTTTGTATTAGTACTTTTCCAGCTAAGGGTATCGGTCACTCTTGAACGTGCCGCACGATCTGCACCAGTTGCCGTTAATGTATAGGTATTACCTGACATTAAATAGCCGCAGTTACCAAGCGTATAGCTTCCGTTTTCTTCTGATATATCACGTCTATTGCTTACGCTGACTCTCATACTCTCATGATCGTCCCATTCACTGCTGATATCGTCCTTTAACAGGTTAAACAGGCGATATGCCGGTATATTGGTCGTTTTTATCTTCTTAACTGCTGCTTTCTTTGCTGCTGTGCCCTCTGATACTGCTGTAACAGATACACTGTAGGAAGATTTCATAACAAGTCCGCCGATTAAATATTTATAGGTCTGCGTTCCTGTAAAATAGTACAATGTATCATGCTCATAATTTTGCAGTCTATCATACCATTCCGCTTCATCTGATTCAATTTCCACACATTCCTTATTGGACACAAAACGGTTTCCGTTATTGATTAATGTACCTCTTGCGTCACGCACTTCAATATTAAATCCGTCACCAAATTGCAGATTGCCTGTGTGTTTAAAACTTATCAGTACATTATTGTCGTCAATATATTCCTGTTTTAAGTTCTTAACCGGATCAATTGCCTTTACCTGCAATTTAATTGTTGCAGGACTGCTGATTCCCTCTGCGCTTACAGAAATATCTGCATTAGAAGCATTGCCAAGAGGTGTTACATACAGATGCTGATACCCTCTGGAATCCGTATTTTCCTCCACGCGGTAGCCTTTGCTGCTTAAATCTTCCATATCGATCGTAAGCTGCGGCACTGCAATCTTGTGCAACTTCACATCATGATACAAGCCCAGTTCATAATCCGGAAGCTTTGTTCTTCCTGCCTTATATTGCAGTAAGGTGTAAAGGTCAACCGTTTCACCGATTTGCAATTTTGCTTTCTTACCTGTTATGCTGTCTGGTGTTGCTGTAATATCCAATTCTGCATAATCAATGTGACCGTTTTCATCCACTGCAAATACATAGACAGTTCCAGCACCTTTTAGTTTTAGATTTCCCTTTTTGTCAATGGATGCAATTTTCGTCGGCGCAAATTTTGGCTTGCCTTTTGCGTCCCACCCAAACTCATTATTACTGCTTACATAATAAGAAATCTTAGGATTCATATAGTTGGAATCCGTTACAGGCAAAGGCATTTTTACTTCATCGCCATACTCTGCGCTGTTATTCTGCGGTTTCTCTCGGAAAATCCCGTTTACAGATACTGTTGCTTTCTTTTCTGTTAATGCTACAGAATAGTAAGAATGTCTTACATATCCGTTTTGGTATTGTTTAATATATTCAACGGGCGTATTCTCCGTTTCAAAGTATACTTCCAAATCGCGTGCCTGCGCTTTTGTTGTGGTAAAGCCTTTCACAGTACCTGCATGGGAAGCTGCTACCTGCGTACCATCCGCAAGCCTTCTGATTCCACTAACATTACGCACATAAACGGTATAGTCTGTGCCTGTTTTCAGTCTGCCATAGTTTTCTGTATTTAGCGTATATGTATTGGTTTTACTCCAATCTTCTTCCGAAATATAAATCGGAGCCATTGCGAAAATACCTTCCCAACGCCCTTTCTTGATCTCGGAAATTTTTGTTTCAAACTCGTCTTCTTTTGCGTTCTTATTTCCCTCGATTACGTAGATTTCTCTGCGGTAGCCGCTTGGAACTTTTGTGTATTCTATGCTTACATTGTCATCATATGGCGTCACTTTCTTAATTGCTGGTTTTGCTACGTCACTTACGGTAAACTTAATGGAAGCAGTTTTGCCGGCAAGCCCTAATTCACTGAAATCCTTTTTCTCGCCGTTTACCATTCTTGCCGCATATACCGTTATGGTTGCTGTACCAGCCGATAACGCAGTAATAAATCCTGTATCGGTAACGCTAATCACATCACTGCCATTTTCCACCTTATAGCCTAAGCAGATTACGTCGCTTAACTGTGCCTTTGTAATTTTCACATCAAGCTGCTGTGTTTCGCCGACTACCATTTTTGTGTTTGCGCCGTTAAACTTTAATGCTTTTGGCGCAACGGCTTTCTCTAAGTCCTCATCCAAAAGTGCTTCTGAAAGGTCTACTGTAAACTGCTCTGTAAATCCGTCCTCCCAGCGGATTTGGAACGTTCTTGCTGTTGTACTGGAAGCCTTTACTGCGGAAGCATCAAATACAACGTCAATATAACCTTTGTACGAATCTGTACTTAAAATATATCCGCCAACTTCACTGTCCATAATCGCATTCTTATAAGTAAATTTACCAAAGTAATCGTTATAAGAATCTTTATCCTCTTGAAACTCCTTAGGCGCTTGAATGCGGAATGCAAAGAAATTGCCGCTCTTTGCCAGTGTTTCATTGCCGTCCTGCACACGCCAGCTTCTTTCCTTTGTAAACGGAATGCTTTCCCTTGGAATAATTGTGTGCTTTAACTCCGTTTCGGTAGAATTGTCTATATCGCGGAACGCTACCTGCATATTATTATTTGGATATGGCGAAACTTCTGCCTTATCGCGCAGTGTTACTATATATTCTTCCTTCGTATAAGTAACCTTGTAATTGCGGTTATACGGGTAAACAAATTTATTATTATTATTATTGTACTGCACTTGATATGTGACGCCGCCCCGCAAAAATCCATGGTATGATGTGGTTTCGCCTTTTTTGTATACATCCGCGCTAAAAAATGCTGTCGATTGATCTTCATTTAGATGTTCGCTTTCATCCCATAAAACAGGATATCCTGACCAAACTCCAGTACGATTGCTTCCATCCTGATTGGTACCTTTGTCATATACTTGATTTTCTACCAGAGTGAAAATATGTTCCTCGCCCTCGGGCAGCTTCTTATCTGGCAATTCCTCAAGATTTACTACGATTTCTGCTCCATTATACAATGCAGACACAGAGCTTCCTGCCTTTACATTCTCATTTAACTTCGGTGCAATGGTAACAGAAAGCGGCGTAATCTCAATCTCAGCAATCTCTGTGCTTGGAATACTGCGGTATTTTGTATTGCCTGCAAAACTTACTTTCAGCGTATATTTTCCGGCATTAACGGCCTGTGTTAAATTCCGCTTCGCATTATTATTGGAATACTCCGGTGCGCTGCCAGAATCATAGAAGATATATTCAAGCGCAATCTCCTTTAATTCTTCCGCCGTCAATACTCTGCCCGTCTGCTTATCTTTAATGGTAACAAGCCCTTTTTGTTTTGCGGCTTCGATATCAAACGGTTTGCCATCATACGGTTTCTTTGCATCACCAAGCGCCGCTTTGTCAACTGCAAGTTCCAGTTCAATATCTCCCATAACCTCGACTGTTATTGGCTTTATTTCATTATGCTTTACGGGTGTTTCCAGTGGCTTGCCATCATTTCCATAAATATCATCTTTAATATAGGCATAGCCATGTTTTGATATATCGGATACTGAAAGCGTAATCCGATAATTGTCTTTATAATCAGATAAAAATGTGCTGTATATATCTGCCACATAGTCACTATTTGAATCAATATACGCAATCTCTTCGTAGCTGTCCGGAATTATCTTTCCAGCATCGTCATTGTCTGCACGTTCTACAGACCAGCGGATCTTATAGTCGCTGTTCTCCTTCCAGTCTGTCAGTTCGTTCTGCGCACGCTGCTCCTCTGTCCATAGTGCAAATTCCGCATTAAACTTCGCTTCATCATTATCCGGAATCTTGTACAGACGATAAGCGTTATCTGACGCTTTGATTTCCTTTAAATAATCACTGATTTTTGTTGTTGTCCATGCCTTAAAATCCATTGCAGGCATTGCCTTGACAAGCTGCTCCTCAATGCGGATAAATACCTCTGCCTCGGCTGGACGATTTTTGTGATTTGGGTCTTTGTAGCTGATTTTCAGCATATAATCGCCCAGCTCTGTTGGAGAACAAATATTTTCATCCGGCTTTGATACCTTGTCAAAGTCTGCTTCTGTCCATTCTGTAGGGATTTTAATTTCATCTCCCTTTGTGTCATAAACCGGATTGCCTTCTTCGTCCTCCTCGATATCCCAATTGGACAAACGATACCATGTATAAGTCAATGTATCCGCATCATATTTTGCATCAGAGATCTCTTTACCGTCTGCATCCAAAACAACTGCCTTTTTGTAATCCTTTCTGTCTGCAAAAATCGGACTGCCGCTGTAAATTCTAGTATACGCATTTTCGTATGAGTTCCCTTTGTCACCGACAATCTCTTTTACATTGATGGTTGTTGCCGCCGCTTCGGTCACTTTAACTTCTGCCGTATGCTGTGCCAAAACAGTTTCTTTTACATCAATATTGTAGTTTGGATTGGCGCCCTGTGTACTGGTATCATTAATATCTGCTTCATCTACCGGTTTTATACTATTTTTATCAGAATGGAAGGAATATACACCTTTCTTTCCAGTAAAGACAATGCGGTATGTCTTTTTCGCATCTAAAACCGCGCCCTGATTGTCGATATAAGTAACCTTGCCATCTTTATCGGTCTGGGCATACTGCAGCTTAAATAACGGTTCAAAATACTGTGTTGTATCAGGGCTGTAATAAGAAATACCCCACATTATTTCTTTGTTGGAATCCGTATTCAAGTCTGTCGGCTCCTTGCCATCCTTATCTAACAGCGTATATTTTAACGCAGAAAGCACTTCGGATTCCTCTGTTCCCTCAGGGAAGGTTTCTTTACCCGTGTCAAATTTCGGCTGCATCGTCAGCATTACCGGTTCAATTATCACTTTCACAAGGTTTTTGCCTTCGCTTTGGGATGGCTGATAAACGCCCTCTTTTCCGGCATACTTCAACCCTATATAGTAAGTTCCGGCATCTTTAGGGCCTACGTCCGGCGACTGCTCGTCGTATACCTGCTGAATATACTGCGCTTCTCCATTGTCGTCTGTTCCGTCGTAAATCAGCCAGACAGGTTCGAGATTTTCGAGTTTATCCTCAATCGGCGTTTTCTCCAAATCTTCCTCGCTGCCTGCTTCCACTACTTTTGCCGTAATATGCGGCGCAACCAATTCCTTAAAGCTAATTGCTTTGTCCGCATAAACAGTGAAAATCTCTTTCCCTTCTGCAAGTGCGTTATTGGTAACAAGAACTGTTGTTTTTGTGCAGTCAGAAACCACAATATCCACAATATTAAAATCCATTTTTAATACATAATTGTTTTTCTTCTCTGCTTTTAACGCTGCTTGGAATATCATGCAGTAATCCGTTCCATTTAAAAACAGAACATCTTCGCCCTCTAACGGTTTTGACTCTGGGTCGTCGAATTTCTTGTCGGCTACCTTTACCGTAATTACCGGCGTTTCTACAAAAATATCCTTGTATTCCTTATCGTCCTTGCCTGCAAGTGCAAATTCAGCAATTAAATCTTCTTTGAACGCCTTTAGGGTTGTGCCCGGCGCAACTTCCTTCTTGCCGTTTGCATTCAGTTTTAGGTCTACCTTTAACTCCTTGGGCTGAATCACCAGCGTAATCGGCTCTGCCTGTGCTGCCTGACACAATCCTTCTTCTTTTTCAAGGAAAAAAATAAGCTGATAGCTGCCTGCATTTACTGGCGCCTTGTCAATATCTTCATAACCGCTGCCATCTGCCTTTTGTCTGCGCCATTTATAATCCAGTTTATCGCGCAGAGCGTTGATCGGAGCACCATCTACTTTAATGGTGATGCCTTGAGAACTATTGGGCGATGTTTTTAAATTTTGAATCACGGGTGCAAAGATATTGTCAATGCCCTCTTGTGCCTCCTCTAGATAGGTTGTTTCGATGCTATTGTTTTCCTCGTTATACTTAAAACGCTCACGATCGGGATTACTAATATTATTCACAACATCTCTTAACAGGTTTTCGTCAATAACAAGCTCTGTCAACAGCTTATTTTCACCAGCGTTATTTTCACTGACTTCTCCGTCTGTCGCTGTTTCCGTTTCCGAAATATTATCGGGCTGGACGCTTTCGGACTGTAAATTGTCTGTCTGAGCAGTGTCTGGATTCTCGGATTCCTGTTGATTATCTGTTTGCTCCTTATCTGTTTGGGTATTATCCGGATTTTCGGCTTCCTGTTGATTATCTGTTTGCTCCTTATCTGTTTGGGTATTATCCGGATTTTCGGATTCCTGTTTATCATCTGTTTGTGTATTATCTAGTTCTTCTTTATCCTGTCTATTGTCTGTTTGGGTAGTGTCTGGATTCTCTTGATCCGCGTTTTCTTTATCTTGTCTATTGTCTGTTTGGGTATTATCCGGATTCTCGGATTCCTGTTTATCACCGCCATAATTCCCGTCTTCGGGTTGGAGCTTTTCTGGTGAAGAATTGTCTGCTATGGGTTCTTCTGACTGGGCGTTATCCTGACTGCTGCCTTCCACCTGAGAACGATTCTGACTCCCACTGTCTGATGGGGTTTTGTCTTGATCTGCTGCTTCTTCCTGATCTGTGCCCTGCTGCCCGTTTTGAGAGCTTTCTTCCCCCTTGACGGCTTCTGTTGTTTCAGTCGTTTCCGCTGCCAATGCGGTTGCCGGCATGGATTGGAATATCATTGCCGCACTCAACAAAATTGGCAGTGCCTGTTTCAACAGTTTTCGTTTCAACATTTTTCATAACCTCCTTTTTTCTGTATTACATTTCACCTCTACTGAACTGTAACTTTGCTCATGCAATCTTCAACAAAAGTGAATGATTGCCTGCTGGTTTTTGGAATCCATCCCCGTTTGGGGAATTGTTCCATTTTTGTAATGCCGCAGCCTGACTGTTTTTTATAAAGAGTACTTTGAGAGCCATTATTCGTGCACTAATAACAGCTTATTGAGCATAATTGTTGATTTTTGTGCGCTAATGTGCAATATTTCAGCGCATTCATTGTTGTTCTTATATTTTAGCCAAGCTGCGACAAAACAGGCATTTTTTGCTGCCAAAACAAAATCCTTTGCAATTACAGCGTTTGATGCGGAACGCCGCTTTCGACAAGCAATGCCTACACTCCATTATAACGATATATTTCCGTGTGACAATGGATTTGGAATAAAGTAATGTTTTTTTGGCATTTTTGTGCTTTATTTTTGGTTATTTTGTGCTTTTTGTATGCTTTTTAGATTTTTTAACTATATAGAACATTAATAATATACTGTTTTGATTATTTACGGCAAATCTATTTGCCATTCAGTATATTAAAATAGACATAAAAAAAGGGCTTTCGGAAACAATACAACTTTCTTAATATATCATTGCGGCTTATTAATATCACAATTATATATTACAAGAAAATTGTAGTTTCCGACGGCCCTTTATTTTACTTAATTCTTTTGATAAATTTTTGACCTTATTCGTTATCGTTGCTGCGAAGGTATACTATTTTATATATTACTGTATCTCCAAAATTTCATTATATTCACGAGTGGCAAGTCTTACTATATCGTTCGAGCATCATAATCTATGTACACTATTAATTCTGGAAACGCTTCCTTGTTATCCCTAATCAGCCATCTTTTAAATGCAGCAAACGGTGAACTATCGCTTAATCGCTGCTGTATAAGATACTTTAAATCCTCTTTTTCTTCATCTTCAGCCTCCTTATATTCACGGACATATTCCTTAAACTCAGAAAGTTCTTTTCTTAGTGTCCTTCTTAATATTGTAGCTTCCATTTTCTTTTGAGGTCTGCTTTTTCATTTCTTTTCCGTTCCATCTTTATCATAATTGTTTACCTTCCAAATCATAAAATAGTTCCGTTATCTCCTGGGACAGTCCCTTGGGAATATTCCGAAATTCGCTTCTAAGTCTGGCTCTCTCCGCACGTTCTATCTCTGTTATATCCGGTTTTTCTTTCAGATATTGATATCTTTCAACTTTTTGTTTTAATTGTTCTGAATATTCATCCACACCAAAATATCCCTCTGCCAGATCCTCCGAAGAATATGCGTATAAATCTTCTAGTTCTATACAGTTCTCCAAATCATACACCTTGGCATTTGAGATGGAATTTAAAATATATGGAGAATGGGTCGTTATAATAAATTGAAGCCTTGGGAAAAATTTCGTTAAAAATGGCATAATTTTCTTTTGCAGGGCAATATGAAGATGCGTTTCGATCTCATCAATCAATACAATTCCCTCTACATTATATTCGCTGATTTCATCATCTGACAGCCAGTCTTTATCCATCCTTAAAATCAAATTCGATACAATTTGGATCACAGAAGAATAGCCATCCGACAGTTCTTCTAAACGAAACGGCTTCCTGCCGGCTTCGTGAATTTCAAAATCATACTCTTTATAATTATATTCCAAATTAATCGTATTATTATCCAGCAAAATCCGCAAAGCTCCCACAAAGCGGTTAAACCATTCCTGAATCCTGTCCACAACCGCCATATCACCCTCATTTCTTGCATATGCCTGTTGTGTTTTTAAATGAACCATATATTTAAGAAGAAGTTGCCCTGGTTCGGAGGAAATTTCATAAGAAGTCTTTAACCTAATATCCTCAACGCCTTTCGATTTCACAATCTGTGTTTTTCTGTTTGCCGGGAAATAAGCTGTTATAAATTCCCCCTGTGCATACAAAGATTCCAAATGCGCACTATTATTAAAGGAAAGTCTAATTCCGTCTGCATATTTTCTAACTTGTGACAAAGTATTCTTCCAAAGTATATGGTTATTTCTTATCTTATACTTTTCCGCTTCTGTTTCTGTCTTATCCAAACATTCCTGAATATCTGAGAATTTTGGAATATGGTATTCAATTAAATCCTCAAAGTTTTCTTCATTAATTGCCTGTAGATATTTTTGGAGCGCAATAAGTAACGATGTTTTTCCGGAGCCATTTTTGCCGGTAATAATCAAATTTTGTCTTTGTTCCGCATTTAAAGAGATCGCTATATTGGATAAATGCCTCAACGATTCAATACGAATTTCCGTAATATAATGTTCCATTTTATACCCCCTGCGTGCTTTGTACACGTACCAATTAATAGTTTGAAAATTTTTCTTTCTAATTTTTCTTCTTATTGGGCTTTCCTATCATCCACTACACATCAGTCTTCAAAATTATATCAAATTGTACCACTATTTTAGCCAATTAGCAATTTGAAAATGGATGTACTTTTTTAATAAACAATTTAGTCTTGGTCAGCCATAGTGCATATTTAAACCAAACCAAAGAAATCAATCCGAAATCAGAATCATATACTATTTCTAAACATTCCCTTTCATATTTAATTCTTAAATCCTTCTAATTTTTTTCTATATTTACTAGCAAAACAGGTTAACTTATTCCATTTCTATCCCTCCCGAAACGGTTTCCAGCCCAACTGTAAACTTTGGATTGCTGCCGATCGATGTTGAAAATTCCTTTTTCTTTTCAGAATGTGGCTGAAAATAGCTGCTGCTAATTTTTCCGGTGGTGGTTTTCGCTTTTAGGTAATAACTGACCTCCTCAGGAAAAACAGCTTCTATTCTCCCACTGCTTGATTGTATATATAAATCTCCTATCAACCCTTCTGGATAACATTCAATCTTACCCGAAACGGTATTAATATTCCCTGCAATATTTGTATCAGAAATATCAATCCCGCCTGAAATCGTCTTGATATTTCCTGCAATACTGGAATCACAAATAACAATTGCTCCGCTTATCGACGACAAAGAAAGCACCCCTGTATAATTTTCTATCGTAATTGCTCCGCTAATGGTTTCCACCTGAATATTGTTTAGGACAGCATTCGGCAGATAAAGTTCAATATAGGATTTATAATTTACTGTTGGTCTGTCACCAGAGCGAATTGTAAGTGTATTATTTTTCGTTTCTGCACTAGCATAATAATTGGATTGATCTTCTGTCAAGTATTCTTTCAAAATAACCTTGTCTGTTGCGCTTGGGAAAATATAAATATGATCTGTTTGATAAGATACTTCAACCGCCGAAAATGCCGAACAATCCCATTCTTTTGTATTAATAGCAGGTATTTCCTCATTGCCGTAAAGTTCTCCCATTAGCTTTGCCACTTCTTCCTCTGTCATATAGGAAACGCCTGAAATTTTGCCCTCTTTATCATGAATTATCTGAATATTTACTGTTCCTTGGGGATTCATATCAAGCCGATAGAAAGAACTATCCTGTCGATGATCCAGAAAAATATTTACTAACGCGCCTTGATAATAAATTGACTTTCCATGCTTCTCAATACCATATGCTCCATACATTTCCAAAAAATCCTTGTCATCCCAGCCCCCGTTATTACCCCAGTCTTGCGCCTCCAAGTCCTTCGCCCAGCCAAAATCTAAATTATTCTGCAAATCCTTATAATCATAGTTGTAATTATAGTCATAGTTATAATTATAGTCATAGTTATAATTATAGTCATAGTTGTAATTATAGTCATAGTTATAATTATAGTTATCGTCTTCCTGATACCAGCCGGATTCCAACTCTTGATCATAGATATAAGTACCCGTTTCGCTGTTCATCTGGGCTGGCATCTGATACTTAACAAATCCCATAAAATTATTTCTTATGGAATTATTTCTCTCAGAATTTCTTCTCACAAAATCGGTTTTTGCAGTGTTAAATTGAGCAGCGGCAGACACTGGATAAACACTCACAAAAGCTGCTCCTAAAATAATGCTAATTGTCGTAATCCCTGTTAAAACGCGAATTGTTTTTGTTTTCCTTTTAAAATTCATAATTGCACCTAACCTTTCTTTTAATTGCTCTGCTCCCTCGGTCAATGTTATAGACCCTAAAGAAGCTTTATAAAGATTATTCGACCTTAAAAATAAGAGCAGCGTATCTCCATACTCACGCGGTACGCTTTCGTTAAATAGCAGAATCACTGCCTCATCACATGACAGTTCACATGCTTTATTTACCTCTTTTTCCAGCAAATAAACAAAAGGATTAAACCAATGAATGCAAACTACAATCTGTATCAGCCATTTATAAAACATATCGCGCTGTTGGTAATGGCTTAATTCATGCATAAAAATATAGGTTAACGCTTTTTCCTCCAATTCACAATCAGGCAGCACAATACTTGGACGGAAAAAACCAATCAGCATTGGCGATGCAATCAATGCATTATGGTATAATTCCACCCTTCTCTTAATATTTTGTTTTTCTTGACATTCTGATAAAAGATTTAAGATTTTAATATCGGATACCTCTGTATTGCCTGCTTTAATATATTGAATAAATCCTTGATAAATCGTTATCTTGCGCACCAAGAGCACCAAAGCCAATGCTGACCACCCCAAAAACAGATAGGCATATATATTATACGGTTTCTGTACTACAGTATTTATTGTTATATTTTCATCTTCATCTGTTGGAAGCTGCGGCTGATTTGATTCCTTGTTATTCATATTGATTACAGCAGGTATCTTTGGGCTTTCCAGACCTTCTGGACTTTCCAGACTTTCCTCCATTCTAGTCGAAACTGTTGTGCAAACCCTTTCAAACAGACTTCTGATATTTATTGTGCCAGGTGTAAAAGGAATCAAAAACCGCAGCACAACAATTATCCAGATATAATACTGCCAGCGCTTGCTGAATTTATTTTTATATATCTGTTTCAACCCCAAAACAACAAGCATCAAAAGCGCACCAGAAATCGACAGTGACAATACGATTTTCATAAACTCACTCATTTTCTTCTCTCCAAAATGCTTCAATCTCTTTGAGTTCCTCTGCGGAAAGAATATCCTGCTGCAATAATGTTGACACTAAATTTTTTACATTTCCGCCATATACCTTATTCAGGAAACTATGCGTCTGCGTGGTCTGGTATTCTGCCTCCGTTACTGTCGCCACATATTCATTTCGTCTGCCAATTTTCTTAACTTTTAAGAACTTTTTTTCTACCAGCCTAGAAAGCAGCGTAAGCACTGTATTGTTTTTCCATTCTTTCTTATCTTTTTCTAATTCTTCCATAATATAAGAGTACAACGCTGCCCCTCCATTCTTCCAGATAATTTTCATTAATACCAATTCTGATTCCGAAATTTGCTGTGCCATATCCTTCTCCTTTTTATATTAACATAGTGTAGCTGTAACTATCATAACATAGTGTAGTTTAAAATGCAATCGTTTTTATAACGTTTTCTAATTCTATTTTTATCAAACCTTTTCTCTTTTCAAATATTTATATAGCGTATCTGCCGCAAGGCTTTTACCCCGTTTGTTATCTGACACAATTTGTATAGAGCGCACTGGAATTTGACAGTCAATTGGTATATGCACCAACTTCTTTTCCGCAAACAGCGGCATTGCAAGTTTTTTGGCGGCAAACCCAATGCCAAAGTTATTTTCTATTAACGGCAGCATAAGGTCAGAAGTCGCAACTTCCATATCCAGTTCATAATCTACGCCATTTTCTATAAAAAAGTCTTTGTATAAACGGTAAGTTGCACTCCCCCTGCCCAGACCAATCAAAGGATAATTCTTAATATTTTTTAATTCCAGCGTGTTTTTGCACAAATCTATATATTGCGTTCCGCCTACAAGAATTTCGTTATAATCCATTATCTTGCTGCATGACGCCGTCTGCGGCAATTCAAAAGGACTTGTTATAACTGCAAAATCTAATTTCCCATTAAACAGATATCTTATCGTTTCTGGTGTTGAATGATTGTGAATTTTTATCTTGATTTCAGGATATTCTAATCGGAAACGATGAAGTGCATCTAACAAAAATAAATGCAGTGCTGTTTCCGTTGCTCCTATTTCAACCTTCCCACAGCTTAGAGAACTCTGTCTGCCGATTTCCTCCTGCGCATTTAACAGATGTCTGCACGCTATCTCTACATGAGAATAAAGCAGTTCGCCTTTTTCTGTTAAGCTAAGTCCTCTTGCTTCCCGAACAAATAATTGATTTCCTAGCTGCGATTCCAGCAGCTTTATTACACGTGTCACATTTGGCTGATTACGCCCAAGCGCCGCAGCAGCTTTTGTGATATTTTCATACTTTGCCACATAATAAAAAATCTTGTAGTATTCAAAATTTATATCCATATATTTTTTATATACCTCCAATATAACATATATATTTTTCACATTCTTTGAAATGAATTATAATACTTCCACAGAACTATGTAAAGGTATACTGAGTATATGTAATATTTGCAGCTCTATAAACAATGGGAAACTGTAATAAAAGAAAATACAGAAAGGATCTGATTCTATGAACAAAGATTTAACAGTCGGAAAACCCGAAACAGTATTATGG
>Ga0224740_10056_pt2 | contig 21800 bp, 14 predicted proteins | sample LIM_E_Water_Bulk_FD_161634 | JGI IMG/M metagenome (GOLD analysis project Ga0224740, IMG submission 161634) | Enriched cells from gastrointestinal tract of the lab mouse from Pacific Northwest National Laboratory (PNNL), Richland, Washington... | ecosystem: Host-associated > Mammals > Digestive...
TCTAGTGATCCAAAAGTAGCAACAGTTGATAATAATGGTAAAGTTACTGGAATTGCTGCAGGAACAGCGACAATTACAGTAAGAACAGGAAATGGAAAAACAGCAAGCTGTAATGTAACAGTAATAAAACAGAACCCATCAGTAAACTATCAAACACATGTACAGGATTATGGCTGGCAAGACAGTGTAAAAGATGGACAGGAGGCAGGTACAACTGATCAATCAAAAAGACTGGAAGCAATAAAAATAAGCATATCTAATAACAGCTCTTATACTGGTTCGATTCAATATCAAACGCATATTCAGGATATAGGCTGGCAGGAGTGGAAAGGCAACGGCATACTGTCAGGTACAGAATCACAGTCTAAGAGGTTAGAGGCAATAAGAATCAAACTTACAGGAGACTTGGAAAAGGATTATGATATCTACTATCAGGTTCATGCACAGGAATTTGGCTGGCTAGACTGGGCAAAAAATGGAGAACCAGCAGGAACAGCAGGATATTCATACAGATTAGAGGCTATAAAAATTAAACTGGTGCAAAAAGATAAGGGGGCACCAGGAGAAACTAAAAAACCATATATTCAAAGATATATAAGCTATGCAACGCATATTCAGGATATAGGCTGGCAAGGAGCAAAGTATGATGGAGAGATGTCAGGAACAAGCGGGAAGTCAAAGAGATTAGAGGCAATCAATATTTCATTAAGCAATCAGCAGTACAGCGGATCAGTTGAATACAGTACACATGTAGAGGATTACGGCTGGCAGGGATGGAAAAGAAATGGAGAGACAGCAGGAACAGCAGGGAAGTCAAAACGATTAGAAGCAATTCAGATTAAACTAACAGAAGAAATGAAAAATCATTACGATATTTATTATCGAGTACATGTGCAGGATTATGGATGGCTAGGCTGGGCAAAAAATGGAGTAGAAGCTGGAAGTGAAGGGATGTCAAAGAGACTGGAAGGAATAGAAATAGTGCTGGTTACAAAAGGCGGAACAGCACCAGGAAGTACAAATAATTCATTTAAAAAATAATTATAAAAGCTATGGGGATTTATTATTTAGTAACTCATAGCTTTTTACTATGCTTATAACATGTAAATTTATATAAATATGTGATATGCTGGTGTTTAATGATATTTATTGATATAATCAATCATGACAAAAGGAGGTTGAGAGATGAGAAGAAAAAAATTACTAGTCATTGTAGTAATGTTATCTTTTTTATTAGGAGGAAATACATCGCTTATATATAATGTGATGGCGGAAAATTTAGATGATTATAGAGATACTACAGAAGCTAAAGAAACATTACCAGATGATGAGGAAGTTACAACTGTAGATGAAGAGGGAAATATTAGGAATTTGACTCAAGTTGAAGAAAATATGCCTCAAAGTATTCACAATGATTTTGATATTCAAAGTAGAAGTATGTCGCGAATATCTAATTCTTCAATTGCGGTAGTTAATTTTCGAACTAAAGGATCAGAAAAGAAAAATACAGAATATGTAGAAGAAGGTACAGGACGTTCTGGATATACAAATGGATTTTATGCTGCTGATGGTGCTTTTTTAGGATATGATAATGAATCTAATCCTACAAAAGTAAAGTTTATGCAAGCTGGTGTGGTTGGCTGGGTAAATGCCTCTGAAGTTGAGGTTTTAAATTATACCGATTCTAAAGTGGAAACTCTAAGTAAGTATTATGTAAAAAGTGGAAGGCTATATCATGGTATTTCTACTAAATTATCTAATACTGTATATTCGAGTAATTTAGATGTAGGGAAAGCACCATCATATTTAAAGGAAGGTTTTGATTATTATAGTTATGATGGTCATTATTTCTATGAAGGCAGTTCACTTGCAAGTTTTACTACAATGATTAATGACTATAAAAATAATGTTAGAAGCAATTCTATTAATAGTAATTTACCATATTATAATTATTATCAATATTTATCACATCGTAGCAAAACTGTTTATAGTGCAGATGAATTAAATAGTGCTATTTCGAAATTTGCACCTACATCAAAAGTGAGTAAAATGTTAAATCTTGGTTCTTCGTTTATAAGTAATCAGAATATGTATGGAACTAATGCTTTACTAATGATTGGAGTTGCAGCAAATGAAAGTTCATGGGGTACAAGTAATATTGCAAATACAAAGAATAATTTATTTGGCCATGGGGCTGTTGACAGTAATCCATTATATGGAGCTAATGGATATTCGTCGCCTGAACAAAGTGTTTACTATCATTCAGCAATATTTATTTCTAAAGGATATTTAGATCCAGTTACAGATAGTCGATATTATGGTGCTAATCTTGGTGATAAGGCGAGTGGAATATGTGTTAAATATGCATCGGATCCATATTGGGGAGAAAAAGCTGCTTCAATTTGTTGGAAAATTGATGCTTATTTAGGTAGCAAAGATTCTGGAAGATATACAATTGGTATAAAGGACACAATAAGTACAAATCATTCAGTAATTGATATAATGAGTGATTCAAGCAGTTTATCAAATCGATTATATTCTACATATCCAATAAGTTCTAAAACTTCAAATAAGAAAAATGCACCATCTAATTATTCGTTTATTATTTTAGAAGGTGGAGATAAGAATAATTATTATAAGATTCAATCTGATGGTGCGGTTAATAGTTCACGAACAGGTATAATTCAAAATCCTAGTCAATCAGAATATAATTTTGATAAAGATTATGGATATATACCCAAAACCAGTATTAAGATTGTTATTAATGGAAGTAATTCAAATAATCCTAATGATGATAAAAATACTTCTAATGTGATTGGAGAATCCAGCGGTAAAGAGCCAACAGAGCCAACTATTTCATATTCGGCAAATAGTCAGAGTGTGGGGTGGCTAAATGAAGTTACAGAACCTAATACTGCAGGGACAACTGGACGATCATTAGATTTATATCAGTTAAAAATAAATTTAAAGAATATTTCAAGTTCAGTTCTTTTATTTGGTAAGGTATATAGTAATGGGTCATGGTTATCTTATAGTAGAATAAATTCAACCACAATAATGGGTAATTCTAATACAGCTTTACAAAAGGTTAATTTTACTTTGAATAATCTTTCAGGATATAAATTGCAATACCGAGTGCATAGTGCAGATATTGGTTGGCAAAATTGGATTGATCAAGGAAATGATGCAGGAACAATTGGAAAAAATATTCAAGCAATTGATTTTAGATTAATACATGGAAGCTCAGTTAAAAATGAACCGATAGCTTATTATCAAGCACATGTGGAAGAAAAAGGCTGGTTAAATTGTGTTGGAAATAGCGAGATAGCAGGGACTGAAGGTGAAATGCTGGGCTTAGAAGCTTTCAAAATAGGAATTGAAAATCTTAGTAATTACCAGTTAACTGTTAAAACCTATGATAATACAAACAAATGGATTACAAAAAATAATGTTACAAGTGATACCATAAATGGTTCTATTGGTAACAGTATACCACTCCAAGCTATTAATTTGACTTTAAATAATACTGATGGCTATGAAATAGAATATCGGACTCATTTATCTAATCTTGGGTGGAGCGAATGGACAAGTCAAGGACAAACTAGTGGTGTTACAAGTGGTAATAATCAAATTGAAGCAATAATGTTTAGAATTGTAAAAACAAAGTATCCTACTACTATTGCTCTTAATAAAACTACACTAACTATAAATGTTAAAGAAAGTGAAACATTAAAAGCAATATTAACACCAACAAATGTTGAAAATAAAAATGTTACTTGGTATTCTAGTGATCCAAAAGTAGCAACAGTTGATAATAATGGTAAAGTTACTGGAATTGCTGCAGGAACAGCGACAATTACAGTAAGAACAGGAAATGGAAAAACAGCAAGCTGTAATGTAACAGTAATAAAACAGAACCCATCAGTAAACTATCAAACACATGTACAGGATTATGGCTGGCAAGACAGTGTAAAAGATGGACAGGAGGCAGGTACAACTGATCAATCAAAAAGACTGGAAGCAATAAAAATAAGCATATCTAATAACAGCTCTTATACTGGTTCGATTCAATATCAAACGCATATTCAGGATATAGGCTGGCAGGAGTGGAAAGGCAACGGCATACTGTCAGGTACAGAATCACAGTCTAAACGGCTAGAAGCAATAAGAATCAAACTTACAGGAGACTTGGAAAAGGATTATGATATTTACTATCAGGTTCATGCACAGGAATTTGGCTGGCTAGACTGGGCAAAAAATGGAGAACCAGCAGGAACAGCAGGATATTCATATCGGTTAGAGGCTATAAAAATTAAACTGGTGCAAAAAGATAAGGCGGCACCAGGAGAAACTAAAAAACCATATATTCAAAGATATGTAAGTTATGCGACTCATATTCAGGATATAGGCTGGCAGACAGCAAAGTATGATGGAGAGATGTCAGGAACAAGCGGGAAGTCAAAGAGATTAGAGGCAATCAATATTTCATTAAGCAATCAGCTATATAGCGGATCAATTGAATACAAGACACATGTACAGGATTATGGCTGGCAGGAATGGAAAAGCAATGGACAGACTGCAGGAACAGCAGGGAAGTCAAAACGATTAGAAGCAATTCAGATTAAACTAACAGGAGAAATGGCAAATTATTACGATATTTATTATCGAGTACATGTGCAGGATTACGGATGGCTAGGCTGGGCAAAAAATGGAGGAAAAGCTGGAAGTGAAGGGATGTCAAAGAGACTAGAAGGAATAGAAATAGTGCTGGTTACAAAAGGTGGAATGGCACCAGGAAGTACTAGTAGTAGTTTTATAAAAAAGTAGTGAATATTGATTGATAATTAGATAATAAATGATAAGAGATTTCAAAGTTAGTATATAAATTTTGAAATCTCTATTTTTTTAATATGCAATATTGTTATTTAAATATTAAATTACTTACTAATAAAATTAGTTAAGTCTTCAATTGTAAGTCTAATACTTATCAGCTGTTTGATCTCTGATTTCAAATTATTCTTAAGATATTTTTCTCTTTGTTCTACAGGTGCTTTAATATCGGATAAATCTCAAGGACCAATGTTTGGATAGTCCGAAAATGAGGACAGCCTAAAACTATGGAACATAACCATAGATGGTAGAGGTAATGGGGATATTTCTAAACAAATGTACATATAGAAGCAGGAGTAACAAGTATTAACAAATTATGATGATCTAAATTGATAAATAATATATAAAATATTGTGACTAGATATGGACAAAATCATAGATATGAAATGAGTACAAGATTTTATAAATGATGTTTCTACATTAAGTTATTTAAATTTATATAAAAATATTTCATAATGATATCCTCGTTGAAGATATATGCATTATACAATATTTATAATTATAAACAATTGCATATTCCATTAAAATTTATTAATGATAGAAATATTAATAGTATTAGGGTATAATTATTCTAAGATTGTTGGGGTGAAATTATGAATAGAAAGATAATGCCAATTATGCTATTTGTGATAGAAATAATAATGTATTATTTTATTTGTCTATATTTTCATATGGATGAAAATTTAATTGTTGGTTCTGGGACACTATATTTTTTATTTTTATTTATATATGGGCACTATTCATTGAAGACATGTTTGATATGGAATGAGGTACAGCAATTAGTAAAATCAAGTTTTTGTTTTTATATTGCATTATTAGTACTTGTTCCAGATTCGGTTGGTTATGAAAGAAAGATGCATCTTACTTTAATGGTGATATCAATGTTTTTAATAAGTTTATTGGCATCAAGATTTTTAAGGATTGCTTTTAGAGATCAATTTGCAAGGAAAACCTTAGTAATTGGAACAGGATATGAAGCAGCTAGATTGGGTAAAATTTCTAACAATAATAGATTTGCATTAACTAATATAATGGGATATGTTGATGTGAATAATTCTGATAGATTAAAAGGATTTAAACAAGATAATGTTATAAAAAGGAGTTCAGTTTATGAATATTCTTTACTAGATGAGATTATTAAAAAATTATCTATTGAACAAATAATAGTAGCAGTGCCAGAAGCAAATCAGCAAGTAGTGGATATTATAATGAGTGATATTTATGGAAAAGTTGAATCTGTTAAATATTTGCCAGATGTTAATGGAACAATGACTTTTTCATCAGAAGTACAGGATTTTGATGGGCAGTTATTAATTGCAACTTCTAATGATGAAATGAGTTTTATTGGTCGTTTTTTAAAGCGTTTAATTGATATATTTGCTGGTATAGTAGGAGTTATTAGCTTAATACCCTTAATGTTATATGTTAAATATAAATATATTAAAAGCGGGGATCATGATAATATAATCTTTTCCCAAAATAGAATTGGAAAAAATGGGAAGTTGATTAAAATATATAAATTTAGATCGATGATACCAAATGCTGAAGCAGAATTAGAAAGATTAATGAAAGAAGATCCAAAAATTAGAGAAGAATATCTAACTAATAAAAAATTGAAAGATGATCCAAGAATCACCTCTGTCGGACATTTTTTAAGAAAAACATCATTAGATGAATGGCCACAATTTGTAAACGTATTAAAAGGCGAGATGAGTTTTATTGGGCCACGACCATATTTACCTAGGGAAAAAGAAGATATGGGGCAGTATTATGACTCAATAATAAAATTAAAACCTGGGGTTACAGGAATGTGGCAAGCAAATGGTAGAAGTGATGTTGAATTTAGTTATCGCTGTAAGTTAGATGATTACTATTATCATAATTGGTCGATATGGTTAGATTTCACAATCATTTATAAAACGATAAAAAGTGTTGTGTATGGAAAAGGGTCATTATGATTTTGGAAAGAAGGAAAAATATGAATATAACTATTGTGGGTACTGGTTATGTTGGGTTATCATTAGCAGTATTATTAGCACAAAGTAATCAGGTAATTGCACTAGATATTGATGAAAATAAAGTTGAAATGATAAATAATAAAATTTCACCAATTAGAGATAAAGAAATTGAAGATTACTTGGCAAATAAACCTTTATCTATTAAAGCAACTACAAAGAAAAGAGAAGCGTTAAAATTATCAGATTATGTGGTCATTTGTACTCCTACTAACTATGATGCGGATAGAAACTATTTTGATACTTCAAGCGTTGAAGATATTATTCAGTCAGTAAAAGAGATTAATCCTAATGCAGTAATGGTAGTTAAAAGTACTGTGCCAGTTGGTTTTATTGAAGATATGAAAGTTAAATATGATATCAACAATATCATGTTTAGTCCAGAATTTTTAAGAGAAGGTAAAGCATTGTATGATAATCTGTATCCTTCAAGAATTGTAGTTGGTGAAAAAAGCGAAAGGGCAAAAGAATTTGCTTCTTTATTACAGGAAGGAGCAATCAAAAAAGATATTCCTATTCTATTTACTGGCAGTACTGAAGCTGAAGCAATTAAACTGTTTGCCAATACATATTTAGCTATGAGGGTATCATATTTTAATGAATTGGATACATATGCAGAGGTAAGAGGATTAAATACAAAGGATATTATTGAGGGAGTAGGGTTAGATCCACGTATTGGAAATTATTATAATAATCCTTCATTTGGATATGGAGGATACTGTTTACCAAAAGATACCAAACAGCTGTTAGCAAACTATGATAAGGTACCACAAAATATAATGAGTGCTATAGTAGAAAGCAATAGAACAAGAAAAGATCATATTGCTGATATGATTATAAGAAGAAATCCTAAAATAGTAGGAATATATCGTTTAACAATGAAGAAAGGATCAGATAACTTTAGGGCCAGCTCTATCCAGGGAATCATGAAAAGAATCAAAGCTAAAGGAATTGAAGTAATCGTATATGAACCAACCTATAAAGAAGAGAGATTTTATAACAGCAAAATTATTAATGATTTGAATAAATTTAAATCATTAAGTGATGTAATCGTAGTAAATCGAATGAATGAGGAATTAAGGGATATAGAAGAAAAAATTTATACAAGGGATCTATATAAAAGAGATTAGTAGTTAACCAGGACTAATAAACACATCAATATTTGTCCTGGCTAATTTAGTTTAAAGAGATTTTAAACTGGTATAATGGAAGAAATATATTATATGAAATTGGAATTATTTATGATATAGTACTGTAGAGGTGTTATAAATGGAAAATAAAAATAATGCTATTGAAGTAAGAAACTTATATAAAAAATTTAAGGTTCAATATGATAAGCCTAATACTATGAAAGAAAGTATAATTCAAGCATTTAAAAAGAAAGAGATAGAATATCATCAAGTTTTGAAAAATATTAATATTGATATAAAAAAAGGCGAAACTATTGCGTTAATTGGAACCAATGGTAGTGGTAAATCAACATTATTGAAACTAATGACTAAGATTCTTTATCCCGATCAAGGGACACTAGAAACAAATGGTAAATTAACGTCGTTATTGGAGTTAGGTGCGGGATTTCACCCAGATTTCACTGGAAGAGAAAACATATATTTTAATGCATCAATTTTTGGCTTGAGCAGAAAAGATATTGATAAAAGAATAGAAGATATTATCAATTTCTCTGAGTTAGAGGAATTTATTGATAATCCAGTTAGAACATATTCATCAGGTATGTATATGCGATTAGCTTTTTCTATAGCAATTAATGTAGATGCAGATATATTATTAATTGATGAAATTTTAGCTGTAGGGGATCAACATTTTCAAGAAAAATGTTTTGAAAAATTGAAAGAATTAAGGGATACTGATAAAACCATTGTAATTGTTTCACATAGTTTAAATACAGTTAAGGAACTATGTACTAGGGCAATTTGGTTGTATAAGGGAGAATTTAGATTAGATGGTGATCCAGCATATGTAATTAGCGAATATTTAAAACAGCAAAGAGATGCCTATAAAAAGGGCGAAATAAAAAAAGAGGATTTAGAGATTCATACAAAAGCGGTAATGTTTATTGAAAAACCAAAATCATTTGAAATGATTAGTGGTGACATAAACAAAATAAGGATTGAGGGATGGGAAATCACAGATAATCCTGGCGCACAATTAAAAGTATTTGTTGATGATGTTGAACAAAATTCTATATTTAGAAAACCAAGAAATGATGTATATGAGACTTATAAAGATGAATATCCTAATTTAGATGTAGAGGAAATCGGTTGGACTGTAGATATAGAAAATAATTTTATTGAGGGTGAACATTTGATAAAGGTAAGATTAACGGATATAGATGATATTGACATTGTTGAAAAAGAAGTGAAATTCTCTATAACAAAAAATAGGAGACTGTAATATGAAATTATTTAAAGATTTATATAATTATCGTGAATTATTAAAATCAAATGTAAAAAAAGAAATCCGAGGTAAATATAAGGGGTCTTTTTTAGGGGTTCTATGGTCATTTATTAATCCATTGCTACAAACGTTAGTATACACGATTGTGTTTTCTATAATTATGAAAAATGATATGGATAATTTTTTAATTTTTGTTGTTACAGGAATAATACCATGGAATTTCTTTTTGACTTCGATGACTCAGGGAATGACAACAATCAAGGCAAATGCTGGCATTATAAAAAAAGTATATTTTCCTAGGGAAATATTACCGATTTCTGTAGTATTAAGTGGGTTGGTTAATTTCTTTATCTCATGTTTAATTATATTAGTATTTTGTTTTTTTAGTGTAGGTATTTCTTGGCATATAATATTAGTACCATTTATTGCAATGATTCAATTTCTATTTACTTTAGGATTAGTTTTTGCGTTAAGTGCAATTAATATTTATATCCAAGATACAGAGTATATTGTCACATTTGTTTTAAATATGCTTTTTTATGCAACACCTATTCTTTATACAGCTAGTCAATTACCAGCAGGATTTGCTTTTTTATTAAATTTGAATCCTATGACACATATTTTAACAGCTTATCGAAATACTTTTATGTATCATATTATGCCTGGTATGAAATCAATATTTATAGTTACAATTATTGCAATAATTGTATGTATAATTGGTTATAAGATTTTTAAAAAGTTAGAACGAGGATTTGCAGAACAAGTTTAAAAGGAGAAGAAATCAAATGAAAAAATGTGATATTATCATACCTATATATAATGCACTAGATTGTTTGAAAGAGTGTGTTGATAGTGTTATTAAAAACACTGATTTATCAATTAATGGTCTAATTCTTATTGATGACAAAAGTCCTGATAAAAATGTGAAAGTTTATTTAAAAGAGTTAGAAAATAAATATCCTGATAAGAATATTGATGTTTTATATAATGAAAAAAATTTAGGATTTGTTGGTACTGTTAATAGGGGAATGGAATATTCTAAAAGAGATGTATTATTACTAAATAGTGATACTGAGGTACCAGCTAAATGGCTAGATAATATAAAAAAATGTGCGTACTCTGATAAGAATATTGCTACTGTTACAGCATTGTCAAATAATGCAACCCTTGTATCAGTTCCTATTGGGTTACAACCAAATAAAATACCAGAAAAGTTTTCTTTTGAAGACTATGCAAAAATAGTTGCCGATGCATCGTTTTTAGAATATCCAGATTTACCAACGGCTCATGGTTTCTGCATGTTTATCAAGAGAAAGGTATTAGATTTGGTTGGTTTTTTTGATGTTGAAAAATTTGGTCGTGGATATGGAGAAGAGAATGATTTCTCGTTTAGATGCATGGATTATGGATATCGTAATGTGGTGTGTGATAATGTTATTGTATTACATAAAGAAAGTCAATCGTTCTCAGATGATAAAACACAATTATTAAAGCATAATTTAGAAACATTACACGAACGTTATCCTGTATACTCTCAAAAGATTGATTTATGGTGTAGAGAGTTTCCGTTAAAAAAAATTTGCGATAATATATACTATAATATTGAATTAAGAAATAAGAAAAACATTTTATTTTTAGTTCATGATTTTAATAATCCTACAACAAATTTAGGTGGAACAACAATCCATTGTATGAACCTAATCAATGAATTAAGGTCAAAATATAATTTTCATGTTTTATTTCCAAGCAATGGAATATATAAAGTACATTCTTTTTTTGAAAAAGATGAACGAATAATTTCTTTAGGTGGAGTGAATGCTTTCAGTGCGCTAAGCTATTATAATAATGATTATAAAATAATTGTTGAAAAAGTAATAAAAGGATTACAAATAAATGTTTTACATGTGCATCATATGATAGGACATTATTTTGATGTATTAGATATTTGTAAAGAAAACCATGTAAAGAGCATAATTACTTTACATGATTTCTATTGTTTATGTCCCAGCATAAATATGCTCTATAATATGGATGAATATTGTTTAAACAGAGATGAGTCAAGAAAAGATTGTAAAGAGTGTCTTCATAATAAAATGCGATTAGTAAATAATATAATTCCAATTTGGCAAAAAAGGTGGAGTGAATTTTTAGTTGATTTTGATTTAGTAATTACACCATCAAAATCAACTAAGGAGATTATAGAAAAAATATATAATAAGATTGAATGTACTGCAATTGAACATGGAATAAAAACAAATAAAGTAAAAAGTAATTTAACTAGTCAGAATGATAATTTTAATGTTGCATTTGTAGGTGTTATGGCTAAACATAAAGGAGCTAAAGTTGTTGAATATTTGATTAAACATTCTAATAACAAATCTATTAAATATCATTTATTTGGAACAACAGAATTTAAATCTTTAGAAAATAGTACGAGTAATTATACTAATCATGGAAAATATTGTCGCGAAGAGTTGCCAATGTTACTAAAAGAGAATCATATTCATTTAGTATGCAATCTATCAATATGGCCTGAAACATATTCGTATACATTAACAGAGACAATTTCTAGTGGTGTACCAGTTATGGCGTTAGACTTGGGGGCTGTAAGTGAGAGAATTAAGAAGTATGGATTTGGATGGGTAATTAATTCATCGGCATCAAATGAAGAAATTTTAAATACTGTACAATCGATTTATGAGAATCATGTGGATTATCAACATAAAATAGATAATTTGAACAATTATAGAATTAAGACTGTAAATGAGATGGCTAAAGAGTATGATAATCAATATAATGTTGAAAGCAGAATTTTCGATGTCCAAGCTCTTCGTGAGTTATTGGAATATAATCAAGATGTTCCTAAAGTCGGGTATAATGCTCAACTTGATGAGATTTTAAATTCCAGAAGATGGAAATTAGTATCAAGAATTCAGTTACCTGAAATATTGAAAAAACTATCAAGAAAGATTATTAAGTAGAAAGGGGTGGTACTATGTATGCAGGAGTAGTTGTTGCTTACAATCCTGAAAAGGAAGAAATATTGAAAAATATAGAAACTTATGTAAGTGATTTGGATGTACTATACATCGTGGATAATTCGAAAAAGTCAAATGAAAAAATGTTTGAAAATCTAAATAATGTAAAATACATTGCTAATAATGATAATCTTGGGATTTCAGCTGCCTTAAATATTGGGGCAAGAATGGCAATTCATGAGGGGCATTCTTGGCTTTTGACAATGGATCAAGATAGCAGCTTTGAAAATAAGGCGATTTTTAAAATGAAAGCATACATAAAATTTGCAAATGAAATTGGTGAAAAATTAGGAATAGTATCACCTTTTCATTTAACTGCTAGAACAGAAGGTGTTCATTTGAATGGGATAGGGTATCCGCTTCTAGTTATGACATCAGGGAATTTAGTAAACCTTGAAGCATACAAAGAAGTAAGCGGATTTCCAGAATGGTATTTTATTGATTGTGTAGATTTTGATTTTTGTTTACATCTTAGAAAAAAAGGCTATGAAATAGCTCAAGTTAACACGGCTATTTTACAACATGAATTGGGGGATACAGTAAAACGAAAAATTGGAAAAAAGGTATTTTATTTAGATAATCATAATTACATCAGAAGATATTATGTAGTTAGAAATAGGCATTATTTTTATGACCGATATAAAAATGATTTTCCTGGATACTGTAAATTAGAAAAAAAATGTACACGTAAAGAAGCTTTAAAAGTATTACTATTTGAAAAAGATAAATATAGAAAATTATCATATATGTACAAAGGATATAAAGATTATAAAGCAGGTTTAGTTGGAAGAATAGACAGTCTAATAAAAAAGAGTGATGAGTATGTGTGAGAAAATTTGTGTTTATACATGTATTACTGGTGATTATGATAGTTTAAAAGAAGTAAATCGAGAATCTGGTATTGATTATATATGCTTTACAAATAATCCTGGTTTAAAATCAGATACATGGGAAATCATCTCAATTGAAAATGATGGGCTTGATAATATTCGATTGGCAAGGAAAATAAAAATAATAGGACATCCATTTATAGATGAAAATTATGATTTAAGTATTTGGGTTGATGGAGCAATAAAGATAACTGGTAGTATTAAAGAGTTTGTTGAAAAAGAATGTGACATAAATAACTATGTTTTATCAGTTTTTAAACATTCTAAACGGAACAATGTTTATGATGAAGCTGTTGCATGTGTATATAATCGTCGTGCTGATTTGAGTATGGTAAAAAATGAAATAGAATTTATAAAGTCAGAGGGGTTTCAAGATGATAATGGTTTGATTGAGAGTACAGTTTTTTATAAAGAGCATAATCAACCCATTGTTAAACAAACAATGAAATATTGGTTTGATTTGATTCTTAGATATACAACAAGAGACCAAATAGCTTTTAATTATGCAATATATAAAAGTGGAATAAAGGTAAATTGGATTGATAAAAATGTTTTTTTTAATGAATACTTTTCATGGGATAATCATCTGTCTAAAAAAGATTTCAGTTCTGGAAGAATCTATTATGGAGAGTTTAATAGCTTGGATAACAATAATTTTGAAGATTTAAACTTAAAATGCAATGATGGTGTTTATGAATTTTGTACTCAGGTAAAAAATAGTTGTGATAAAATATACATACATTTAGGACAAATGCCTTTGTATAGATTTAGGTTATTAGATAGTAATTTTAGTGATTTTTTAGAGTTCAATTGTTTAAATAAAATTGGTGATTATTTAATACTAGATAATGAGATGCTAATTCTTGAAATAAAAAAAGGATGTAAATATGGTGATAAAGTTTATTTTAAATTTAAGTTGGAAAAGTTATCAAAAAAAGATATTTTAGATGTGTTTAAGCAAGTTTATTACGATAAAGAATATCAAAAGAATATATTAAATGATGTTAAAAAAGACAACGAGTTAAAACAGGATTATATATTAGCATTGGAACTACAGGTAAAAGAATTAGAAAAGATAGAGAAGAATGCTGTTTGGCGTTTTTTTAAAAGAATAAGGGTAGTAAAATAATAAATATGAGGATAAACATGAAAAATATAGTAAATAAAAATAAAATAGTACAGTTTATAATAATAACATGTGTTTTTTTTATAATATTCTTTATTCTACATCAAAATATAGTATATAGTTCGTATTATTATGAGCAAAAAAATATTGATAAAGTCTTAACAAGTGAAGATGTTATATATATAGATGGTTATACTAAAAATGGTAATAAATTTACTTTATATCAAGATAACGCATATTTTAAAATTAAGTCTCCTATTAAAGCAGGTTCTGTAAAAATAAATTTAAAAGATATAGAGAGTAATCAAGCAGATATTAAAATTTATTACTCATCAAATGATAGTATGTATAATGAGGCTAAAACACTTACAACATCTATTAACAGTACTAATAAATCAGCTATTTTTAATATTCCATCTAGTATACAAAACGAATATTTCTTAATAAAAGTTGAAGGTAATTTTAGTTTAGATAATATCGAAATTAGTTCCCAAAATGCTGTATTAGAGAAAATAGGTACTAATACTAGTAATTATTTAATATTTGGATTGATTGATTTAATAATTTCCTCTTGTATTTCTTTAATAATTGTATTAAAAAATTTTATAGGTAAATTATTTTTAAAAATTAGCTCTATAAAAAAAGAGGAAATAAAAAAATATTTATTTCGAATAGGTATATATATATTATCTGTTGTCTTAATACTAAGTGTGCAAGTTTTTTTTACAAAACAATTTATTGCATTCATTGATGGACACTATATTATAAATACTATGAGGCTATCTTTTTCAATAATGTTAGTAACTCTTTTTTGGGGATTCATATGGCTAAGAGGGAGTTTTAAAAAGAATATAGAAAAAATATTTTTATTAGTTTCATTATCTGTTGGAATTACTTATGCGATAGCAACTCCTATGCTACAAGAAACAACATGGGATGGTGGAATACATTATGGTAATACAATTGAATTAGTCTATGCTGATCAAGATAAATTACCCGCATTAGATAAAAATGTTGGGTGGTTAGAAATTTCTTATAATTTAAATGATATGAATTCAATTAAGGAGAAATATAATACAAATTATTATTATGTTAATGGAACTGTTGAAACTAAAGATTGGTCATTAGTAAGCATATATAATAGTCTAGGCTATTTACCACATTCATTTGGTATTTTTTTAGCACGTGGCTTGGGATTAACATTTACAGCATCAGTTTTATTGGGAAAAATATTTAGTAGTATTTGTTTTTCAAGTATTGTTTATTTAGCAATGAAGAGATTAAATACAGGGAAGCTTGTAATGTTTATTTTGGCATTATATCCAACGGTGATAATGCTGGCAGGAACATATTCATATGATACATGGGTTAATGCGTGGATGTTTTTAGGTGTAGCATATTTGTTTGCAAATATTCAGGAGAAAGATAAATTCATAAGTTTAAAAGAATTATTGATAATTCCAATTTCGATGTTTATTGCTATAGGACCGAAAGCTATTTATTTTCCAATAATGTTAATGTGCTATTTTATGCCTAAAACAAAGTTTAGTAGAGATAAATACAGGTATATATATTATTCATTAACAATAGGACTAATGTTTTTAGCTATTATATCATTTTTAGTACCATTCATTTTTGGTGTCTCTAGTGGAACAGAAGTGGGGGATACACGTGGTGGAGCGGATGTAAATAGTTCACTTCAGGTAAGGTATATTATATCTCATCCAATTGAGTATACGAAAATACTTTTATTATTTTTAAAGGACTATTGGTCATTTGGGAATATAGCTGATTACTCAACAAATTTAGCATATATTGGAAAGGGGCAATATAGCATCGTATTAATTGGTGGAATGTTAGCGACGTTATTTATTGGAGAAGAAAATCGATTAGATAAAAATATAAATAATTTATTTAAAGTATTCACTATATTACTGGTTTTTGGAATATCGGCAATGGTTGCATCGGCTTTCTATGTTGCTTATACCTCAGTAGGCGCAAGTTCTATTGCTGGATGTCAACCAAGGTATTTATTACCACTACTATTTCCTGTTGCATACTGTTTACGGAATACTTTTAAACCACTTCTGATAAGACAAGAAATAATTAACTTTGTAATTTGTTCTATTAGCACACTTATTGTAACGTATATTTTATTCGCTAATATAATTATGATATATTCTATTTACTAAAAAGGTGGACTTTTATGAAAGAAAGAAATAAAAATATTGATATTGTAAGATCTGGAGCACTATTATTAGTCTTGGTATATCATTTTTGGGTATTATCTGGCAGTATTGCACATACAAATATATTATTTATAGATCAATTTATTAAATTAGGTGGAGAAATTGGTGTTACTGTATTTTTTATCTTAAGTGGATATGGGATATATTGGTCAATCGATAATGCAAAAAGTAATGGTGATTTTAATTATAAAAGGTATATGATTAAAAGATTAAAGAGAATTGTTCCTGAATATTATGTATGTTTTATTTTAGTGTTATTATTGACAGATAATGCAGGTTATTTGTATAAGGATCAATTTCAAAATATATGGATGCATTTTCTTTTTATTCATAATCTATCCCCTGATTTTGCAAGTAGCATAAATGGAGTATTATGGACAATGGGGGTAATATTTCAATTTTATTTGATTGCACCACTATTATATAAAGTGATAAAAAAACAACCATATATAATACTTTTGATAAGTTTTATATTTACTTGTATATGTAAGGCTATTGTATATAAATTTATTTTATATAATAATGGTTTAGAGGCATACAGTTTTTATGCAGGTAGGCAATTATTACCTACAGTGCTTGATAATTTTATAACAGGGATGTTTTTGGCATACATAATTAAAAATAAAAAAGTAAAAGTATATAATCATAAGCGATATATTTTATTGTTGAGTACGATAATAATTTTTATTATTGTATATAAAATGGGCCTCAAATATGGTATTCATTCAAATAATATCTCAGGATATATATGGCATTCTGTACTAGCACTATCATTAGGTAGTTTGATATATGCATTTTCTACTATTAAAATAAACATGAGAAATATTGGTATTAGAATTATTTTATGGATTGCTAAGCATGAATATAGTATATATTTATGGCATTTAATAGTTACAATAAATCTTATAAATAAGGCGCCAATTGTTTCTTCTTTGATTAATAAGGGAGGATATATACTTTTATTTGCTGTGCTATTGATAATAACGATTTTAGTGGGGTATTTGTTTTCAATTTTACTTCATAATTCAAAATTTACGCAAATTTTTGATAAAGTAGATGAAAAGTATATAAATTAATAGATGAAAAAATACATAAAGCAAATTCTAAGTTAGAGATTGTAGTGTATAAGAAGTATTCCTTGCTACAAATGGCAGGAAAATGCTTCATAGGTTATATTTACTAAATAAAAATAGTGATCATCAATTGCAATGTCAAATCCCTTAGGTTAATGACATTGTTATCAATAGTGTATTACTTTTATTTTTTAGAAAATATAAGTGTAAAATAAAATTTCCAATATTAATGAAAATCGTCAAATTACAGTAATAAATCATATATTGTTAGCAATAATTATATTAGCTTCACCGTATGGTTGCATAATTAACATATTTTGTTTATAAAAAGTTAATACTGATATAATAAAGATAGACTTTAGTGTGATTTACATGAATATAGTCTATCTTTGTTATATACTAAGCATGACATATATCTAGGTGGTGAAAGTCCACTGTGGGGATGATGGCACAATTGCTAACCACTAGCCAATATCAAGGATGTCTATCATAAGGGGAAAACAGAAAGAAGATGTTGATTTGCAGATTAATTTAAAGTTCAAGCTAACACAAGAAAGTCATATATATGCGAGTGTATCACTTCATTTCTTTATCTAATGATAATTAATGACTTATTAAAAAGAAAAGGTCTACCATCACTAGTAGGCTAATATCAGATAATTCATACTTTAGTATAGATTTAAATAGCCATGTTCCGAACAGATTGGCCGTTTTCAACAATAAGAGGATAAAGAAGGTTATTAAGATAGCTGGTTTTATTATCAGAAATAATGATGCTGGCTCTGGATTCAGATAGCCTCTCGAAATATTTTTTTATTGGCATTCAAGGCAAAATAAAACTGTTTGGAAAGAGTGCATTTAGTTTTATCAGGACAGCCATTGCATACATAGGGAAGTTTAGGAAAACATTTTCAACAAAAAGATGTCAGTTAACTCTACATTTAGAACAGTTTTTGCACAGAAAGGATCTGCTGACAGCATAAATATCACAGATTTCATATCTAAAGGATCACTTATATCTGTTGAGACAGTTATTAAAGGTACGACCCTGAGAAACAGAATTTCTCTTATCGAGGTTTTTGAGAACCTCTTTAGAAATAGTAGTACAATCCTTATTGAGTTTAGAAGCAATATATTTGAAAGAAAGACGATCACGGAGACCGTTTTCGATAATAATTCTATCAAGATTAGATAGATGTTTTTGATTAGCCATAAAGGGCACCTCCAAAGGGAAACAATATCTTAATAAAATAATAAAGAATTGAAAAGTTAACTTCCAGTATTTATATGACAGGGGTAGAATTTAGTTTTTCAATTTACGAAATATGATAAAATAGATAAACTAGGGAGCCTAATCTTTATTTATAGATAGTTATTTGTTATAATGAGTAAAAAATATCCATATTGTTAGAGGAGAAGTTCATGAAAGAAAGAATATTGATGATATTACCTGCATATAACGAAGAAGATAATATTTTGAAAGCATATAATAAAATTTGTGAATATAACAATGCACATAAAACAAATTATGATGTAATTGTTATAAATGATTGTTCTACTGACAATACGTTAAAAATATGTTTGGAAAATAAAATTCCTGTAATTCCACTAATACATAATTTAGGAATTGGTGGGGCGGTGCAAACAGGGTATAAATATGCATTAGAAAATGATTATGATGTTGCTCTTCAATATGATGGTGATGGTCAACACGATGTAAAATACGTGGAAAATATAATAAGACCGATTTTAAATGGTGAAGCTGATTTAGTTATTGGTTCAAGATTTATAGATGATAGTAGCAGTGAATTTAAATCATCATTTGCAAGACAACTGGGGATAAAAGTTATTTCATTTTTTATAAAATTTGTATCAGGGAAAAAGATTTATGATGTGACTTCTGGATTTAGAGCAGCTGGACGATTAGTTATAGAAGATTTTGCTAAATCATATCCAATTGATTATCCAGAACCAATTACTAATGCTGAATTATTGAAGAAAAAATATGAAATCAAAGAAGTTCCTGTATCTATGAATGAGCGAGAAGGTGGTATATCTTCGATAAATTCATGGAAAACAGTATATTTTATGATAAATGTTGTATTATCTATTTTAGTTGTAGGAATTAGGAGGTTCAAACATGTCAAATAGTTTAATAACAGGATTGTTATTAGTTGGTATTTTTCTATTTTTAATAATTACTATTATTCTAAGGAAAGGGAGAATATCAATGAAGTTTGCATTGGTATGGTATACTCCAGCTATTGCAATAATCATTCTTGCAATTTTTCCAAAATTATTTATATTACTTGCCAACATGTTTGGATTTCAAACGATATCAAATTTAGTTGTAGGTTTTTTGTTTGTGATTTTATTTTTAATAATTATTGCATTGACCGTGATTATAGCTGGTCAAACAACAAAAATAAATTTATTGATACAAGAAGTATCATTAATGAAGAAGAAAATAAATGATGTGAATAGGAAGTCATAACAAATGGATAGTAAGTATAAAGTTTCAATTATTATTCCAGTATTTAATGCTGAGGATTATTTGAGTAGATGTTTAGATAGTGTTATAAATCAGACTTATAAGAATATTGAAGTAATAGCAGTTGATGATGGTTCAAATGATAATTCTAGTAATATTCTGGACAACTATGCAAATAAGTATAAAGATATTATATGTGTCTATCATCAAAAAAATATTGGGGTTTCAAAAACTAGAAACAATGCTATTAAGTTAGCTACAGGTGATTATTTAATGTTTATGGATAATGATGATTACATAGATACTGATTATGTAGAAAGGTTTGTTTACGAGATACTAAAAGGAAACTATGATGTTGTGATAGGTGGATATCGACGTCCTAATAATTCTGGTAAAATTATTGAAGAAATTCAATTAAAATGTGATGCGAAATATTCTAAGTATAGAGTAGTAGCAGCTTGGGCAAAAATTTATCGATTAGATTATATTAAAGAGAATAATATAGAATTTTTGGTTTCGAATATAGGAGAGGATATCAACTTTACTATACAAGCGGTACTTTTGACTGATAATTTAAAAGTAATAGATTATATAGGATATAATTGGTTTTTTAATGAAAAGAGTGTATCTAATACAGCACATAAAAATTTAGGAAATAAACTACAGTTTGAATTTTTAATAAATAATATATACAAAATATTATTACAAAAGAATTTATTGAGTAATCATTATATTGAGTATTATTTTATAAAATTGATTGTTTGGTTTTTCCTATATGCTAGCAGAGGTAGTGATTATTCATTAATATTAAAGGAATTAGACAAAAATTTTAGATGGTTAGAGGATAAATTTCCATTGTACAAAACTAATCCCTATTTAAAAATGGGATACCCTAAAGGTGAAAGTCTTTTTAATAGGCTAAGTGTATATTTGTTTATTAAAATGCATAATCTACATGTAATAAAAATATTTTTATTTATATACTCAAAGATATAATATAGTAAAAGCTCATGTCTTAGAATATGTAGTAAGAATTAAAATAGGAGATATATATGAAAAAAGTAAGTGTAATTGTTCCAGTATATAATGGTGCTAAATTTATAAAAAAATGTTTAGATTGCTTAATTAATCAAACATATCAAAATGTTGAAATAATACTATTGGATGATGGTTCAACGGATAATTCGTTAGAATTATTAAAAGAATATGAAGATAAATATGATAATGTTTTCTCATATACACATTCTAATGTTGGACTATCTCAAACTAGGAATATTGGATTATCCTATTGCACAGGTGATTATGTGACCTATCTTGATGTTGATGATTATTTTGATTGTGATTTTATTGGAAAGTATATGGAGGTAGCTGACAATAATGATATAGTTATTGGCGGGTATCGAAGAGTATATGAAAATGGTGAGTCTGAATTTACATATGTTCATGAGATTAGTAGATGGAGTATGTTTAAACGTGCAACTGTTTGGGCAAAAGTATATAAGAAATCTTTTTTGGATAGTAATAATATTAAATATCCAGATGCTAGACTTTATGGAGAAGATGTTGTTTATACAATGCGTTGTTTATCATGCAATCCAATAGTTAAAATAATT
>Ga0224740_10086_pt1 | contig 21775 bp, 19 predicted proteins | sample LIM_E_Water_Bulk_FD_161634 | JGI IMG/M metagenome (GOLD analysis project Ga0224740, IMG submission 161634) | Enriched cells from gastrointestinal tract of the lab mouse from Pacific Northwest National Laboratory (PNNL), Richland, Washington... | ecosystem: Host-associated > Mammals > Digestive...
AGCCTCCATCATGTTTAATGTGCCCCGGATATTAATTTCCTCATAAAGAAGAGGCATTTCAATACTTCTGGGGACACTTCCCCAGGCTGCCTGGTTCAGTACAAAATCCACACCATCCACAGCTTCCATACAGGCATCCAGATTTCTGATGTCTTCCTTTATAAAAGTAAATCTGGGATTTGACAGAAAAGGCTCTATATGGTGCTGTACGGGCTGGATACCTATGGGATGCGGTACTTTAATGTATTTGGCAGGCGCCAGGATCCCGAGGGCATGTATGCGGCCGTCATTCCCAAATTTATCAAACAGCTTATGGACGGGGAAGTGCCTACCATAAACGGAGACGGAAGACAGTCCCGGGATTTTACTTATATTGACAATGTAATTGAAGCCAATCTGAAAGCCTGCCTGGCATCTTCAGATGCGGCGGGGGAAGCTTTCAATATCGGTGCAGGCGGCAGGGAGTATTTGATTGACGTTTACAAAGACCTCTGCAGGGCGCTTGGGAAAGAAGTAGAACCGAACTACGGGCCAGACCGGGCCGGCGATATTAAGGACTCCAATGCGGATATCAGCAAAGCCCGGGAGCTTCTTGGATATGATCCGGAATATGATTTTGCAAAGGGGATCAATCTGGCAATCGGCTGGTATATGGAAAATCTTTAAAAAGGCTGTTTAGCCTGTTTATGAGTAAATTTGCCTTAGAGAGTGTTTGGAAATTTTTTAAAGGATTTCCAATGTGTCTTGAGGCTGGGTGAGGACTGTATGAAAATAGCAGTGAGACTGGATGATATTACACCTGATATGGACTGGGAGCGGTTTTACAAATTTAAATCTCTCCTGGACAAGTATCAGGTGAAACCGCTTATAGGGGTGGTTCCTGACAACAGGGATGAAAACCTCGTCAATAAAAAGACCCGGGGACCGGAGGATTTCTGGGCCTATATGAAGGAACTGGAAAAAGAGGGCTGGGTGATAGCCATGCACGGCTTCCGGCATATCTATACCACAGACCAGGGGGGCATATTCCCCTTAAATAACTTTTCAGAGTTTGCAGGCATTCCCTATAAGCAGCAGTGGGAAATGCTGGCGGAAGGAAAGGGGATCCTGGAAGAAAAGGGGATAGAAACAGATATTTTCATGGCTCCTGCCCATTCCTACGATGGCAATACTTTAAAGGCCCTTAAGGACGCTGGCTTTCGGGCGCTGACAGATGGCTTTGGGGATGAGCCGTACCGTTTTAAGGGGCTTGTATTTTATCCTATTTCCTTTCAGCTTGGCAGTACCCTCAAAAAGAAAAAGGGATATTCCACAATGGTGGTTCATACAGGAACCGTTTCTGAAAAGGATTTGGAGCGGTATGAAAGATACTTTGAAAATAAAAATGTCCAGTGGATTTCTTATAAAGAATATCTCAACCAGCCGGTAAAAGAAAGACGGCTTCCCGGATGCTGGAAAGAATATCTGATGGCGAAAGGAAAATATCTGCTGGTGAAAGTCCGCAGGTAATGGCAGAAGGGGAGAGCGGTTTCCATAAGGGGGACAGGATGGAATTGGAATAAGGAGGAATGGGTATGGCAGAGCCGATTCGTGTACTGCATGTGCTTGGAAATATTCAGCTTGGGGGTGCGGAGAGCCGGATTATGGATCTATACCGTCATCTGGACAGATCCCGGGTGCAGTTTGATTTTCTGATTCATACAGACAAAGAAGGTCATTTTGATAAAGAGATCTTACAATTGGGAGGACGGATTTTCCGTGTTCCCCGTTTTCAATTATATAACTATTTTTCTTACAGAAGGGCAATGGCGGATTTCTTTAGGGAGCATCACGAATTTAAGGCGGTTCAGGGGCATATGACCAGTACCGCCGCCATTTATCTTCCCCTTGCAAAAAAAGCGGGTATCCCGGTAACCATAGCCCATGCCAGAAGCGCGGGGGTGGACAAGGGGCTTAAGGGAACATTGACCGGATGGATGCGGAGAAATCTTTCCCGGAAGGCGGATCATCTGTTTACCTGTTCCCGTCTGGCAGGTATTTCCGTTTTTGGAGAAAAGGCTGTGAGAGAAGGGAAAACCATTTTTATCCCCAATGCCATTGACTGTCAGGCATTTGCTTACAATGAAAAGAAGCGGGAGGAACTGCGCAGGGAGCTTGGCATTGAAGGCAAATATGTGATTGGCCATGTGGGCAGGTTCCACTATGCCAAAAATCACGAATATCTGCTCCGGGTCTTTGCAGATTTATGTGGAAGGAAGGAATCAGGAGCAGAATATGCATTGCTGCTGCTGGGAGAGGGCGGCGGCATGGAGAGGGCCAGACAGCTTGCCGGGGAGCTTGGAGTTGACCGGTGTGTCCACTTTCTGGGGAACCATAGTAATGTTTATGACTATTATCAGGCCATGGATTATTTTGTATATCCGTCCCGCTTTGAGGGACTTCCGGGAACCGTAGTGGAGGCCCAGGCGGCAGGGCTTAAAGTGCTCATGTCGGATACCATATGCGGGGAGGTGGCAGTGACCGGGCTGGTTCACACCATGAGTATTACCGGTGAACCTTCCGGGTGGGCAGATTATATTATGGAAACAGGCGTTTATGAGCGCAGGAGCCATGTGGAGGAAATGAAAAGAGCAGGCTTTGATGTGGGAGCCCAGGCGGAAAGGATGATGGCCTTTTATGAAACGGGGGAATGGAAATGAAAAAGAAGCTGATGTTGATTTCTCCCATGCTCCATCAGGGGGGATTTGAGAGAGTGTGCGTTACCACAGCCCGGCTGATGGAACCTTACTTTGATGTTGCCATTGTTATTTTTAATTCTGCCAATATTGCCTACGATATAGAAGGGCTCAACATTATTGATATCCATCTGGGAGTCCGGAAGGGGAAGGTAAAAAAAATCCTTACGATCCTTAAGCGTTCCATGAAGGTCAGGGCTTTGAAAAAAAAGATGCAGACGGACATTGCCTACAGCTTTGGCCCCAGCGCCAATATGGTGAACGTTTTTTCCAAGACAGGAAAGGAAAAAGTCTGGCTCGGCCTTAGAAATTACACAGATGTGGAAGAAAGTGTAAAAATCAGGATTTTTACCAGACTGGCGGATTTGATCATCTGCTGTTCCAAGACCATTGAAAAGGAGCTGGAGACGAAATTCGGATGCCGCAAAACTGCGACCTTATATAATTTATATGACGTAAATGCAATCAGAAAGCAGGCTATGGCAAAGGAGCCAGTCCTTCCCTGGGGGGATTATGACAGTCAGGGCCGGAAAATCCGCTGTATGGTGTCCATGGGCAGGGACGATGACATGAAGGGATTCTGGCATATGATAAAGGTATTTTATCTGGTTCATAATAAAAAGCCGGAGGTGCGTCTGATACTGATGGGGGCCGGGAGCTTTGCCCATTACAGAAAACTTACGGAAGATATGGGGATTGCGGATGCTGTATTTTTTGCGGGGATGCAGAGGGAACCTTACCAATATCTGAAAAAGGGGGAGATTTATCTTCTCACCTCCCTGAATGAGGGGTTCCCCAATGCGCTGGTGGAGGGCATGGCTTTAGGACTGGCGCCTGTCAGCACAAACTGTATGACCGGTCCGGCGGAGATCCTTCTGGAAGACGGGGACGCTTCTGCGCTGGGAGGGCCGGAAAAAGGTGGAAAAATTCCGGCAATTTACGGGGAATATGGAATCCTTGTTCCGGTCATGGAAAAGGAGAGGGATCTTGATCCGTCCCATATTCTGGCGGAAGAAAGAAATATGGCAGACATTGTGCTGGATCTGCTTGCAAATGATGAAAAGCTAAAAAACTATCAGAAGGCGGCGGCAGACCGTGCCCGGAAGTTCACCTTTGAAAGTTATGTGGAGCAGTTTTTAAAACTGGGAGATACAGAACATGCGTAAAATTTTATTTCATCTGAATTGTTTTGAGCAGGGGGGCGCAGAGCGGGTAGTATCCAATCTGGTCAATCAGCTTGTTAAAGAAAATTATGAGATAATTGCCGCAACACAGTGGCAGGGGGAAGTTGAGTTCCGGCTGGATGAACGGGTCAAAAGAGTCCATGTGGGACTGCGCCGGGAGGATGAAAAGAAGTCAAGGATCACCAAGATATTCTTACGATTTAAGTATTTAAGGGAGCTGATAAAAAAGGAGCGTCCTGAGGTGATCATTTCTTTTACCAGAAGGCCCAATTACCGCGCACTTATTTCGTCTATAGGGACAGGAGTTCCTGTTATTGCGGCTGTGCGGCAGGACCCTAAGTCTTATTATAATTCCCTGGCAGATAAGATTTTGATTCCGGTTTTATACACAAGGGCGGCAGGGTGTGTCTTCCAGACCAAAGAACAGCAGGAATGTTTTCCGGTTTCCCTGCAAAAGAGATCCAGAATTATTTTAAATCCGGTCAATGACAAGTACCTGGACATACCAAAGCCTTTGGAAAGGGAAAAAACGGTAGTCCAGTCCGGGCGGCTTGTGGACTTTAAAAATCAGGCCATGCTTTTGAAAGCTTTTTTTAAGGTACATGAAAAGCATCCCGATTATGTTTTGAAAATTTATGGAGGGGATTCCTTTGACGGAACAAAGGAAAAGCTGGAAGCAATCATAAAAGAATACGGGGCGCAAGAGTACATGCTGCTGATGGGAGGGAGCGACAATCTGGAAAAGGAACTTCCCGGGGCCTGTGTTTATGCGTTTTCTTCTGACTACGAGGGGATGCCTAATGCGCTTTTAGAGGCTATGACCTTAGGCCTGCCTGTGGTTGCCACGGACTGTCCCTGCGGCGGTCCCCGGACGGTGATTGAAGACGGCGAAAACGGGCTTCTCATACCAGTGGGGGATGAACAGGCTATGGCAGAGGGCATCAACAGGCTGATCGAAGACAGAAGCCTTGCGGAATATCTGGGAGATAATGCACGCAGTATAAGCAAAAGAATCAACGGCAAAGCGGTGCTTGGCCAGTGGATGGAATATATAGAAGAAGTGCTGGCGCGCGTGTGAAAATTGCTTTCAGATTGGGGAAATGAATTTTCAAACACGCTCTGGAAAATCAAAGGAGTAATTTATGTGCGGAATATGCGGATTTGTATCAAAACGGAATATCACGCTGGAACAGCTTAAGAAGATGAATGATACCATGTATCACCGGGGGCCGGATGATTGCGGAGAGGAAATTTTTCCCATGAAGGAAGGGTATCAGACCGGCATGGCCCAAAGAAGGCTGGCAATCATGGACTTATCCCCTTTGGGGCATCAGCCCATGCATTCCGGGGACAAACGCATCAGTGTGGTATTTAATGGGGAGATTTACAATTTTCATGAATTGAAGGAAGAACTAAAGGGGTATCCTTTTTTATCCAACTGTGATACGGAAGTGATCATTGCCGCATATCTGAAATGGGGGATCAGGTGCGTAGAGAAATTTAACGGCATGTTTGCCATCTGCCTTTATGACAGAAAGACGGAGGATATCTATCTGGTCCGGGACAGAATCGGAAAAAAGCCCCTTTATTATGAACTGGAAAACGGCAATCTAATTTTTGCATCAGAGTTAAAGCCCATTATGGCGCGGGAAGGCTTCCAGAAAAACATACGGACACAAGTCCTTTCAAGGTACCTGTTCCAGCAGTATATAAGCGGACCAGACAGCATTTTTGAAAATGTATATAAGCTGGAGCCGGGCAGTATTTTAAAATTCCATTACGGGGAAATAAAGGTCTGGAAATATTGGGATATCAAAAAAGTCTACCACCAGATGCAGGAAAACCCTGTAAGGGACTATGGAGAGGCCAAAACGCATCTTAAGGAGCTTTTAAAAAAGGCAGTTGCCTCCCGTATGATTGCAGATGTGCCTTTAGGGGCTTTCTTAAGCGGCGGGTATGATTCTTCTCTGATGACCGCCATGGCACAGGAACATGCTGCAGAACCTGTCAAGACATTTTCCATCGGATTCAATGAGGAACGCTATAATGAGGCAAAATATGCCGGGGAAGTGGCGGCGTATCTGGGGACGAAGCATACGGAACTTTATATTGATGAAAAGGAAATGTTTGACCTTGTGGAGAGCATTCCCCAATATTATGATGAGCCTTTTGCAGATTCTTCCCAGATCCCCACGATGCTGGTGTCCATGCTGGCCAGGAAGGAAGTGACAGTTGCGCTTTCCGGGGACGGCGGGGATGAATTCTTCTGCGGCTACAATATTTATGAAAATGTGCGTCAGGCCCAGATGCTTGACGGTCTTGGAGGGGTGACCTGCTGGATATGTGGTCTGCCGGGTTTAAAACAGATTGGGCTTTTTGATAAACTGCCTTTCCGGGTGAGAGTGATTGCAGGAAACCAGAACAAAGAGGCTAAGACGCAGTTCGGGGCAAGCAACTATATCATACGCGCCAATAAAATGGTGCAGGGGGAGGGGCTTCCCTGCCATTATCCGGTAGAAAGCGCTTATGGCGTGTCAGACTGGCAGATTAGAAGGATGCTGCTGGATATGGACACCTATCTGCCGGGAGATATTCTCTGTAAGGTTGACCGGGCTTCCATGAAATATTCCCTGGAAGCAAGATGCCCTATACTGGATAAGGACGTGATGGAGTATTCTTTTAGAATGACCCACAATTTAAAATATGACAAAGGTGTCAAAAAGCGGATCCTGAAGGATATTGCCTATGACTATATTCCCAGAGAGCTTCTCGACCGTCCCAAAGTGGGATTCGGGGTGCCTCTGGATAAGTGGCTGCGGGGGCCTCTAAAAGAGCAGCTATCGGATATGTGCAACAGGGACTATTTGAAAAAACAGGGGATCTTTGACGGGGATTATACGGCAGATATGATAGAAAATTACCTCAAAACCGGAGATGGAGGGCCTGCCACGGGGGCAAACTACTCGAAACTGTCCTGGTCCTTCTTTGTTTTCCAACAATGGTATCATTGTTATTGCCAGTGACAATAAGTGATATGATAAAAAACAGTTTAAGGAGCATCATGCAGAATCAAATCCACATAGCCATGTTGATAGGCGCGTTGACAAAGGGCGGGGCGGAGCGGGTAATGGTGAATCTGGCCGGATACTTTGCCGACAAAGGCTATCGTGTCACAATGGTGACACAGTATCAGAAGGAAAATGAATATCCTTTAAATGAAAAAGTAAAGCGTGTGATCTCTGACATCACCGATGAGGAGGTTACGGGGAGCCGTCTGGTCAATTTCTGGCGGCGCTTTAAGAAGCTTAGGAATATCTGGAAGTCGGAGCAGCCTGACGTTATTCTTTCCTTCATCGGCAAGAATAATATGATGGCAGTCCTGACCTCATTATTCTTAGGGATCCCTGTGGCGGTTTCCGTCCGGGCGGATCCGGAACAGGAGTACTATAATTCATGGATGAAGTTTATGGCCCGGCATTTGTTTGCATGGGCAGGGGGCGTGGTTTTGCAGACCAGACAGTGTTTTGACTTTTTCCCCAAAAAGGTGCAGAAAAAAGCGGTTATCCTTAAAAATCCGGTAAGCCGGGACTTTTTCAGAGAGCGGTTTGAAGGGGAACGGGAGAAGGAAATTGTAGCAGTGGGCCGGATAGATGAGAATAAAAATCATGAGATGCTCCTTTGGGCCTTTGCAGGGCTGGCGCATGAATTCCCGGCCTATAGACTTGTGATTTACGGTGAAGGGGAGTGTCGGGAGCGCCTTACGGCGCTGGCAGGAGAGCTGGGACTTTCAGATAGGATACTTTTTCCCGGCAGTACTGACCAGGTGGCGGATGCCATTTATAAAGCCGGGATCTTTGTGCTTCCCTCTAATACGGAAGGGGTACCCAACACTTTGATAGAGGCCATGGTGATGGGACTTACAGTGATTTCCACGGACTGTCCCTGCGGCGGCCCGGCGGACTTGATCAAAGACGGGGTGAATGGGCTCCTTACACCTGTGGGCGATGTAGATAAAATGAAGGAAAACCTGCACAGGTTAATAAAAGACGTGCAAATGGCGGACAGACTTGGAAAAGCGGCGGTTAAGACGGGGGAGAGCTATCAGCCCCTGAGGGTTTACAGGGAGTGGGAATCGTTTCTATTGGCTTTATGCATCAAGAGGCAGCAGACAGGCGCTAAATGAGGACTTTGGAGGAAAGATAAATGTGCGGAATAGCAGGATTTTGCAATCTGAAAGGTGACAGGGAAAAGAATATTGAGCGGATGAAGGAAAGAATGTACCACCGGGGGCCGGATGCCGGGGGAAATTATTTTTCCAAGGATGGCAGCATCACGTTAGGGCACAGACGGCTTTCCATTTTTGACTTGTCTGAAAACGGTGCGCAGCCTATGGTTTCCCACAGCGGTCGGTTTGTGATTTCCTATAATGGGGAGATATATAACTATAAGAAAATTGCCCGCAGGCTCCTGGAAGAAAAGAAGGTGACGGCTTTCAGGGGGACTTCCGATACGGAAGTCCTGCTGGAGGCATTTGAGGCGTATGGAGTAGGGGAAGCCATTTCTCTGTGCAAGGGGATGTTTGCCATTGCCCTGTATGACAAAAAAGAGCAGACACTTTACCTGATCCGGGACAGAATAGGGGAAAAGCCTTTGTACTATGGGCTTGTGGGAGACGGCTTTGCCTTTGCTTCGGATATTGGTTCGATCGCTGTTCTGGAAGGGTTTAAAAATCCCATTAACCGGGCGGTTCTGGACCTGTATTTTATACATGGCTATATTCCGGCGCCCTATTCCATCTATGAAAATATCTATAAACTTGAAGCAGGCGCTATCCTGAAGGTGAAACTACCTTTTAGAGGGATGGATGGTACAGAAATGACACGTTACTGGTCTGTTAAGGAAACTGCCAAAAAGGGACAGGAAAATATCTTCCGGGGATCGGAAAAAGAAGCGGCGGACGAACTTGAGAGACTTTTAAAAGCATCCATCTCAGAGCAGATGGCGGCGGACGTTCCGGTGGGGGCATTTCTTTCTGCGGGAATCGATTCCAGCACGGTGGTTGCGCTGATGCAGTCCCTGCACAAAGGAAAGGTGAAAAGCTTCACCATCGGTATGGAGGAAAAGGACTACAACGAAGCGGTATATGCCAAGGAAATTGCCAGGCACTTAGGCACCGACCACACGGAACTTTATATTACCGAGGAGGATGCCAAAGGGGTGATCCCCAGGCTTTCCGGCATGTTTGGGGAGCCTTTTGCAGATTCCTCCCAGATTCCCACCTATCTGGTGAGCCGCATGACCAGAGAGCATGTGACTGTATCGCTAAGCGGGGATGGAGGGGATGAATTATTCTGCGGATATACCTCCTACTTTTCCGTGGAACGGATTTGGAATAAGATGAAAAACATCCCGTATTTTATCAGAAAACCGTGCAGTGAGCTGGTAATACACAGTCCCCTTGCCAGAAAGCCGGTTTACCGGATCAAGGGAAAGCTTCTGGGAGCCAAAGGCCCTTCTGATTTGTATATCTGCTCCTATGAAACAGACCCGCTTACGAAACAGATCAGTCTTGATACAAAAGACTGCAGTTACAAATACAGTGAATACGATCCCAAATTTTTAAAGGAAACCAATCACAACATTATGCTGATGGACATGCTCATGTACCATCCTGATGATATTCTGGTAAAGGTGGACAGGGCGGCCATGGCGGTTTCGCTGGAAACAAGAGTGCCCATGCTGGATAAGGATGTGGTGGAGTTTGCCTGGACATTGCCTGTCGAATATGAACGGGAGGGAACGATGGGGAAAAAAGTGCTCCGGGATGTGCTTTACCGTTACGTGCCAAAAGAAATGATGGAGCGCCCCAAGAAAGGGTTCAGCATCCCTATTGAAAAATGGCTCCGCCAGCCCGGGATCCGGGAGTGGGCGGAAAGTCTGATCGACAGAAAGACGCTGGCACATCAGGGGATTTTAAATGCAGATGTGGTATGGAAAATCTGGGAGGACTTCATAGACAGAGGGGAATGGAGAATCCAGATCTGGTACATCCTTATGTTTCAGGAGTGGATGATGCATGAGGCTGTCAGCGCCTGCTCATGACCTGCCTGTTTGTCAGACCTGTTTGTCAGACTTTTTTGTCTTCTTATTTAGGAAAGTTTCATACAGCATCATAAGCAGACTGATATAAAACAGCGGCATATTGTAGATGGTATACCGTGTCTGGGAAAAGATGACCAGAGATACCAGCCCCACATTCAGCACAATGGAAATAAGAGTCAGCGACGCGAAAAGCGCGGTTTTATAGTTTTTCCGCCTGAACTGGAGGAACAACAAAAATCCATACACTGGATAAATCAGGGCACTGTAAAAAATAAGTATCGTATTGCGCTGGGCCACCGTGGTAATCAGCCCGGAGAGGAAGTTGTCAGCAAATATCCGGATTATTTTCCAGATGCTGTGAGGCAGGACGGAACGGTTGATCTGATTCATGATCTGATCGGAAAGCTGGTTTAAGCCCACCACATCGGAAGAAAGTCCGCTTGCCAGGGCAAACTCGTTCACAAGGGGCCACATGGTATCTATCTGGATGCAGTCATAGGAGTCTCCAAAGTGGGAAACACGTTCCAGCCAGCTGCTTCCTGCAGAGTCGCCTAAATACCCGTTCTCATAACAGATGTCATATATTTCCAGAAAAAGATCTTTGATGCTGCTCTCTTCTATATATTCGGAATCATTCCGGGAGGCCGTATAGAATACCACTGTGGTGATGAAACGGGTATCGCTGGAATGACGGGCAAACTCTCCCCGCAGGGCATAATTATATCCCAGGTCAAGGACAACGCTTCCGGCGAGAATGCAAAAAGCGCAGGAGAGGGCAGTCAGCATCCCTTTAAGATACTCTTTTTTTCTGATGCAGACGAAAAAGATGCACACAACCAGAAGAATAAGGCAGATAAACATCTGCTTGCGGGTGGACAGCAAGAGAAAGGTAAGCAGGGAGCAGAGGAAAAGGCTTCTTTTTTTCTGTGTAAACGTATATTCAATGAGATAACGGAAAAACAGCAGAAAGCCAGATATGGCTATACCTTCGGTTAGAATGCTGTTGGAGTACATGGAACCTCTCTGGGCGGCAAAACGGCACAAAAAGGAAACGCCTAAGGGAACAAGGAGAACCAGCATTGCAAGAGTTCTGGGCAGCCGGAATTCCCGGTAAATATAAGCGGCCAGCGACCATGCGGCCAGTGCCCCGAGAATACTTTGGGCAAAAGCGGCGGCAGTGAGATAGAAATCTCCCCCATTTTCAAAAATGAACCGGAAAAAGGCAAGGAACATAGGGTAAAAAGGTTCCCTTGCAATGTTCATTTCAATGTAGCTGGGCGAGTCAACACATATGACTGCTCCGTCCCAAAAGGCAAAGAAAAGGTAATAAAGCAGACTGATACACAGTAGGATGATTGAAAAGGAATCATATTTTATATTGTCCGTCTCTGGACTCTTAATGGGTAATTTCATTTACTTCTCCACACATAACCGCATAACACAAGATGCTGCTGTTACGGCCATCAGACTTTGATGCTTAGTTATATATACTATCATAATCGTAGTTAGAATAAAAGTCTTTTTCAACTGCCAATTTCTGAAGGTAATTCTCTTTCGTTACAAGCCCGGTTCCCTCGGCTATCCATGTTAAGATGCGGGAATTGATCTCTGCTGAATAATGACCGTCATCACAGTAATAACCGGGATCGCAGACTACCTCATACTGGTCAAAAAAGTTATACAGCCTGACATTGGGACATGTCAGGAGAAGTTCCGTGGCGCACTGCTCGGCCTGAAGCTGTTTAGGAAGGGTCCCTTTGATATTCAGGGCATCCCAGTAGCAGATACTGTAAGGGGGATAAAAAATATAAAAGTCAGTATCAGGGTATTTATTTACAACGGCCAGCACGTTTTCGGTGATGGTCCGGGTGACGGTTTCCCGTTCTTTTTCGCCAAATTCCCTGATTACGTTCATGTTGACATTGTTTCTGTCATAGGACTGCAGAATCTGTTCCAATCCGGTGGGCCTTTGCCAGGAGGAGTATTCATCCATGGTGGTGGAAGGCTGGCCGGATATGGTCATGGCAATGTTAGGCAGTACCCCATGATACAGGATGGCTTTATTGAACAGGTAAGAGACATCGTTAAAAGGATTGTCGTCATACAGGTAGTCAGGGTATGACTCGTACTGTTTCCAGTCAGGGTCCCGCAGAAGCCCGTTGTAGTCCAGCGCCCATATTACGGTCTTCAAGTCCTGATTCCTTGCAAGGGCGCGGTCCAGATTTTGCGCAAGCTCCTGATATCCTGCGCCGGAAAAGACCTCCTTGACTGACAGGGTGCCGAACAAGGCGTCCATCTCGCTTGGCTTAAAGTTCTGGGCCATGGAGGTCCCTGTGATCAGCCCGTTAAAGTCAAAGTGTCTGGAAATGCCGTCATTGATATACCGCTCCTCATACAGCCGGTAGGACAGGAAGGATAAGGGTTTATGATAATGGAAATAAGGGTCTGTGATTATCACAACAAGGGCGGTAAAAAGCAAAGCCGCCGCCAGCGTTACCATACATTTTGTAAACCACTTTTTAGGGTCCTGTTGTTTCATAAGTTACCTCCCTTCCGGCATGATCCTGTCACTAAATAAGAAGCGGACCTTCCATTAAAAATTAAAATATAAAAATTCGCTGATTTCCGACAAGGAAATGATGCTCCAGAACATCACCCCTGCCGCTGTCAGCAGGGTACGGTTTGTGAACTTCAAATCCGAAGTTTTCTCCTGGGTATTGCGCATGGTAAAGCAGGAGAGCAAAGACGCGGCGGTGAAGGTCACGACAGGCAGATAAGGAAAGCGTGATATGATGCTGCCAAGTCCTGCACGGTATAGGAAACTGATTTCAATCAAATCCTGGAAACTGTCTGTAATGGGCTGGTATATACTGCCGGCGCCTCCATGGAAAAGCTGGTTCCAAAGCAGCAGGGCATCGGAAACGGACTGGGCCCGAAACAGGCTCCAGGCAAATGTTACCAGCAAAAAAGTGATCCCCACTTTTACAAATTTCGGTATTTTTATGGCAGATATGTTTACTAACCGTTCAAAGACAGAAACAATGCCGTGCATGGCGCCCCACAAAATAAAGGTCCAGTTTGCCCCGTGCCAGAGGCCGCTTACCAGGAATACTGCCAGTACATTTGTACATGTCCGCGCCTTTCCTTTCCGGTTTCCACCCAGAGGAATGTAGATATATTTGGTAAAAAACCTTGTGAGTGTCATATGCCAGCGGTCCCAGAATGCAGAAATGGAATCTGCTTTATAGGGAGAATTGAAGTTTACAGGGAGTTTAAGTCCCAGCATATAGCCCATGCCGTAGGCCATGTCGCAGTAACCGCTGAAATCAAAATAAATCTGCAGGGAATAGCAGACCATTACAAGAAGAACGCTGCTGCTGTTCAATTCTGTAATGCTGCCGTAGCCGATGCCCACGACCTTGGAAAAAGTATCAGCCACCAGCACCTTTTTGGCAAGTCCCAAGGCGAAAGCGTAAAGTCCTCTGCTTAAGTTGTCAAAATCCGGCTTCCAGTTCCGCTCATCCCGGAACTGGGGGATCAGTTCACTGTGATACACAATGGGACCGGCAATCAACTGGGGGAAAAAAGATACATAAGCGGCATATTCCAAAAAACTGTAGCTGCTGCACTCACCCCGGTAGGAGTCGATCACATAGGACAACTGCTGGAAAGTGTAAAAACTGATACCAAGGGGCAGCACAAGATGCAGCAGGGCCAGATCTGTCTTAAATGCGGTATTGAAATTCTCTATAAAAAAGTCAAAATATTTGAAATAAAACAATATGCCGATATCCATCAAAATTCCCAGCCACAAAAATGCCAGCCGTACCGGGTGGGAGCCTGTACGGTTCATGGCATAAGATAAACTGAAATTTATAATAATACTGAAAATTAAAAGATATAGATAATGGATATTATTATAACCATAAAACCACATAGACATGCCCGTCAGAAAAGCCAGGGCAGCCTTGTGGCGTCCGGCATGATTTAATCCGTAATATCCTATTAATGTCAATGGGAAAAACAGGAATAGAAAAATATAAGAATTAAATAGCATTGAAACATCCTTTCACAGATTCTTTTGGGCAGTGCTGATATAAATGGAAAACCAATGCTATTATAAGCCCTTGTGCCATCACTTGGCAATAAAATTTTGTGACAGGCAGGCTGCAAAACTTGTAGTGACAAGAAAAGTATGGTAAAATTATTAGATTCAGTATGGGGATAAGAGGTGCTGCCATGAATATAATCAGGATGTCCGGTGGGCTTGGGAATCAAATGTTCCAGTATGCGTTATATCTGAAACTCCGTTCCATGGGAAAAGAAGTAAAATTTGATGATATCAATGAATACCGTAGCGAGAGCACACGTCCCATCATGCTGGCTCTTTTTGGCATTGAGTACCCAAGGGCTGACTGGGATGAGATAACGGTATTTACGGACGGCGACATGAATCCCATGAAGCGCATCAGGAGAAAGCTTTTTGGCAGGCGGGCGATCGAATATTATGAAGAAGGCTTTTATGACCCTAAGGTGCTGACCTTTGACTCCATGTATCTGCGGGGAAATTTTCAGAGCGAGAAATACTTTGAGGATATTAGGGATGAAGTCAGGGCGCTCTACAGGTTTCCGGTATTGGAGGACATGCATCTTCCTGTGAAGCTTTATAACAGTACAAGGGCCTGTTTAGATGCCATCGAACGAACGGAGGCGGTGGCGATCCATATGTACCGCAGTGATTCCCGGTTGGACGAAGAACTGTATGAAGGAATCTGCACAGAAAAATATTATGAAGGGGCAGTGCGGTTTATGCAGGAAAAATGTCCGGGCGCGGTCTTTTATATATTCAGCAATGAGCCTAAATGGGTGAAGGGCTGGGCAGAGCATTTAATTGAAAGCCAGATGGAAGAGGGCATGAGCGTGGAAGAACTCCGGGAAATGGAAAAGCGCTTTGTCATGGTGGAAGCCAACACAGAATATACCGGGTATCTGGACATGATGCTTATGAGCAGATGCAGGCATAATATTATTTCAAACTCAAGCTTTAGCTGGTGGGCAGCATGGATCAATGACAACCCGGACAAGCTGGTGGCGGCCCCGGACCGGTGGGTAAATGATAAGGACAGTGAAGATGTATATACCCAGGGGATGATACTGATAGATTCCAAAGGCAGGGTGAATCACAGGATCAAAGCATAAAATAAAAAGGGAAAGAGTTCCGGTAATGAATATAATCAGAATGACTGGCGGGCTTGGAAACCAGATGTTTCAGTATGCCCTGTACCTAAAGCTCTGTTCTTTGGGCAGAGAAGTAAAATTTGACGATATAACGGAATATGACAGGGCAGATGCAAGACATATCATGCTCTGGGCGTTTGGCATTGATTATCCGAAGGCGGACAGGGACGAGATCAATGAGATCACGGACGGCTTTTTAAAACTTTCCCACCGCGTGAGGCGGAAGCTGTTTGGAAGGAAGTCACTGGAATACCACGAGAGAGACTGTAACTTTGACGGGCAGATACTGGAGAAGGAGCGGGCCTATCTGACCGGCTATTTCCAGAGTGAGAAATATTTTAAGGATATAGAAGATAAGGTGCGTAGCGCCTTTATTTTTTCGGACAGAGTCTGGCAGGGAATAAATGGGGAACTGAAAGGAAGAATGGAAGGGTATCTGACACGGATACAGGAAAGCCTTTCCGTGGCCGTACATGTGCGCCGGGGGGATTACGTGACCAGCAGCCAGATTTACGGCGGAATCTGTACAGAAAGCTATTACTGTGCAGCGGTAAAACATATGCTCACATTTTTTCCCGGCGCAGCATTTTATATTTTTACCAATGACCCGGAATGGGCAAGGGAATGGGTTCCACGGTTATGCGGACAGATAAACGGTATCACCGGAGACAGATTTACAGTGGTGGAGGGCACCAGAGAGGATACCGGGTATCTGGATATGTTTCTTATGAGCCGCTGCAGGAACTATATTTTAGCAAATTCCAGTTTCAGCTGGTGGGGGGCGTGGCTGAATCCTTCCCCGGATAAAAAAATAATAGCGCCGTCCAAATGGTTCAACAATCAGGACTGCAGGGATATATACACGGAGGATATGATCAAAATCTCTCCAGAAGGTGGATTGGTCAAAGAATGAAACAAAATAAAAAACTGATTTCTGTGATTGTAACTGCATATAATATTGAGCAATATCTGCCCCGGTGCATGGACAGCCTTCTGGCCCAGACCTATGAGCCTATGGAAATCATACTGGTGGATGACGGGTCTGACGACGGCACGCCGGAGCTTTGTGACAAATATGGGGAAAAAAATGCAAATGTCCGTGTCATACACAAGGAAAACGGCGGCCCTTCCGATGCCAGAAATGCAGGTCTGGATATTGCACAGGGGGACTTTATCGGCTATGTGGACGGGGACGACTGGACAGAGCCGGATATGTATGAAGCCATGCTCACGGCCTGTGAAAAAAACGGGGCACAGATTGCCATATGTTCTTACAGGCAGGTGGGGGAGGGAGCGGAAGAAACCCACCCTACCGGAAATAGATTGACGTTGAGCCGGGAGGAGACGCTGGAATATTATATCAGCGGGCATGCCCAGTACCATATTTACCATTCTGTCTGGAGTAAACTTTTCGACAGGAATGTAATTGGAGATATCCGTTTCCCGAAAGGAAGAAAGTCCGAGGATATCATGTACACTACCTGGGCCCTTGTGAGGGCGGAAAAGTGTGTTTTCCTGGACACTCCTTATTATAATTATATGGTAGACCGGAACGGCAGTATTATGAACAGCAAAGTCCATGAACGGCGTTTTAGGGATGAGATCCCTTTCTGGAAAGAACAGGCGCAGTACTTAAGGGACATGGGAATGCAGCAGCTTGCGGATAAGTCAGAATACCAGTTTTACCGTAAGATGCTGTTTTACTATGTGGATTTCCGGGACAGAGGGATGAAGGATTCCGGGAAAGAACTGATGGGGTTCCTTAAAAAAGAAAAAAGTGAGATCAAAAGAATTTACCAGGGGGAATATGCGGCATTAGGGGATAAGGCCAGAATGAAACTGGCACTGCTGCAGCCGGGGGCTTATTACTGTATCGTAAAAATTTATGATAAATTGATCATACCCCTGCGCAGCCGAAGCAAAGGCTGATACAGGGGCAGCCGCCGCAACATAGCATTCAGACGTAAAGGCAGATATCCTCTTTAGCTGTGGGCTAAGTCAGACGCTGAATTGCTGCCGGCAGGAATAAGACTGGACAGTGGGATGGCTAATGTCCCCAGACGATAATACAGTTATTTTCCTTTGTCAGAGGTTCTTCCGCAATGACACGGGAGCCGGGTATTTTTTCCAGAAGTTCTTCAAGACTGTAGCCGTTTAGCTCCTCATAGGAAAGGGTATTCCATGTAATGTATCCGGCCCTGGATCTTAAAATTACCCGGTTTAAGTAAATATCCTGAATGTCACGGACCAATTCCGAAAATGCGTAGTTGCTTATTACAAAATCATAGTCGCCCTCTGCATTGACATGAGTGCCGTCTATAAAACGGATCCGGTCAAGGGTGTTTTTGCCGAATTTACCGAGATACCTTCTGGCCAATCCTAAGACCTCCGGAAGGTCAAAGAGGGAATAGCTTTGGATATTGTCCAGATAACTGATCAGCAGCCTGCACTGCCCGGCATAGCCAATGCCGATTTCCGCAACGGATTTGAACTGGTGGGCATCGAATAATGTGACAATGTCCTGCAGAACCTTGGCGTAACGCAGAGTGGTGGGAGACATATCCATTTTCCGCCCGTTCAGGTCATAAGAAAACATTACGGGATTTCCATATAAATCGTTTTTGTGGAAATTTTCCCAGTCGGAATCCGTAAATTTTAGTTTACTGTTTTTGTGGATAACAGCTAAGTATTCCTGCCCCTGCCTTTGGGAAACATGTTCTAAGATGTCATTGTAGGCAGCATTTCTTCTGAATTTTTTAAAAAAATATTCACTTTTGGACGCCATATAACATACCACCGGGTAAGAATTGTCATCCGAGATGCTTGTCTGGTTTTGGCGGGAGAGGATTTTTTTGTAAATTTTAAATAAAAGCCTGTCCATGTAATGAGTAAAAAAGTCCTTAAGATTCCTGTGAGTCTGTTTCATCGAAGCTCCTTTCTGTTGTGCAGGATATTTGTAAATGCTTCTGCGGACGAAGTAAATAGTAACGATATTTTAACATGTATTTCCTATATCCACAATGAAAATTTGCCTATAAAAATAATATATGTTATAATTCAAATAATTATGTTTATGTGCAGATTGCAAAAAGGAGATACATGAAGAGTACAAACCTATTTGGAAAGATCAGCTATATATTTGACAAAAAGCAGAAAAAGCAGTTAGCGGTACTGGGGGTCATGATATTTTTCGGAGGTCTTTTAGAGACGCTGGGCGTAGGCGGTATGCTTCCGGTAGTGACGGCTCTTCTGACGCCGGAAGAACTGGTGGGCTATATCAACAGGTATGATTTTTTGCAAAAAATCTGCAATGTTCTTCACATTCAGGATGCAGGACAGATTACCATGGCACTGCTTATCGGGCTTATGGCGATTTATGTGGTCAAGAACCTGTACATTTTATTTTTGACTTATAAGCAGAATTCCTTTATTACCCGAAACAGAAATAAAATGATCAGCCGCGTTATGGCGGAGTTTCTGAACCGTCCTTATGAAAAATATCTGGGAGCGGATATCCCTACGGTATTCCGTATTACGGACAGTGATATTCCCCAGACATTTTCCCTCATTCTGGCCATGCTCCAGCTTGCAAGCGAAGTGGTGGTGTCCCTTCTTATTTTTGTGGTCCTGCTCTGGCAGAATGTATTTATGACATTATTTATTATTGCAGTATTCGGCCTGCTGACTTTGTTTATTATTAAGGTGTTCAAACCTGCCCTGAACCGGATCGGGGCCAAAAACCAGTCCATCCAGTCCCGGATTGCCAAGTGGAGGATTCAGGCTACCTACGGACTTAAGGATGTGAAAGTTTTAAACAGGGAAGAATTTTTTGTAAGGAATTACTATGAAACCGGCAGGGTGGGGGCAGATGTAGCCAGAAATTATGCGGTGTTGAACAATACACCCAGACTTTTGATTGAAACCGTGTTTATTGTAAGCGTATTGTCCTTTGTGGCTGTTTACATTGGAGGAGGCGGTGAGGCACAGGCCATTACCAAGACCATTGCCACGTTCGGCGTAGCGGCAATAAGAGTGCTGCCAAGCGTGAACCGGATTAATACCTATATTACAGAGATTGCCTACAATCAGCCCAGCCTGGATTTTGTATATGAAAATTTACAGGAAGGGATGAAAACGGACGCTATGCTGGCGGAGAGAAAGGCAAACTCCCAGACAGAGAAGATCAGGCTGGAGGATAAGATCGAGCTGGATCATATCAGCTTTCACTATCCGGATTCCCCCAAAGCGATTTTTAAGGATGCCCATATGACAGTGCCCAGAGGAAAATCGGTGGGGATCATCGGCGCTTCCGGCGCAGGGAAATCTACCATCGTGGACGTGCTTTTAGGACTGCTTCACGCACAGGAAGGAAAAATTACCTGTGACGGTGTGGATATTTTTAAAAATTACGAATCCTGGCTGGCACAGGTGGGATATATCCCCCAGTCCATTTATCTGATAGACGAATCTATCCGGGACAACATTGCTTTCGGCATTGACGCGGATAAGATCGACGATAAGAGGCTGTGGGAGGTGCTGGAAGAGGCCCAGCTAAAGGAATTTATCGAGGAACTGCCGGAAGGGCTTGACACCACCATCGGCGACAGGGGGGTGCGGCTTTCGGGAGGACAGCGGCAGCGTATCGGCATTGCAAGGGCTTTATATAACGATCCGGAGATACTGGTGTTTGACGAGGCCACTTCGGCTCTTGATAATGACACGGAAGCAGCAGTTATGGAAGCGGTGAACAGTTTCCATGGCAAAAAGACCATGATTATCATAGCGCACAGATTAAATACCATTGAAAAGTGTGATATTATATATAAGGTAGAAAACGCAAAATTAGTGGAGACTACCCTGTAGCCTTCCGAAGCTGCTTTACAGGGCAGAGTGAAATGGCAGCATTAATCGGCAATATAGGCCAAATCTGGTATCAGGCCTTCTGACAGGAGTTTCGTGCAGAAGGGATCTGGTGTGGAGGAATGAAATGGTAGGAACAGAATTTATTAACGGACAGGGGCTGGGGAACCAGTTATTCTGCTATGTGACCGCCAGAGCGGTGGCGGAGGAAAACGGATATGAGTTCGGAACTGCCGGGCAGGAGCGTTTTGCCGTCAATATCCACAGCGACCGCGGCATGTATTTTATGGACATGTATTTGGGACATGCCATTTCAGAGGAAGAGAAGAAGAACTTTAAGATTTATCAGGATGCGGAAGTAAGACTTTATATAGGAAATTCCAGACATGACATGGAGCATGGATGTTATATTGCAGGGGCAGATGAAGCTATTCATCATGTACAGGACAACACATTGATTTATGGAAACATGCAGGACGAGTCTTATTTTATTAAATACCTGGACAGGGTAAAGCAGTGGCTCAAGGTAAAGCCGGAATATGATTCTTACGAGTACAGCCGGGAAAACCTGTGTATTATCAATATGCGGGGAGGGGAGTACACGGGAAGCCCGGAGCTTTTTATCGACAAAAAGTATTGGATGCATGGCATAAAGGAAATGAAGAAAATCCGCCCGGATATGGAGTTTATGATCATTACCGATGATGTGGAGACAGCGGCGAAAGTGCTTCCGGGTATTCCGGCCCATCATTTTGATATAGGAAAGGATTATGTCACCCTAAAAAATGCTTATTATCTGCTCCTTTCCAATTCATCTTTTGCCTGCCTTCCGGCCCATACCAGTGAAACGCTGAAATTTGCCATTGCCCCCAAGTACTGGGCGAGACACAATGTTTCCGACGGATACTGGGCATCGGAGCAGAACATCTACAGCCTGTTCCACTATATGGACCGCAGCGGAAGAATGTTCAGTGCCCGGCAATGCCGGGAAGAACTGGCAGAGTATAAGAAAACATCTGCAAAGTATGCAAAAAGGAACAAAAAGCCGGGGAAAGCCGGATTTTTCTTTCAGAATGTAAGAAGGCGGCTGATTTACGGCTGGTTTTACCTGAAAAAAGTATGGCGGGCCGTACTTAGGAGAATACAAAAGCAGAATGGGGTTATCTATGAGTAAGGATAAGGGACGGAGCAGATCAAAGTTAAAGCTGCCCCAGGTAACGCTGGCGGCCATGACCAGCGTAAAAGTATACGAAACCATCAAGGCACTGGAGTACAGTATGCAGGGGATTGCGTTCGGGGAGGTTGTGCTGATCACACACAGAAAACCTTTGGGGCTGCCGGATACTATCACATATAAACATACCTCCAGATTAAACGATATCGACTGCTTTAACTATAAGATGGTGTATGAGCTGGGAAACTATATCAACACAGATTATGTACTGCTGATTCATTACGACGGTTTTGTAGTCCACCCGGAAAAGTGGCAGGATAAATTTTTAGAATATGATTATATCGGCGCACCCTGGCCGGCGCCTAAGCCGGGGACACAGCACTGCTATCATGACATATATGGGAATTTGTGCAGGGTGGGAAACAGTGTTTCCCTGCGGAGTAAGAAGCTGCTGGAATTTCCCGGGAAGGCAGGGCTTGAAT
>Ga0224740_10088_pt1 | contig 21582 bp, 18 predicted proteins | sample LIM_E_Water_Bulk_FD_161634 | JGI IMG/M metagenome (GOLD analysis project Ga0224740, IMG submission 161634) | Enriched cells from gastrointestinal tract of the lab mouse from Pacific Northwest National Laboratory (PNNL), Richland, Washington... | ecosystem: Host-associated > Mammals > Digestive...
GGTATGCTGTCAGGTATCCCGTCGACAGCTTCGGATGACACGCTATCTAGGCTTGAGCGCTTTGTGGGGCTTTACGATGGCTTTGCTCAACGTCACCCTGGCATCCCGGTCAGCTTCTACTGCATCCCAAAAGAGGACTTCCTGGCATCATCCCCGGTCGCATCCCTTGTCTCTGCGCCCTATTCGGACGAGGTTGTAAAAGAGCATTTGCTGAATAGCTTGCAGAGCGTCCATGTCATTGACCCCTCAGTCTCATATCCGGAATTTTGCGAAGGATATTTCTCCACCGATCACCATTGGAATATGGCGGGGGCCTATGAGGCTTATGCGAGCATCGTTGAGGATCTTGGGTGGGATGGTGCGACGGTTCCCATCGAATCCGTCATAGAGTACGCTGAGCCTGAGTTCAGAGGGTCTTTGAGCCGCCTTGGTCTCTATGATGTTGAGAAGTCGGATGGAATGTTCGATTACGATTTTGACCTACCGGATTACGATGTGAAACTCGGCGAGGAGGGGGGCAGCCTTGAGCTGCTGGTTCATAGGCAGATGTATGAAGATGGCAGGTGGGATCCTGCGCCTTACACGAGCCGATATGCGGAGTACTTCCATGCAGACAAGGGGCATGTCGAGATCACGAACCCTGAGGCGCCTAACCATGACTCCGTGCTCATCGTGGCCTACTCCTACTCGAATTGCGTAGAGCGGCTTTTCGCCAGCCACTTCGAGAAGACGTATGTTTATGATCCGCGCGCTTCCGAAGGCACATTGGATGAGTATATGGCCGAGCACCCTGACATTACAGAGGTGCTGTTCTTCCTGAGTCCCGCCAACATCGACACTGAGCGCGCCGAGAGGATCCTCGGAGCCGCTTGACGCGAAGTGGTTACGCTTTAAAGGGGTTGCAACGAGCGTTGCCTCGCGTGGTCGCTCTTGCCTGAGATGCGATTACGGCTGCTGGGAAGGGTGCTCGTCTGCGCATCATCTTTCACTAAGGTAAGAGATAACCTGCTCAAGGGCAGCATCCATGGATACGGCATGCTCTGCGTAATCACGAATCTCCTCAATGATCTCCTGCTCGGAGTTGTTGCCGTATAGCTCGTCATGGAAACGAACGATCTCCCCAATAGGTAAAGGAGTATCGTCCGCTGTCACTTTAAGGCAAAAATCGACGGGTTTTTCGAGAAAGACGTCGATGTCCGTGCAGTAGGCAAACGGAATGCCTTTCGCGAGGTACTCGCGAGATTTGATTGAAGACGAGAAGGCATCGGTCTTGCGGAAGTATCCGAGCCCCTCCAGGGCGATGGTGCATTGGTTGTAAAGCTCTTCGATTTCGCTCTTCTGTAGCTCGCCATGGAAGAGGACGTAGCGGCTGACCCCGAGCGTTTCCGCCATGCCCTTCAAGCTCGCAGTCTCTGGACCTTCACCAACGATGTGTAGAACGACCTGCTTAACGGGGCTTTTTTCGGCGTAGTACTCTCCCAAGCCAGTGATTGCGCGATCGAGGCCATGCCAGAAGAAGCAGCTCGATACGGAGAGCATATGCACCGCCTCATCTTGGTAGGATGGAATTCGAGGGGAATGTATGCTCAAGTCGATGCCGTTGACGATGGGCAACGTCTCCACTCCGAATATTTCATTATGTCGCGAGAGGTCAGCGATTTTGTCGACGTAGCCGCTCAGCTGCTTGCGGTAGTGACGATCGCGGGCGAGCGAGACTCTTTCCCAGATATTTTGCATCTCGTTGTCATAGGGATACGTGGGAATCTCGAGGATTATCTTGATATTCGGATTGAGCTTCTTCATATTCCGGAGAAAGCGGATGAACTTGCGGGTGAAGAGCGGTTTCCTGATGTAGAGGAAGTCGTTGGCGGCTAAGCTCTCCGTGGCAATCCAGCCTTCCGTTGAGGGGAGAAGGGGAAACCAGTTGAAGAAGTTCCCAAAGAAGCTATGGGGCCCGTAGACGGTATACAGGTCGCAAGCGATTTCTCCGGTATCCAAGGTGTTGACCTGAGCAGCAATCTTGGCTGCCACGCCATTGCACTCAGGGTGGGCGGCAGCCGTCTTGAGAGCCATGTACACACCGCGAACGGGCCTCGCATCGTCATCGTGGGAGGCGCTTCCTTGGCTGGCGGAATTCATGCCGCATACTCCTCTGCTCCTGGGGTGAATCGGCCTTCTTTGGAAAGAGGGCTACAGAGCCATTATAAGAGGTCGTTCGCGTTGATGGGCGCATAGATAGCGTTTGTCGGTTGAATCTGGTATATCCTGGTCGTGCTAGACCTGCGAGAGCGAGAGGGAAGGTTGATGGTCAAATCATGTATCGACGTGCGCATTGCGGTGATAATGAGTACTTACAACGAGGAAGAGCAGTGGCTTCGAGCTAGCATCGAATCCATCTTGTCTCAGAGCTGGGATAACTTGCGATTCTACATCCTGCTCGACAACCCGGCCAATGGGGCGCATAAGCGAGTGGTAGAAGAGTATGCCGAGAGGGACGACCGCATCGTGTTCATGGTGAACGAGCGCAATCTCGGACTTGTCGGAAGCCTCAACAAGCTCCTTTCCTGTGTGGAAGAAGGTTTCGTTGCGCGAATGGACGCAGATGATGTGGCTCATCCAGAGCGCCTAGCCAAGGAGATGCGGTTCATGCAAGGATGCGGGCTGGATGTCGTTGGCGTCGGGAGCGATATCCTCTTCACGGATGGTCGGAAGACCGCAGGACGCTCTTTCCCCCTCCTTCTAGCTGATGAGATGCGACAGATAGAGGGCAAGGCGAACATCATCGCACATTCGGGTTGGTTGGTGCGCAAGCAGGTTTATGATGATCTTGGGGGATATCGTCCTGTTGCCCATTGCGAAGACTACGATTTCCTTCTGCGGGCATTGCAGAAGGGGTTCCGTCTGGGGCGTCTTGACGAAACGCTGCTCACGGTGCGTTACAACGAGGACGGAATCTCGATCCCCTATGCATTCATGCAGGACGCATGGGCGACATGCTTGAGAAAGGCATTCTCAAAAGGGGATCCCATAGAGGAAATAGACGCTGAGTCGAAGAGCCGAGAACTGGAACTCGCGTCGGTGGCGAACCGTGAGGCGTATGGCAAGGCGCGCAAGCGGATGGATGATTGCGCTTCTTATCTGTACGAAGGCGCTTGGGCGCGATGCGGGCGTGGCATCTTGGGTGGCTTCCTGGCGAGCGCTGCCTTCCGCAAGCTTTTGCTTAATGCGGTGGCGGCGCGAATCGGAATTGCTCGCATATGCCGGAAGGTGCAAGCGCAGATGGGAGCGAGCGCCAACCCTTAGAGGATGCCGAACAGTGCGAAGAGCTGTTTTGAAAGATGCAGCTTTTCGGCCAACATGAACATCGAGACTCCGCGGCGAATCGAAGCGCGCTGTCCCATTGGGCCGCTTAATGTTAAGTAGGGGTTCCTTCGATAGTTGGGGAAGATCGCTTCGAGGTCATCCTTGAAGAAGGCATGCTTCTCGTGCATTCGCCGCGTTCCGCACCTACGGCCAAACAAGAGAATCGTGCTGAGCATGTCTGCGACGTAGGAGTACTCGACCATCTGACGTCGGTCTTGCGGCAAACGCTCGAATGCATCCGAGGCAATGAAGTTTCGGTACAGGGTGCTGAGTTCTTGCTCCAGCTTCTTATCGTGCCCCTTTTCCCGGGTGATGGACGATGGGTTGGCGAAGTAGTAATACCCTGCATAATCGATGATGGAGCATCGCGCATCGAGTGCGAACACATTCAGATTGAAGAGGGTGTCCTCGGCGTAGCGTATACCGGTAAACTTCAAGTCGTTTTCTTTGACGAAAGCGCGTCGATACATCTTAGCCCAAGCTGCACTGAAGCAGAGCTCCGTCCAGAGAGAATGGGGGAGGAGGCGAGCTTGCTCTCTTTCGCCGTCAGCATCAATGTAGCCCCCGATGATGATGTCACATGGGTTGCTATCCATGGCGGATAAATACTGCTCTATGTAATCGCTGCGCACGTAATCGTCGCTATCGACGAACATGAGGTACTCGCCGCGGGCTTTGAGGACGCCATGGTCGCGAGTGGCTCCAAGCCCTACGTTCTCTTCGTTTTCGAGCACGCGGATACGGTTTGGGAAGCGTCGCTGGTAATCTTCGAGGATGCGGGGGCTGCTATCAGGGCTGCAGTCGTTGATGCAGATGATCTCGTAATTGACGTTCGTATCTTGCGCCAGGAGGCTATCCAAGCAGCGGGCGAGGTACTTCTCCACGCTGTAAACGGGAACAATCACGGAAACCGCGGGCCGGTTTTCTCGAAGAGACGTCATGGCTCCTCCTTTGATGTGCCGGACGACTGGAATCGTAAGCGCCATTAGGTCCTCATATAATACAATACGAAAGATTGCACCGAAGAAGGGCAGGTTCTCGCTACGATGGAAGTCCTCGCTGACATACTCGCGCTTATAATGCAGCCGTGCTATGACCTGACGGGCAATTGGTGGGTCGCCATACTGCTATTCACGGTTATCGTGAAGATTCTGCTCATGCCCATGGCGCTTTGGTGCCAGAAGAACGCCATCGTCATGGTGCAGCTCATGCCCGATTTGAATCGGCTCAAGGTCAAGTACTTCGGCGATGCCGAGGCGATCGGCGAGAAGCAGAATGAGCTTTACAAGGAGAAGCATTATCATCCCATGCTCTCGCTCGTGCCGCTGGCGGTGCAGATAATCATCTTGTTCGGCTTGGTGGACGTCATCCATCGCATCACCGACAACGGGGCGCCGGGCACGGAGTTCTTGGGAATGATTCCCGTCGAGGATGGTGGTCTGTCGTGGGTCATGCCGATTCTGGCTGGGCTATCGGCCGTGGTCATGGGGTTCGCCCAGAACCGCATCAATCCGCTGCAGCGCGAACAGTCGCGCATGGAGAAGAACACCACCAATGGCCTCTCCATAGTGCTGTCGTTCGTGCTGGGCATCTTCGTAGCGGCCGGCATGGCGTTCTACTGGATCTGCTCGAACCTGACCTCTATTGCGGTCCAGGCGATCTGCAATGTGGCCATCAAGCCGAAGAAGCACATAGACTACGAGGATTTGGCAGAGAGCCGTGTTGAGCTTGACGGTCTGAACGCCCTTTCCGCTGGCAAGCCCAAGTGGTGGCAGAAGAACCCGCTGGGCAAGCGCGAAAAGGCTGACTACAAGCGCTTCTTCAGCATCGTGGATAAGCACATCGTCTTCTATTCCGAGAAGAGCGGATTCTATAAGTACTTCAAGGGCGCTATCGAATATCTGCTGGCCAATTCTGATATGCGCATCCATTACGTGACCAACGACCCGAACGACCAGATATTCGAGATCGCGAAGGAGAAGCCGCGCATCTTCCCTTATTACATCGGTGAGCAGAAGGCCATTACGCTCATGATGAAGATGGACGCCGATGTGGTGGTTGCCACGCTTGAGGACCTCGAGAACTACTACATCAAGCGTTCCTATGTGCGCAAGGACATAGAGTACGTTTTCTTCTTCCACCATATGACATCAACGCATCTTGTTGCCCACGCTGAGGCGTTCGACCATTACGACGCCATCATGTGTGCTGGCCCGCATCAAGTTGCTGAGATTCAGACTGCTGAGAAGAAGCGAGGCTTGAAGCCAAAGCAGCTGATCGCCTACGGCTATGATTTGCTCGATCAAGAGGTAGCTGACTACGAAGCCTTGGCGGGACGTCAGAATGAGCGCCCTACTATCCTTATTGGGCCCTCATGGCAGGAGGACTGCATCCTCGACACTTGCATCGATGAGCTTATTGCCCCTATTTTGGGGAAGGGATACCGCATCATCGTTCGGCCTCATCCTGAGTACGTGAAGCGCTACAAGCCGCGTTGGGAGGCATTGAAGGGGCGTTGGGACCACGTGGGGGAGGAAGAGCTCTTCTTTGAGGAAGATTTCGGTTCTAATGAGTCTACGTTCGCTTCCGACGTGCTGGTAACTGATTGGTCGTCCATCTCATGCGATTTCTCGTTCTCGACGCTGAAGCCGACGATCTTCATCGATACACCTATGAAAGTGGGAAACCCTGACTGGGAAGACCTCGGCTGCGAGGCAACTGACATCACGTTGCGTAGTCAGATAGGCAAAGCCCTGCCACTTGATGGTTTAGATGCGTTCGCCGATGAGGTGGCTGCCATGCTCGATGGGCATGAGCGTTGGCGTGACCGCATAAAGGAGGTGCGTGCAGGCTTCGTGTTCAATCTTGGTCATAGCGCTGAGGTGGCAGGAGAGTTCTTGCTGGAGACCGTTCTGGCGAAGCAGGCCGTCCGGGAGGTCGAAGGAAGACAACAGGCCAAGGAGGTGTTCGCACGATGAGAAGGAAGCGCGCGGCGCTTGTCGTTTACGATTGGGCGGTTCTCCTTGTTGTGGCCCTTGTTGCAGTAACTGCTTTTCCAGCTCAGGCTTATGCCTATGTCGATCCGTCGGTGATGACCTACACCATTCAAGCGCTTGCTGGAGTGGCGGTAGCGCTGAGCGCCGTCCTCGGCGTGGCATTGCGACGCACAAGGAAAGTGCTCATGCGCGCATTGCATATTGACGAGAATGCCCACAAGCAAGTAGAGCCAATGGTTCATCGGGTTGACGGTTCAAATAAGGGGGGGGGTAGATCTTCTCGCTACGGCCGATAAGTCTGCTCGGAGGTGCCATGAAGAGCAGGTGGCCGATAGCCAGGCGAGAAAGCTTTCCTGGCCCCAGCGTTTTATTCGTTCGATGATCGCGGCCCTTTTCCTGATCGGTACCGTGTTTATCGTGGCACCTTTGGAGGTGGTTTCGGGGAGTGCGTCGAGTCTTGTTTTTGGCCCTGGAGACGTAGCTACGTTGGTTATTTGCGCAGGCGTTGCGTCTTCGGTGTTGTTGGCCCTTCTGGTGTCCATTACGAGGGGGCGTGCTTTTGACGTGGTGATTGCGGTTATCGTTGCGCTTGGCCTCTGCTGCTACGTGCAAGCGATGTTCCTCAATAATTCGCTGCCTATTGCTGACGGCCACGCATTGGACCTTTCCTCCTATAAAACGATAACAGTAATCAGTGCCATCTTGTGGGCCGTTGTCATCGTGGGCTCCTTGGCCCTCAATCGTTACAAGGTTCGCCTATGGCGCGCAGCGTCGATGGGGCTCTGCTTTTTTCTTATCATTGTCCAGGGAGTGGGCGTCATTGGTGCGATTGCATCTCCGAGCACGCATCCGAAAGATATTGTCGTTACGGAGGAAGGATTATTTGATGTCGGGTCTCGAGGTAATGTCGTGGTGTTCGTCCTTGATACCTTTGACACCCAGGAAGTAGATCGGTTGCTTATCGAAGAGCCCGGTCTTTTTGATGAGTTTACCGGTTTTACCTATTTTAGGAACTCTGTTGGGTCTATGGTTCCTACTCGTTATGGGATCCCGTTTCTTCTGACGGGGGTTCTGCCGGATGATTCCCAAGGTTTTAATGAGTTTATCGATTCCTGGTATACCAGCTCGACGCTCCTGCCTGATCTGGCAGATGCTGGTTATGATATCGGCGTGTACTCCGATTCTATTGAGAGTTCTTATTTGGGTATGCGCGATATTGAAGGCATAGAATTCGTTGCCGAATATGCAAGCAACGTGCAGGATCAAGGTGCTATTACGCTGGATCCTCTGGGTACGTTATTTGTTTTAGATAAGGTTGCCTTATATCGCGATGTCCCGTGGTTGCTCAAGCCCCTTTTCTGGTTCTATACCGATGACGTGAATAGCGGGGCAATTAGCAAAGACAAGGCTGATGCAACACCCTATGCGATAGATGATGCGGCATATTCCGAAGAGCTGTTCTCGCGTGGGCTCTCCGCGGATACTGTAGAGAACGCCTTTCGTTTCATCCATCTTAATGGCGCGCATATTCCCTATGTGATTGGCAAAGACGGTCATGAGAATCCTGTTGGTTCGACGCTTGATGACCAGAGCATAGGATCCATCGCTATAGTTGATGAGTACCTTCGTCAGATGAAAAAGCTGGGGGTCTATGACGATGCCACCATCATCGTTACGGCTGACCATGGAGACTGGTATTTGACGTCAGATGAGTTAAGGGGGCCAACGACTCCTGTTCTCCTAGTCAAACCAGCCGAGAGCAACGAAGAGGCTGCGGCACCTTTAAAGGTGTCTATGGTGCCGACGGGGCACCTGGATTATGCTGCGACGCTCGTTGATGCAGTGGGCGGGGATTCCTCTGCTTATGGTCCGACTGTGTTCGAAGTTCAAGAGGGTCCTCGCCTTCGATACTACTGGATGACGACAAGCAGTGGGTACGATGATCAAGAACTCAAGGAGTATGTCATCGATGGGTCGGTGCTGGATTTCGATAATTGGCGGCTGACGGGCCGAGAGGTGAAAGTACAGCAGGGCTGATGCGAGTCAGCATAACGTAGCTTGCGATGCCACTTGAGCGCCAAACGCAATAAAACCCGTTCACTGTATTCATCGATATTGAATGCAATGAACAAATTGCCTGCGATATAGCGTAGAATATCGTTCAATATTTTACTGTATGTCTGGGTATTGAGCGAAAGAGAGCTTGTCCTATGCCACATAAGACGGTTTACGCCTGCTTCTGCACCGACGTGCTCCATGAGGGGCACATGAACATCATCAACAAGGCACGTGAACTGGGTGATGTCACCGTAGGTGTGCTCACCGATGAGGCAATGGTGCAGATGGACCGCTTCCCAGTGCTCGGCCTGGAAGACCGCATGGCCATGATGGCTGAGGTCGACGGCGTTTCTCGGGTGGTGGTGCAGGACAGCATCTTCTATGACCGCAATATAGCTGAGCTGCGGCCTGATTACGTCATCCATGGCGATAACTGGCTCCAAGGCCCCCTTCGTGCTATTCGCGACAATGCTGAAGAAGCGCTGGCAGCCTATAGCGGTCAGATCATCGACGCTCCCTACACTCATAGCGAAGAAGCTCAGCATGTTGATCGGCGCATGCGGGAGCAGCTATCCATGCCGGAACATCGGCGCCATCTGTTGCGCAAGCTCATCGAGCTGCGCGGCACCGTGAAGGCCATTGAGGTGCACAGCGGCCTGACCGGCCTTATCGCTGAGAAGACCGTGGTATTCGACGGGGAGAAGCTCGATCAGTTCGATGCCATGTGGATCAGTTCGCTCTGCGATTCGACGGCTAAAGGCAAACCTGATATCGAGCTCGTGGACATGACATCGCGCTTCCGCACTATCAGCGACGTGACGGAGGTCACTACCAAGCCCATCATCTTCGACGGAGATACTGGTGGCAAGACCGAGCATTTCGTGTATACGGTGCGTTCGCTCGAGCGGCTGGGGGTGTCGGCAGTCATCATCGAGGATAAGGTGGGGTTGAAGAAGAACTCGCTTTTCGGTACCGAGGTGGCTCAGATGCAGGATTCCATCGAAGGATTCTGCGCTAAGATTGCGGCTGGGAAAAAGTCCCAGGTTACCGATGACTTCATGATAATCGCTCGTATCGAGAGCCTTATCCTGGAGCAAGGCATGGAAGATGCCCTTGAGCGCGCCGCAGCCTATGTGGGGGCAGGGGCCGACGGCATCATGATCCATAGCCGCAAGAAGGACCCGGCCGAGATATTGGAGTTTTGTGACCGTTTCCGCGAAGCTGACCAGTCTACACCAATCGTCGTCGTGCCTTCGTCGTTCAATTCCGTTACAGAGGATGAGCTGGCGGAACACGGGGTGAATGTCGTCATCTATGCGAATCAGCTTACGCGCAGTGCCTTCCCGGCCATGGAGCAGACGGCGAAGGATATCTTGACCCACCATCGGGCGAAGGAGGTCGATGACCGCCTGATGCCCATTAAGGACATCATCACGCTTATCGACGAGATATAAGGAGGGGTTTCTGCGATGGAAGCATCGATGGTCGAAAGGAAGGTCCTGCTCAACCCAGGTCCGGCAACCACTACCGATACCGTCAAGCAGGCTCAGGTCGTGCCTGATATCTGCCCTCGAGAGCATGAGTTCGGCGCAGTGATGCAGAGCGTGGCAGATGACCTGGTGCGCATCGTGCATGGCGAGCATGCGGGCTATGAGCCTATCCTCTTCTGCGGGAGCGGAACGGTATGCATCGATGCAGCGCTCTCTTCGTTCCTGCCTCAGGATGGGAGGGTGCTGGTCGTCGACAATGGAGCGTACTCTCATCGCGCAGTCGAGGTTTGCGAATACTATGGCTTGCCGCACCATGAGTTGAAGCTGCCTATCGACAGGCCGATAGATGTCGACGAGGTGCAGCGCTGCATCGATGGGGTGGGCGGCATCAGCATGGTGTACACGACCCATCATGAGACAGGCACGGGCGTGCTGAACCCTATACGCGAGATAGGGCAGTGCGCCCATGATAATGGTGCGATCTTCGTGGTCGACACAACATCGAGCTTGGCGATGATCCCACTAGACGTTGCTGCGGATAACATCGATGCCTGCATGGCAAGCGCGCAGAAGGGCATCCAAGGCATGACCGGGTTGTCGTTCCTCATTGCGAAGACGAGCCTGATGGAGGAGAGCGCCAGCTACCCGAAGCGCTCTTATTATTGCAACGCCTACCGGCAATACATGCATTTCAAGAAGACTGGCCAGATGCATTTCACGCCACCTGTTCAAGCTATCTATGCAGCGCGTCAGGCGCTTGACGAGTATTTCGAAGAGGGTGAGGCGGCGAAATGGGCTCGTCATCAGGACCTAGCTCGCCACGTGCATGAAGGGTTGCGCCGTCTCGGGCTTGAGGAGGTTATAGCTCCGGAGTTCCAGAGCCAGCTCGTCGTCGCTGTGAGGTATCCCGATTGGCCCTCGTGGGATTTCGACAAGGTGCACGACTACTGCTATGAGCGCGGCTTCACCATCTATCCCGGCAAGATAGAAGAAGAGGGCACGTTCCGGATATGCACTCTCGGAGCAATCGCACCGGATGACATCGACAGCTTCTTCGCAGTGCTGGAGCACGCGCTCCATGAGGGCTGAGCTGACGGGTTCGAGAAAGGGTTGAGATGGACGCAAAGGGGTTCATAGAGGAGCTGGATGCAGATTTCTATGCAGGGGTTCCCGATTCGCAGCTCAAAGCGCTCTGCGATTGCTTGATGGATCGTTATGGCGTAGATGCGCAGCATCATGTCATCGCCGCCAACGAGGGGAACGCGGTAGGGCTGGCGGCTGGTTATCACCTTGCCACGGGCGAGGTGCCGGTTGTCTATATGCAGAATAGCGGCCAGGGCAACGCAGTGAACCCTATCGCATCTTTGCTGGATGACGAGGTCTATGGCATACCGGTCATCTTCGTCATCGGGTGGCGCGGCGAGCCAGGGGTGCCGGATGAGCCGCAGCATGTCTTCCAAGGGCAGATAACGCTCCGGCTCCTTGAGGATCTCAAGATAGCTTCTTTCGTGGTTTTCTCCGATACGACCGAAGAGGAAGTAGCGACGGCGATGGCATCTTTCGAGCCGTTGCTTGCGGCAGGCAAGAGCGTCGCTTTCGTGGTCCGGAAAGGGGCCCTGTCGTTTGACGGCGAGGTGCGTTACGGCAATGGTTGGGCGCTGCGCCGGGAGGATGCTATCAGGCAGGTTCTCGAAGCTTCTGGCTCTGACCCGGTTGTCTCTACGACGGGCAAGCCGAGCCGTGAGGTCTTCGAGTTGCGTGAAGCAGTCGGTCAGCCGCATGGGTCGGACTTCCTCACTGTTGGCTCAATGGGTCACGCCTCGTCTATAGCTCTTGGGGTGGCGGCGCAGGAGCCTGGAAGGCGTGTTTGGTGTCTCGACGGCGATGGCGCTACTCTCATGCATATGGGGGCTCTGGCGGTCATCGGTTCGAGCGGCGTGAGGAACCTCGTGCATATCGTGCTCGATAACGGCGCGCATGAGACCGTTGGCGGAATGCCGACGGCAGCAGGCCAGATAGACTTGGTGGCGATAGCCAAGGCGTGCGGTTATGCCATGGCGCAGGCTGTCTCTGATGAACAGGGGCTCGCTCGAGCCCTAGAAGAGGCATCATCCCAAGAGGGGCCGACCATGGTCCTGGTGAAGTGCGCTTTGGGCTCGCGGCCTGATCTGGGGCGTCCCACCATCACCCCTAAGCAGGCGAAAGTCGACTTCATGGAGCACCTGTCGCGGCTCTGAGAAAGGCTGCAGGTTCATCGTCGGGACTGAGCATTGGCCCTGAACGCGTATGAATAAAGGAAGGAAGAGCATGGAGCGCACCCTGAATCCGAAGGAGTTCGCCGTTCTCCAGGCGTTGGAGGCAAGCGATGCCCCATTGACGCAGCGAGTCCTTGCGGGCATCTGCAATATGTCGGTGGGTACGGTCAACAAGCTGGCGGCTCAACTGAGCGCGCGGGGTTTGGCCGCCGAAGGGCGCATAACCGATCAAGGCCGTGCAGCGCTGGAACCCTACCGCGTGAAGCGGGCGGTGCTGATAGCCGCTGGGTTCGGGGAGCGGTTGATGCCTATAACGCTGAACACTCCTAAGCCGTTGGTGCGGGTGAGGGGTGAGCGCATAATCGATTCTTTGCTCGACGCGCTCGGTGCGGCCGAGATAGAGGAAGTGTACATAGTGCGCGGATACCTCAAAGAGCAGTTCGATCAGCTGCTCCATAAGTATCCCAACATTGCCTTCATCGATAACGACCAATACAACGAGGCGAACAACATATCCTCTATCGTTGCGGCACGCGATAAGCTGAGCAATGCATATATCTTCGAGTCGGACATCCTGTTGGCTAACCCGACGCTCATCACGAAGTACCAGTACCAGTCGAATTACCTGGGCATTCCTGTGGATCGGACCGATGATTGGTGCTTCAAGATGAAGCATGGGTCCATCGACCAGCTAACTTTGGGTGGTGTCGATGGATACCAGATGTGCGGGTTATCCTATTGGACCGAGGATGACGGTGCGCGCTTGGCCGAGGATGCGTTGGCTGTTTGGAATATGCCTGGCGGGAAAGAGTGCTTCTGGGATGAGATACCGCTTCGTCATTGCCGGGGCAATTACCGAGTCAGTGTTCGGGAGTGCGATTTCAGCGATCTTGTCGAGATTGACACGTTCAAGGAGCTACAAAAGATCGATCCGGCATACTGCGTCTGAGGCTGTTTGAGGCCAATCTGCGAGCTGATGGGCCTTTAGCGTCCTATCGCCGTAAGAGCAGGAGTGCTAGACTTGCTTGAGCGTTCAATATCCAAGTAGTGCTTTGCTATTTGAACGGCCCAAGGAGAGGCCATGCTCAAAGAGAAGGAATTCGCGGTGCTCGAGGCCCTGGCGCGCCAGGGCAGCGTCTCGCAGCGGCAGGTGGCTGACCAGTCGGGGCTGTCGCTCGGCACGGTCAACTCCACGGTCAAGGCGCTGCAGCAGTGCGGGCTGCTCGACGGCATGACCGTCACCGATGCGGGCCGCACGGCCCTTGAGCCCTATCGCGTAGGCAACGCCGTCATCTTGGCGGCGGGCCTTTCCAGCCGCTTCGCCCCCATATCCTACGAGAAGCCCAAAGGCTTGCTGCGCGTGCGCGGCGAGGTGTTGGTCGAGCGCCAGATACGCCAGTTGCAAGAAGCGGGCATCGACGGCATAACTGTGGTGGTGGGCTACAAGAAAGAGCAGTTCTTCTACCTGGAGGACCGCTTCTGCGTCTCCATCGTCGTCAACGAGGAATACGCCGAGCGCAACAACCATTCCTCGCTCATGGTGGTGGCCGACCAGCTGGGCAGCACCTACATCTGCTCGTCCGACGACTACTTCACGGCCAACCCGTTCAGCCCTTACGCTTGGAAGTCCTACTATGCGGCCCAATACCAGGAAGGCCCCACCGAGGAATGGTGCATGGCCTTGGGGCCGGGGCGCCGCATAACCGGCGTGTCCATCGGCGGGGCCGATGCGTGGTACATGATGGGCCACGCCTATTTCGATCGAATGTTCTCCGAGCGCTTCGTCGAGGTGCTGCGCGCGGAATACGACCATCCGGAAACGCGGGACAAGCTGTGGGAGCAGCTTTACATCGACCACATCCGCGAGTTCGACATGGTCATGCGCCCTTATCCGGAAGGGGTCATCAACGAGTTCGACTCCCTCGATGAGCTGCGGTCGTTCGACGCTGACTTCCTGGAGAACGTCGACTCCGAGATATTCGCCAACATCGAGCGCGTGCTCGGTTGCAATCGTGCTGACATAGCCGACATCTACCCGCTCAAGCAGGGCCTCACGAACCTGTCGTGCCATTTCCGCATCGGCGCCGACGAGTACGTCTACCGTCACCCAGGCGTGGGCACCGAGAAGCTGGTTGACCGCCGCAGCGAGGCGCACGCCCAAGCGGTGGCGCGCGACCTGGGGCTCGACCATACGTTCATCTTCGAGGACGAGGCCGAGGGGTGGAAGCTGTCGCATTTCATCCCGGGGTGCCAGACGCTCGACGCTGACGACGATGCCCAGCTGGAGCGGGCCATGGCCATGGCCCGCACGCTGCACGACAGCGGCAAGGCGGTGGAGAAGCGGTTCGACTTCTACCGCGAGAGCTGCCGTTACGAGGATTTGCTCGGCGGTCGCGCAGCCATCGACATACCCGATTACGCCGACCTGGCAGCCCAGGTTGACCGGCTGCATGAGCTGGTGGCCCGCGAGGAATCGCACGTCTGCCTCACCCATAACGACTTCTTCCCCCTGAACATCCTCATCGACGGCCAGGATGCCATGCATCTCATCGATTGGGAGTACGCCGGCATGGCCGACTACGCGAGCGACTTCGGCACCTTCGTCGTGTGCGCCCAGCTGGCCGAGCCTCGGGCGCGGCAGGCGCTCGCGCTGTACTTCGGCCGCGAGCCCACGACGGCGGAGCTGCGCCACAACTACGCGTTCGTGGCTTTCGCCGGCTGGTGCTGGTACGTCTGGTCGCTCTACAAGGAGGTCCAAGGCGAGCTGGTGGGCGAGTGGCTGCATGTCTACTACCGTTACGGGAAAGAGTACCTGCGCCGCGCATTGGCGCTGTATGGCGAGGAAGGCGTGCGCTAGGCGCGCTGCGAGAGAGGGCTCCAGCATGAGATACGGTCTGACAAGCGGCATCCTGTGGGGTCTCGACACGGTCATCTTGGGCATCGCCCTTTCCATGGTGCCGTTCATCGGCACGTTGGAGGCGGTGGCCTTCGCGGCTATCGCGAGCTCGTTCTTGCACGATGCGTTCTGCGCCTTGTGGCTGTTCGTCTACATGGCGGTGCGTGGGCGCTTGGGCGACACGCTGGCGGCGCTCAAGACGCGCAGCGGCAAGGTGGTCATTCTGGGCGCGCTGCTGGGCGGCCCCATCGGCATGACGGGCTACGTGGTGGCCATCAACAACATCGGGGCGGCGTACACCGCCATCATATCGGCGTTCTATCCGGCGTTCGGGGCATTCATGGCCTTCGTCCTGCTGAAGGAGCGGATGGACGCCAAGCACATCACGGCGCTTGTCGTGGCGTTGCTGGGCGTCATGGCCATGGGGTGGATGTCGGCCGATGGCGAGGCGAGCGGCAACGCGGTGCTAGGCCTGGTGGGCGCGGCTGCTTGCGTGGTCGGGTGGGGCTCCGAGGCGGTGCTGTGCGGCTGGGGCATGCGCGACGACGCGGTGGACAACGAGACGGCGCTGCAGATACGCGAGATCACCTCGGCCCTGGTGTACGCCGTGGTGGTCTTGCCGGCCTTCGGCGCGTGGGCGTTCACGGCGCAGGCCATCCCGAGCTTCGCCACCTGCGTGGTGGGCCTAGCCGGCCTGGCGGGAGCGGTGTCGTACCTGTTCTACTACAAGGCCATATCGACCATCGGCGCGGCGCGCGGCATGGCGCTGAACATAAGCTACTCGGTGTGGGCGGTGCTGTTCGGCGTGGTGTTGCTGGGCGCGATTCCCAGCGTGCCGGAGATCGTGTGCTGCCTGGTCATCTTGGGCGGCACCATCTTGGCGGCGGCCGATTGGGGCGAGCTGTTCGGGCGGAAGGGCTGCAGCCTGACCGCGGATGCGCCGGAGAAGCGGTAGAGTAGGCCCGAGTGTTTTTGCGAGGCAGCCTACGGCAGGTTGCGGACGACGAGGGGCTGAGGAGAGACATGGGCGAAGAACGGCGTGGCGGCAGCGGGGCTATCGACGGCGGCGTAGGCGGCAGCCGGCAGAAGAACCTGAGGCAGGTTCTCGGGTTCCTAGGCGTGGGCTTGTTCAACACCGTGCTGAACTACGGCGTCTACTGCGCGGTCATTGCGCTGGGCGGCCATTACCTGGTGGCGAGCATCGCAGGTTGGGTCATCAGCGTGTTCTCGGCCTGGATCCTGCAGTACTTCTTCGTGTTCCGCGAAGGCGGCGCCGACAGCCCGCAGCCCTGGTGGAAGGCGCTCGTCAAGACGTACCTTTCCTACGGCTTCACCGGCTTCATCCTGACTAACGTGCTGCTCGTGCTCATGCTGGACATCGCGCATGTCGAGGTGCTGTTCGAGCCGTTGTTCGTCATGGATAGCTTCTTCATCTTCGGCAGCGCGCGCGCCATGGCCGAGTATGTGGCACCTCTCATCGTCATGGTCATCAACCTGCCCATCAACTTCCTGCTCAATAAGTTCTGGGCATACCGGGAGAAGGACAGGATCGAAAGTGCGGGGCCAAGCCTTTAGGATACGAAGGCCATCACGCAGAAGGGAAGCAACTTGAATAAGGGAACAGCAGCCAGTCGATCTGCGAACTGGGACGCCCTTCGCGCTCTCGCGATGTTCCTCGTGCTCGTGACGCACGCTGCCTACAGCCTCGGTCCGATTGGCGAGTGCGACACCGGCCTTCTCATCTCGTCCGCTGCCATTATCTGCGATCCCATCTTCTTCGCTCTTTCGGGCTATTTCGCCATACGGGCTCTGAAGCGGCCGCTCAAGGATTACTACCTCAACAAGGTTATGACGATTATCCTGCCCCTCTTCGTCTATTCGGTGGTGCTGTATCTGTACAGCGCGTTGCGCGCGGGCCAAGACCTTTTCATTGGCGACTACTTCATCTTTTTTGCCGACCATCTTTCGGGCGCCTGGTGGTTCATACCAGCGCTCGTGCCGTGCCTTGTTGCTGCGCCTTTCGTCGCGAAGGGCTTCGAGGCGCTGTCGGATAGGCAGGTCTTCGCGCTGGGGTGCATATTGGCGGCCCTGTTCACCTTTGGCGCTGTGTTCAATCTGCTGCAATGGGCATGCTTGCAGATCGGAGTCGAGTCGCTGGCAAGCTTGTGCAGCGTGATGCTCAACCTTGTGCCTCCTTCGATGCTCACCAAGGCGCCGCAGTTTTTCGAGCTCTTCATCCTGGGCGGCATATTCCGTCGCGTTGCGCCCCATATCACCAAGAGAGCGAGCAACGGTCTCATAGCGTGCGGCTTGGCCTGTTGGGTGATTGACGTGTCCTTTGCGCTTTGCGACATTCCTCGGACCGACCCGAGCTTCTTCTGGCTTTTCATCGCAATCGGGGCGATGGCGCTTTGCGAGCGTGTCGCCATTCGCTCTCAGGTTGCGCAGCGGGCCATATCATGGGCAGCGATGCGCTCCTATTCGATCTACCTGCTCAATCTCGAAGCGCTTGGGACAGCGAGCGTCATCTTCTATGACCTATCGGTTTTCGGGGTGATCGCAACTATGGCGGTTCCGATGCGGATCCTTATGTGGGTTGCCATGGTGCTGTGCGCTTATGGGATAGCCCTAGCGGTTGCAAGCCTGATCGACATCGCATTGCTGAAGCCTGTGCAGAAGGTCTTCCGGTGCTTATGCATGAAGCCGCCTCGCAGCGCAGCTCAGGAGCAGCAAAGCGAGACGGCCCTTCGTAGTGGCTAGCGCGCCTCTTTAGATGGAGCGAGCGTTGCTCTATTCGCGCCGGCTTCGTCTGGGGTTTTCCCTTTCGATTTGGTAACGGGCGAGGTGGGACGCGGTGTTGGCGGGTGCCGACCTTTAGACTGGTAAGCAGTTTCAACTGAGGCTGCGGGCGCGCGGCGAGCGCATCGTCTGCGGGTGCGCGGTGGTTGCGCTACCGATGCGTGCGCAGCGATTGCGCCGTCCGCAGGTGCGCATGGTCGCATCGCTCATGCGCGATGGCCGCGCCATCCGACGCACACCAAGCAGTCTACGAGAGGGAAGGGGAAGCCATCATGACCGAGAACATCGCTGACAAGCTGGCACCATGTGGCATCGACTGGGCCGACGCCGAGGATCGATTCGACGGCAACGTCGACCTGTACAAGCGCATGGCGCTTAAATACGAGAACGACGGCCACCTGGTCGCGCTCGAAGCGGCCATGGACGTGAAGGACTACGACGAGGCCTACAAGCAGGCCCACGCGCTGAAGGGCGTGGCGGGCAACCTTTCGTTCGCCAAGCTGTTCGAGATAGCCGCCGTCATCAGCGACGCGCTGAAAGAGGGCGAGCCCCAGGCCGCGACCGAGCGCATGGGCGCGCTCGCCGAGGCTCACGCGAAGGTGCTCGAGGGCTTGGAGGTCCTGCGCGAGTCGTAAGGCCGCGCGGCTCCGGCTCGCATAGCAGCAGCCAGCGCAACGCTCAAGGGAAAGGCCCTTCTGCCATAAGATGAGCCCCTCTCGTTGCTTCGCGCAAGAGCAAGGGTGCAGCTCAAGGGCGGGAGGGCCTTCTCATGCCCGAGACGCGCCGTGCGTCAGCGACGGCGCGCCACCTAGACATCCCACCCGATGAACGCCCACGTGGTCACCCGCGCCTCGCGCAGCCGCAGGTGCCCCTGCACGCCGCCGCGCCCATCGGGCTGGCCGGCATTCGGGTTCTCCACCAGGTTCTCGGGCAGCCATGCCCGCAGGTTCTCCAACGCCTCGGCCACCGCGATGCCGCCCACCATGCTGCACGAGGCGTCCATCACCATCTTCCGCAGGCTGGCGAACGCCTCCTCCTCGGAGCCGAAGGTGTCCAGGCGCTCGCTGGGGATGTAGTGCACTTCGGGCTTGTAGCCGTTGTTGCTCAGGATCATGAAGGCGTACAGGTAGTCGCGCCCGAGGAACGGCTGCAGCCCGATGGCTGACAGGATGCGCTCGTCGGTGCGGGGCGACGAGCCGGTGGGCAGCGTGATGCAGCAGCGCCGTCGCGCCACGGCTATCAGCCGCTCGAGCGAGTCGCCCAGGTCGGCGGTGGCGATGGAGCGCGATGCCAGCGCAACGTCGACGCACTTCGGCCCTACGCCGTGGGCTTCCCAGTCGTCCGACCAGCTCATGAGCTCGGTGCGCACGCTGCCGATGCCCATGCGCTCGCAGTCCTCGCGCACGCGGTCGAGCATGCCGCGCGAGAAATCGGCTGCGATGACGTCGTGGTGCATGCCGCCGAGCGGAATGGCCAGCGCCCCGGTGCCGCACCCCATGTCGAGCACGCTCTCGCCCGGACGCACGCCAGCATATTCCAGGAACGCCTCGACGTAGGGGGTGGGGGCGTCGGCCTGCTTGTAGGTCTTCGAGCGCTCGTCCCAGTGCTCGGCGCTGTCGGCCGCGCGCCGCGCCTGCTGGAGCGCGATCCACTCCTCGTTCCAGTCGGTCGTGGTCAGCTTGGGGGTGAAAGCGTCGATCGCAGCCATGGCGCACCCGTGCCTTTCGTCGTGTTCATTGCGTTGAGGCCCGCGGCCCCAGCCGCTACCATTGTGCCACCAACTATACTGACGGGGAACCATTGTTGAGGACCCGTTGCCCATGCCGAGCGGCAAAGAATCGAGGAAGCCATGCAAGTCGAGCTGCTGTACCACACCCCCGACCCCGAGCGCGCCATCGCCACCGCTGCGCGGCTGTGCTATGCGCCGGTGGGCGCCAAGGAGCTCATGGAGACCATGCCGCCCGAGCGCGTGAGCAGCGTGCTGACCACCATCATGAAGAGCGGCCACTTCTCCACGCTCGAGCATGCCAGCTACACCTTTGCCATCGACGGCGTGAGCCGCGCGCTCACGCACCAGCTGGTGCGCCATCGCCTGGCTAGCTTCAACCAGCAGTCGCAGCGCTACGTGAAGTTCGGCGCCGACCTGGAGGTGGTCAAGCCGGCCACCATCGCGGAAAGCGACGAGGCCAACGCGGTGTTCGACGGCATCATCGAGGCGACGAAGGCGGCCTATGCCGAGCTCATGGAGCTGGGCATTCCTGCCGAGGACGCGCGCTACGTGCTGCCCAACGCGGACGAGACGAAGATAGTGGTCACCATGAACGTGCGCGAGCTGCTGCACTTCTTCGAGGTGCGCTGCTGCAACCGCGCCCAGCGGGAGATACGCGAGATGGCCCATCGCATGCTGGAGCTCGTGCGCCCTACGGCGCCGTTCGTCTTCGCTGACGCGGGCGCTGGCTGCGTGCGCGGCGCGTGCCCGGAAGGGAAGATGGCTTGCGGGATGCCGTTCGAGCGAGTGACCCGTGACTAAAGGGAACGACCTCAAGCGCGCCTTCGCCGAGGACGGGGCGCGCAAGACCCACGTGGGCGGCCAGGCGCTGCTCGAGGGCATCATGATGCGCGGCAAGCTCAACTGGGCGGTGGCCGTGCGCGAGCCAGGCGGCGGCATCTACGTCGAGGAGCACGACCTGGCGAGCGGCCGCAAGAAGAACTCATGGCTCACCTGGCCGTTCGTGCGCGGCTGCACGGCGTTGGTGGAGTCGCTGGCCCTGGGGTTCAAGGCGCTGGCCATCGCCGCCGACCATGCCTTCGACGACGAGGACGAGAAGGCGGAAGCGCAGGCGGAAGCCGCCGTCGATGCAGCGGAGTCGCTGGAGGTGGCGGCTGACCCGGTGGCGCCGTCGGAGGCGGCAGCCGCGTCCCATGCCAGTCAGGCGGCCGAGGGTTCGGCATCGCAGAAGGGCGCGTCCGCGGAATCGGGCGCGGGCTTCAGCATGGTCATCCCCATGGTGCTCGGCGCGGTGATGGGCGTCGTGCTGTTCATCGTGGCACCGGCGGCCCTGGCGAACCTCATCGCCGGCGAGTACGACGAGCGCACGTTGGCGTGGAACCTCGTCGACGGCGTGGGCCGCGTGGCCATATTCATCCTCTACATCTGGCTCATCGGCCGCATGAGCGACATCAGGCGCATGTTCATGTACCACGGCGCCGAGCACAAGACCATCCACTGCTTCGAGCATGGCCTGCCGCTCACGCCCGAGAATGCCCGCAGCTTCCCGCGCCTGCACGTGCGGTGCGGCACGGCGTTCCTCATCATGGTGATGGTCATCGCCATAATCGTGTACACCCTCGTGCCGCTGAACGCGCTCATCAGCGCGCTGGGCGTGCCCGATGGCCCGGCCAAGTTCGCGCTGGTGGTGGCCGTGCGGGTGCTGCTCATGCCGCTCATCGCCGGCATATCCTACGAGATAACGGTGAAGTGGGCCGGCAGCCGCCCCGAGAACCCGGTGGTGAAGGTCATCCTATGGCCGGGCATGCAGATGCAGCGCCTGACCACCAACGAGCCCGACGACGGGCAGCTGGAATGCGCCATCACTGCCATGGAGCGCGTGCTCGCCCGCGAGGAGCAGGCGGCACGTGAAGCTGAAGCGGCGGAAGCGCTCGCGGCAGCCGCCGACGGCGAAGGCGGGAGCGTGAGCCTAAGCTGAAGCCGAGGCGGAAGCCAC
>Ga0224740_10089_pt1 | contig 21524 bp, 24 predicted proteins | sample LIM_E_Water_Bulk_FD_161634 | JGI IMG/M metagenome (GOLD analysis project Ga0224740, IMG submission 161634) | Enriched cells from gastrointestinal tract of the lab mouse from Pacific Northwest National Laboratory (PNNL), Richland, Washington... | ecosystem: Host-associated > Mammals > Digestive...
TATCCGGCAAATATATGGCGCAACCGAGTACATCAACAATAAAGCCCGCTACTGCCTGTGGCTGGTCGGCGCATCTCCTTCTGAACTGCGCAAGTCCCCATTCATCATGGAGCGAGTGGAGCAAGTAAGGCAGTTCCGACTGAACAGCACAAAAGCGGCTACACAGAGGAGTGCGGATACTCCGACTTTGTTCCAGGAAATCCGGCATCCTGACAGTGAGTATATCATCATCCCTCGCCATTCCTCTGAAACACGCCGTTATATTCCGTTTGGATTTGTGCAGCCGCAAATAGTGGTCAATGACGCTGTGCAAATCATCCCAGATGCTAAGATTTATCATTTTGGCATTATGATGTCAAACGTGCATATGGCATGGACAAGGGCTGTCTGTGGCCGCATTAAGAGCGACTATCGCTACTCCAAAGATGTGGTTTACAACAACTTCCCTTGGCCCACACCCACCGATACGCAAAAGACCAAAATTGAGCAGACTGCCCAGGCAATTCTGGACGCCCGCGCCCGCTATCCGGAAAGCAGTCTTGCTGATCTCTATGATGAATTGACTATGCCCCCGGAATTGCGAAAGGCGCATCAGGATAATGACCGAGCAGTTATGCAGGCTTATGGGTTTTCTGTCAGGGACATGACAGAGAGCAAATGCGTGGCGGAACTGATGAAGATGTATCAAAGATTAGCAGAGCATTAATAGCAATGAAATATAAACAGAGAAAGCGTGCGTCCTATAATGCGAGTAATGTTTTGGAATACACATAAAAATGTGTCAATAAATCAAATAATATGCAAAATAGCGAGAGAGAAAGATATTGACATTATTTTTTTAGCTGAGTATGATGATAACATTCAATCTCTGGCTGGCGCGTTAGATATGCAATCTTATTTCACTCTCGGTTGCGACCGAATCAAAGTAATGGGTAGAATAAAAAGTGTCGAACCTGGACCACAGGGTACACGATATTCTATTCAAATCATTGATAATAAGTATATTTTATGTGCCCTGCACCTTCCAAGTCAAATGAGTAGCGGGCATCAAGAAAGAAGAAATATAGTAATTCAAACAATTCTAAATGATCTTCAAGATATTGAAAAAAAGTTAGGTTCAAAACGCAGTATTTTACTTGGAGATTTTAATGAAGACCCTTATGAGGATGGTTGTCTATCTGCAGTAAACTTTCATGGATTGCCTTGTTTGAACGATGCTTTAAAGATCTACAGAAAAATAGAAGGGCGACAATTTGAAATGTTTTACAATCCTATGTGGAACTTATTTGGCGATTTTAATTCACCGCCTGGAACTTATTACTATGCCGGAAGTAATCCTAAGTGTTCATATTGGCACATTTTTGATCAGGTAATGATTCGTGCCTGCTTGAAAAGCGAATTTGTGAAGAGTAGTTTGGAAATCATATCAAAAGCGGGAGAAAAAGACTTGTTGGATATAAAAGGATATCCAGACATAAAGTATAGCGATCATCTACCTATTGTTTTCCAAATACGGGAGGGGCAATCATGAGCGAAAGATTGGATATAAAAAGTAAACTTAAATTTGATGTTGAAGATTTGACAAACCCGGATATAACCATCGCTGAAATAGGAACTCAACTCGAATCCCTTACAAACGGTCTTGTGAAAGGAGTTGTAAACGAATACGATGGTCCAATAGAATCTTACAACACTTTAAGCGGAATGGCGTCCTTGGTCGCAGCTCTTGGAGCAACGCAAAAGTATGATATTCAAAATGACCTTGGAGAAATCGGTTATCAGCTATTTAAATTTGAATTCTATTTAACATCGGCTAAGCTTCCTAACTATAAATTTAGGATAATGTTTTTTGAATACGGGTTAGGGGGCTATCCTGTGAAAATTGTTCTTGAGCAAGGGCTTGCAGATGAGATATTTAAAAAAGAAAATGCAGAATACATTTTTGAAATACAAACTAAAAATGAATTAGAAGATACGGTAACCAATATTTTAGCGTCAAAAAGGATTCTTAAAGTAGTTCAAGGATTGATTAATGTATCTTTGAATCATCGGGAGGAAATAGAAAATTCTACGCAATCTGAAAAAGTTGAGTGAGGATTAGTATCAGCCCTATTAGCGTTCGGCTTCTGAACGCGCAGCCAGCCCCGGCAAGGGGCTGTTCAAAGGGTTTGGGACGCTGTCCCAACAAGCAAAAACGAGCTTTCGGCGGCAACGCAGGAAATCCGTTTTGAGCGTTTGTATATACAAACGCCCTGCTTGCCCAGTAGCGCACTTCTAACATAAGACCACTTTGCCCCGAGAGGTTGTATCAATCTGGTGCGGGTCAAAATGACCCGCACCCAAAATATGGATTGATGGCAACTGGGCAAAAGAACTCGTTACTGTAGTGGGGTGGACAAATTCTGTCCATCCCACTTTACTACTCTAAAATCAATGGAAACACTCTGTCCATTGATGGAATTTCGCTATCCCGCAAGCAGTGTCTTTGTTCCCACAAAGCCTCGAAACAGCGGTTCCCGGCTCCGCCGGAAATCGCTGTTTCTGCTTGTTGGGAAGCGTCCCAAACCCTTTGAACAACCTCGTTACCGAGGTTGGCTGCGCGGCGTTCCGCCGCTTCTGGCTACCGCCCACTGTTGATTTTCCGTTCCCGTCTCCGCTTCGGGGACTGCGGTTTTTCAGAAGAGACGGGAGCATCGCCATCAAAGTTTTCTTCTTCTGTCTGCCCTGCCTGTTTCCGAAATTCGTAGAAGTCGCTCAGGAACGCCGGGAACTTGCTTTTCCAGAGGGCGTACTCATCATCGGTCATTTCTCCGGCATCGTGCTGGGCGCAGGCTTTCATAAATCCCAGAGTACGGTATTGGAGCAACGCACCGGGACTTCTCGTGATGGTCTCTATATCTGGCTTGAAATCGTCCATTGCCACACTGTCCCTGAACACAAAATGGATATGCCCGCCCACCTCCGTCGGGTACAATCCGTAAATCTCCTCCAGCTTATATAACGCCTGCAGCGCCCCTTCCATATCCGAGATTTTTTCACCGCTGATGGCGGCGTAGTTGACCCGGAGTTTTTCGGCGATTATATGGAGCGTGAGAAAATCCGGCACTCGGTTCCCCAGTTCATAATTCCTGATAGCGGACTCGCTGACCTCGCATAGGGCGGCGAGTTCTTTTTGCGTCAGCCCCGCCTGCTGGCGGTAAAACCTTATTCGCTCTCCCAATGTCGAGTTAATTGACAGCAGTTCCATGCCGCGCCCTCCCTGTTCTGGTGTTGATTTGAGTATAGCCGTCCTGCCGGATATTATATCACACGCCGTTCAAAAATGAAAGGAATTTTTGCAAATCACTTGACAGCACATTTCTGAACGGCTATAATGATAAGTGCAGTTCAGAATTGAACTCTATGAACTTCCGTAAATAGAACAACCCGGCATACATGCCAAATCAGCGGCCAGCCCGGACAGGAAGGAGGTCAGCCGGACCACCCCGCCGCTCCACCCACTGTCTCCGCCAGCGTTATGGTGTTCGCTGGCGGATGCCGTGAAAGGAACTGTGAATGACGGAAGAAAAAAACAAAATCCCTGAACTGAAAGTGATCCCGGCGGAGGAACTGCTGGACACGACCTACACCCCGTCCGGCACTTTGATTGACGGTCTGATGGGTCAGGGCATCTACATCCTCGCCGGAGCGCCCAAGGTGGGCAAGTCCTGGCTGGTGCTGTGGCTGGCGAACCAGGTCAGCAAAGGCGAGCCGGTCTGGGGACTGAAAGCCGAAAAATGCGGTGTCCTCTACATCAGCCTGGAGGACACCTTCCAGCGGATGCAGCAGAGGCTGAACGATGTCAGCGGCGGCAGTCCCGGCAGTATCTGGCTGGCGACCGAGGCTCTGTATATCGGCGAGGGCTTCGAGGAACAGCTTGTGAATTTCCTCACTGCCCATTCCAATGTGAAACTGGTGATCATCGACACCCTCCAGCGTGTCCGCAAGGCCGGGCAGGAGCAATACAACTATGCCAGCGACTATGAGACAGTCTGCTCTTTGAAAAAAATTGCCGACCGCTTCCTGGTAACAGTGCTGGTAGTCCACCACACCCGCAAGGCCGGGTCTGCCGATTCCTTCAACATGATTTCCGGCACGACCGGCCTTCTGGGATGCGCTGACGGTGCGCTTGTCCTGCAAAAGTCCTCCCGGATGGAGACCTCCGCCACGCTGGATGTGACCGGGCGGGAGGTGGCCGACACTCAACTGAACCTCCGCTTTGACAAGCAGAGGAAAGTGTGGGAGTTTGTTTCCTTTGGGGGCGAGGCCTCACAGAAAGAGCCTGACCCTATCCTGACTGCCGTTCAGACCTTCACCCAGGTGCATGGCGTGTGGCGGGGTTACGCCGCTGTGCTGCTGGACGAGTTGAAGGCGGAAACGGAAATCAACGCCGAGCCGAACACACTGACCCGGCTACTGAACGCCAGCATCGGAGAACTTGAGCGAGAGTATGGCGTCCGCTACCGTTCCGGGAAACGCACTGGGAAGGGCCGGCTGGTCTCTCTGCTGGATTTGAATGCTCCCTGGGTCAGCACCGACATGGACGATGCAGATAATGTAGGTAATGACGGTATTTTGAGTGCCGGTGACGGTCGTAAAAATATCTGCAATACCTACACAACCTACACGCCCACCCCTGATGATTCGGAAGGGGCGTGACGGTATGGAGAAGCTGAACATGAACCGGAGGGCTGTTCCGTCCCCGGAACCTGTGGAAGGAAAGGAGGTCAGCCGCCTGAACGATTACACCGAAGTCAAAATCGGCGGCGTGGTCTACCGGGTCAAAAGTGTATTTTCTGACAAAGGACAGTTGGGTGATCTGCTCGACTTGGCGGCGATGGAAAAACTCAGCCGTATCGCGTAAAGGGCCTTTGCATCAGAGTGTGAGCGTGCTATAATGGCGGTAGGTAATCGACCGCCATTCGCACTGCTCTTTGGGAGGTAAAATCAAAGATGCAGGAAACTTACAATGTTGGAATTTATTGCAGGCTCAGCCGGGAGGACGAGAGAACCGGCGAGTCCGTGTCCGTGGAGAACCAGAGGGAGATGCTCAGCCGCTATGTCCTGGAGCAGGGCTGGAACCTCTATGCCGCCTACTGTGACGATGGGGTCTCAGGTACGACCTTCGATAGGCCTGGGTTCAACCAGCTTATCGCCGACGCCACCGCCGGAAAAATCAATCTGGTACTCTGTAAGGACCTCAGTCGTCTCGGCAGAGATTATATCGAAAGCGGGAAGTATACGGACATCGTTTTTCCGAGCCTCGGCTGCCGGTTCATCGCCCTCAATGATGGGGTGGACACCGCTCACAAAAACAATGAGATGCTGGTGATTCTGAAAAATGTCATGAACGACCTCTACGCCAGGGACACCAGCGCCAAAATCAGGGCAGTCAAACGCTCCTCGTTTCAAGCCGGGAAGTATGTGGGATGCTATGCCCCTATCGGCTATCTGAAAAGCCCTGATGACAAGCACATCCTCATTCCCGACCCGGCAACAGCGCCCCTTGTGCGGCGTATTTTCGATATGCGCTGTCAGGGACTCAGTTACCGTAAAATCGCCACAACGCTGAATGAGGAGAAGGTGTCCACGCCCCGCGACCTCTACTACTTGCAGAAAGGCATGGTCAATCCCCGGCAGGACGGAGGCTACTGGCAAGCCCAGACCGTGAAGGCCATCCTTCGCAATGAGGTCTATATCGGTCATACGGTGCAGAACAAAACCGGCAATATCTCCTACAAGGTTCACAAGCAGGTGGGCAAGCCGGAGGCCGAGTGGATTCGTGTCGAGGGTACGCATGAGCCGCTGATCTCGATGGAGGTCTGGGAACTGGTACGGACAATCGAGCAGCAGAACGCCCGGAGCCGGACACAGGCAAATGGGGAGACCGCTCTGTTTGCCGGACTGCTTTACTGTATGGATTGCGGCTCGACCATGCGCCATCATGGGGACTACCACAAGTGCAAGGACGGGACCCCGGTCAGGTCCACCTATGAAAGTTACCTGTGCAATCGGTACTGCTGCGGTGGAAAAGACATTTGTACGGCCCACACGATGAATCAAAAGGTGCTGATACAGGTTGTCCTGACCGACATCCGCATGAAAGCGAAACAGGCGAGGAACGACCCATCCGGGTTGATTGAGCAAATCCAGACCCAGCGCAGGGCATCGTCCGCCGAACAGATGAAGCAGACCAGACTTCTTCTGACGGCTATTGAGAAACGGCTTGCGGAACTTTCCAGGCTGACCCAGGCCATCTATGAGGACAAGGTGATGGGGCGCATCCCGGAGGCCGTCTGCGTCCAGCTGATGAACCGGTACGAAGCCGAACGGGCCGACAAGCTGGAGCAGAGGGCGCATTTGTCGGGCGAGTTGGAGGCGTACCAGCAGGAGACGGATGATGTCCAGCAGTGGATGAAGCTGATTAGAGAGTACGCAAAGCTGGAAGAACTCGACCGTCCCACCCTCCTGCGGCTCATCAAGCGAATCGAGGTTGGAGAAAAGAAAGTCGAGGACGGATGCACCGTCCGGGACATCAAAATCCATTACAATTTCGTGGGTTATATCGAAGCCTGACACAAAAAAGCCCCGGTTTTACACCGGGGTACATACCAGCCAAACTATCTTGCCGGTTGCCAATGTATACATCGTTCTTTATGTAAGGTTCTCATTGATGATGTTGCGAAACGGCGTAATATCCATTTGTGCGTTGTCTATGGAGTCCACACCGTCATTGATTGCAATGTACCGCACGTTATGGTTGGGGAAAAACACCTCGATATATGTACCCGTTTCAAGATAATTCCTCCCCAAACGTGACAGGTCTTTTGTGATGAGCGTTGACACTTCCCCGTCCTGTATGTCCTCGATAAGCTGTCGGAAAGCGGGGCGGTCATAGTTCGTACCGCTGTAACCGTCATCCGCTAATGTCAAGCACGGAACAAAAATAAATTGTAAACAAACCGTGAACAATGTCGAATATGAGAAATTGGCTCATTCTTACGGCCTTACGGCACAGGGATTCTCCGTCCAAGTCCCCGGATGGAGAATCCCCTTTGTGTTACACTCAATTTGCCCCGCTTGCTTTCATCAGCTCATGCAGTATCTCGGAGGCTGTCTGCGGGACCGTGCCATCGGCACAGACAACTTCGACAAACCGATCTTCCAGCCAGCGCAGATAAGCGTCCGCCTTTACCACGTTCCGGCCCAAGCGGGAGAGGTCCGTTACCAGCAGAAGGTCAACTTCCCCAGCATCTACCACATTAGAAACCTCAGCCAGTCCCCGCCGGGAAAAGTCCAAGCCGCTGGCCTGTTCAGCAGTAGTGCCCACAATCTCAAACCCATTTACTTCCGCATACGCCTCCAAGCTGGCCTGCTGAACCGCCAGCGCATGGGCGTCAGGATGTGCGACCCTGCAATAAATCCAAGCTCTTTGTTTCTCCATCCTGTTGACCTCCTTGTAAATCAAGTATCAGCTTTTCCAGCTCATCCCGGTAATTCCAGACGGTTTCAATTCGCCCATCGGGGAAGATACGAACCTCTTGCAAAACATCCGCCATGATTTCGCTGGTGATTTCTTCTACATCCAGATACTTCTTAAAGGTGGAAACGAAGCCATTTTGTAAACTGCCGTCCGCACTCATGTTGTCCAGCGCGGCCTCCAGTTCGCTGATTTGGACGGCGGTTTCGTCCCGCTGTTTGACTGCGGCGGTTTTGGCGGTAAGATATTCCGCTTTGCTGATCTCACCCAGCGCAAAGGATTCATACAGACCAGTGACCTGCTGGGAAATCCGTTGGTGCGTCTCCCGCAGTCTGGCAAGGTTTTTCTTTCCTGCGGAAATAACCTTTTTCCGCCCCCGGTGCTGTTCCTCCCATAACCGGCACAGCTCCACCGCCATCAGTGCCTGCACATGAAGTCCCTTTGAAACAACCTCCAAAATATCAGTTTCCGCCGTTCGGCCAGCACAGAGAAAGGCGTCATTATACCGCGGAGTACGGCAGTAGAAATACATCTGCTTTCCCCTGGTATGGCCCATTGCATAGCCGCAAACACCACAGCGTACCTTGCCATAGAGCGGCCAGTCATGCCGTTTGATTTCGCTTCTTCCCAGGAAAGTTCGCATTTCTGCCTGTGCGCGGTCAAATTCCTCCCGCGTCACAATGCCCTCATGGGTGTCCTCTACGGCGATCCAATCCCCACGGCTGACCCTGACGGTGTGCGTGTGGCCTACCATATCCCGTATCCGTTTGCCGTAAATGTTTTTCCCAAGATAGCGCTCATCCCGGAGAATCTTTGCGACGGCGCTGCCAGTCCAGAAGTTATCTTCAAAAAGGCTGGGCCAGCGTGTCCGGGAACAGCCAGCCGCCCGCTTATACAGCATGGGCGTTGGTACAGCTTCACGGTTCAGCACCATGGCGATTTGCTCTGTGTTCTGGCCGTCTGCCATCAAGTGGAAAATGCGCCGCACTGTCTCTGCCGCATCCGGGTCAATCACAAGACGGTTTTGTACGGCTTGTCTACATTCCAGCCGCAGAGCAGGATCAGCGTTTGAAGCGGTAGGGCAGCTCTGTACCCTCACCGTTGTACTTATCCCGGATGATACGGGCAAAGCGCAGGGCAATATCAGTCTCAATGCGGCCCAGGCGAATGATTTCCTCCGGGCCGACAATAGACATACGCCGTATAAAGGCCCGGTCACTCAGTTCCGCCTCATAGGTCTTGACAAACAGGGCCATGCCGGAAAGCATGGAGGCTTTGAGGGAATTGGGCGCACCCTGCCACGCTCCGGCCAGCAGGGAGAGCATTCGGGCAAACGCCTCGCCGCCGAGAAGCTGGTGAGCGTTGATAAGGGCACGGATAGGAGCAATCTCAAAGGGTTCGCCAGTCGGCTCCCCCAACGCCCACACAAAACCGACATCTTCCACCAGACATTTGATCTCCATGATTCTGGCGTCCGAACCGGATTCCACCAGGGCCTTGGTATGCTGGCGAGGGGTCAGGGGGCGCTTGCCCTTGTCCAACTTGGCGTACAACTCCGCCTCCTGCTCGTATGTCATGCCGGTGTAGATCATGCAGGGGACAATTACATCCCCACCGCCCGCCATCTGGCGCATAGCGGCGATTCGGTTCTGTCCGTCCACCACGTTGAACTTGCCGTCCCGGAAGCTGACAATGACGGGATAGAGTTCCCGGCTGTTCCAGTTGCGAACCAGCTTGTCCACATTCTTCTGCTCCACAGGCCGCTGATAGGGCAGGCCGGAGGTCAGACGGCTGGTGGAGAGGGTGCGGATAGAGCCGGGGTTGCTGTACTCCACTTCGGCGGGAGGGAAAATCGTCTGTTGCTCCGGTTTGGGAGGGCTGTGCTTCTTACGGTAGCTCATTTTTTCCTGCTTCCTTTCATCTGATGTAATAAATCATGGATAGCGGTTGAGATTGTGCTGAACCGCTTTTGTAGGTAGTCAAATTGTATCTGGGATATGTCGGGGAACACGACTGTGCAGAAGGGGTCGCTGTACCACGCAAATTCCCGGTGAAATTTCTGGATGAAAGAATCCAGTTCAGCCAGCAGCGAATCCGGGGTATAGCTGCAATCCTTGTCGTGGTTTTTCAGATCGGCTATGGATTCCTCAAAGGTGGCGTAGTGCCTGCCGCTGGACGAGTATGGGACAGAGGGTGGCGGGGCCTCCGCTGGCGGTTCCTGTTCGGTTGGTCCTGGGCCTAACGGGGGTGGCTGGTATTCGTCCACCGAATGAATATCACCAGCCGCCAACTGACGGGCTACTTCACACTGTTGCTCCGGGGCCAGCCGGGACAGCTTCAAGGCAGATTGCTTTGTAATTTTTGTATCTGCCTCACGAAGAATCTCTTTTGCCTCCGGGGTCAGATTTTTAGCGGTCTGAATCTGGAGTTCCACCGTTCGCGGGCTGACACCAAGTTTATCCGCGGTATCTTGAACAAATGATTTTGTGGTGGGCGAAAAATTTTCGCCCACCACTTTCTGATGCTGGTTCCCGCGAAACTCCCCGCCGTCATAGGTCGCTTTTGTTTCCGGGTGCAGACTTTCGTAGATTTCCTTTCGCCGCAAAAGCAGTTCCCGAAATTCGGCGTCAGATAAATCCTTGCGGATAAAATTTTCATCTATCTCCGCCAACTCCGCTTGCAGGCCAGCCAAGTCACTAACAGTACATTCAATCTCGGTCCTGCCCAGCAGCTTCATGGCCTCCAGCCGATGAAGCCCAGCAATGAGCGTGTAGCTTTGGTCAACCATGACGGGGTTAATCAGCCCCAACTCCAAAATGCTGTCGGCCAGCTCTTTCACGTCTCCCGGCGCGGCCTCCCGCCGCCCAGGGCTGACCGTGATCTCGTTGATTGGAATTAGCAGTGTCCTCACCTCCCCGGCCATGGGCCGCGTTATCGTTTATCCTTGCCGGATGGAACACCTAAAGCCACAGTTGCCTATGGCGTCAGGTCTTTCATCCGGTTGGAGTGGGAAGAACCGCGCCGGTTCTGATTGCGGTTTCATTCTTTGAAGCATCGTGACCGGCGCGGGTTCCCTTGAATACCCTTTCTGAAAAATGTGTGCCGTATTATCAGGCGGCATGACCGCCCTGCTACTCACCCCCGGCACGGGAATATGTAAGCCCACCTTGGTGCGGCGGCGCGATACCAACAGACGGCCTTACCTGCTTGGCGTTGAGGGTCTTGCGGTAGGGCAGATAATCGGTCTTAACTCGGACACCTCCACCATACCGGCCACGGACAGTCTCAATAGGGTAAGAACAAGTGAGCGCCGTAATGTCCCGCCGGATTGTCATCTTGGAAACATTGAACTCATGCGCCAGATTGTCGTATGTATCGTGCCTTCTGAGGCATAACACTTCCAACAAGCGTTGGCGGCGTTCGGATAGGCTCATGCTCTCACCGCCCTTCCGTTGCTCTCTGCCTCCAATCGTAACTGGTAAAGTGTTCTCGCCGGGAACACATAAGAAAAATTCTTGCGGAAATTTTCATAAGAATAGGATTGTGGCATTCTATAACCTCCAAAAATCTGAATGTGATGGACTTTCAGATTTCTGTGGAGGCCCACGACACTGGGAGAAGTAAGCGTGTTTCGACCTAAAGTGACAAAAGAAACCGCCAGAGAGCTTGCTGTACTCTCTGGCGGCTTCTTTCCACGTCGGGAACTCGGCGTGATAATGCGCTCTAAAAAGGTCATATTTTGCGGTTTTTAATTTATGGAAATCTTCATGGGAAACAACAATTTTTTTGGCGAATCACCATATCTGTTGTAGACAAGAAAAACACCCATGATTTCCTCCAACGGACAAATCACAGGCGGACGTGCAATAAGCCCCTGCTGTGAGAGCCGTTTTTTTTATGGCCGCTCAACAGGGGTTCACTTTTTCATATAAAAAGAGCAAGATTTTACCTATTAAATAGGAGCTATCCGGGAATGTAAATGTGAAAATCGGTAAGATAGAATATATCCGAGGTGATAAACTATGCCGATGGATATTCGTACATATTTGGGTGGCCAGGTTCAACGGGCAAGGAAGGCTTGCAAACTAACACAGCAAGAACTTTCTGACCAAACTGGCGTTTCGATCAAGATGATTCAATGTATAGAAAATGGTTCCGTAAATCCGTCTTATGAAATCCTTTTCCCGATTGTGAATCGCTTGGGCCTTACAACAAGCAACCTGTTTAATGTAGAGCCAGATGAACATGAGGAAGAAATCAATCGTTTCCTCGGAAAATTCAGGGCTTGTAACCGCGCGAATCAAATGGTGCTGCTTAATACGCTGGACTTTCTCGCTGAACAACTATTAACACTCCAAGACGAAAAAACTGAAAATTCATCACAACGAATAATGTAGTACAGCCAGTGGGTAAGGATTGCCTTGCCCACTGGCTGTTGTTTCATGGATAAAGCCTTGTTCTATCAGCAGGATGTGTATTTTTCAAAAAAACACAGTTCCAGCTTACCCATTTCGCAGGGGACGCAGTTCCTTTAGGCTCTCCTGTGCGCCGCATTCCAAAACGTAAGGAGCAATTTCTTCGTAAGCCTTTTCTGGCGAACCTGCTTCTGATGGGATATATGTCCACTGTGTCAGAAAGCTGTGCGCGTAGTTGCAGTGAATATTCCCGGTATAAATCTGTACCAGAGGGTCGGTGATCCAACTTCCGTCAGCCGATGCGCAATCACTCCGATAAGTAAAGTACCTCTGGCCATCCTTCACATAGATCATATTCACCGTCAATTGATTTTCTGCGATGTCCAGACGTTCTTCCCTGCCGGCTAATTCATTGTAATCGTTCTCGGCTTCCACTTTTTCAAAATAGAAATATTCTCTCCAGGCAGACAATATTTCCTGCTCCATATCGCGGTACTGCTCCGGCACAAGCAGATTCAGCGTCAGATCATCCTGCACGATCTGTTCTGCCAGCTCCGACCCATCCGCTGTCTCAATGGGATTCCATTTAAAATATTCCCGGCTCACCTGCACGGACATCCCAGCGGGGGCAATCTCAATTGGAACCTTCGGGTTATTCATCGTGTACAGGGGAGTGCCCTCATCATCAATGGTCTGATAATTGTACGCGTCCATGACAAACGCTCCCGCTTTTTCCTCCAGCACGGCCAGCAGCTTCTGACTGCACTGCGCGATTTCCAAATATGCCGCATCGCTTTCATCTTCTCCGCTGTTGTAGACTACCGTGCGGTAAAGAGGTTCCTCCCACTTGGATTCCGACGGTTCTTTCCCGGCACAGCCAGCAAGCACCAGCAGCGCGGTTAATAACGCTGCCCAGTTCAATATCGTTCTCATTTCACATTTGCTCCCTATTCGGCCTGAATAATCTTCAAATACGCCGGACGATTCTTGGCTTGTTCTCCATAGACATACAAAGTATTGGTATCCACATCCAGACAGGTGTGGCAGAACCGTCCGCCAGGGAAGGGGTAGGGTTCGCACAGCCGATGGAAGTCCACGCCGCCCTGGGCCAGGATGTTCTGTATTTCGGCGGGATCGTCGATCTCGTCCGCCTGAAGCTCTTCCTCCAGATTTTCAAGGATGGTGGACAGAAGAAAGGATTGGACAGAATCGGAAAATGGCGCCCAACTGTATACATCGTCCTGGTCGTTGTAGTATACCACCGGGTTGGGCTGGGTCAAATCCTCTGCTTTGATGCCTGCGTACCAACAGCCCTGATTTTCGCACCAGAACAGCAGATAGTTGCCGGTCACCTCACCCCATCGCTCTCGCGGCAGGGCGCGCAGCTTCGCCAGCTCCTCATAGTCTTCTTCTCCTGGTTTGCTGAAAGACTCCAAGTCCTCGTCAATATGATCGTAAGAAAAGGTCAGGCGGCTCTTAAAGAGCTTGGCCTTTTTGTCCGGGATGAACATCTCATGCAGCGCATAGTTCAGGCTTGCCTTGCCGCAGGCGAGATAGTATTCCCGCAGGGCGGCGGGGAGCCTGATGCCTGCCGCCGCCTCATAGGACGCGATGACCTCCTCGGAGAAGCCCTCAGCCTCTCCCTCATCAAATACCAGGGGTTCGGCCCACCGAACCAGTTCAACAGGGGAAATCTGATACCGTTTTTCGCTCATGACATCACCCTCCATCCAATCATTTATCCGTTGAATAATTCCGTCCAGGCCCGGAACCGCTCATACTGCTCCGGGGTGTTGAGCCGCCGGGCGGATTCATCCTCGATTTCCGGCGTTCGGTCATCATCGGACATGGAGAGGAAGCAGATGACCTCCGATCCAAAGACGCCCTCCGCCCGCAGCGTCTCAAAGGCCAGCGCCGCCGTCTCCAGGAGCTGCTCCTGAAACTGCTCGTGGACCTCATCATAGGTATCGTCGTCCGCGTCGGAGAGCTTTTCCTCCTGGTCATAGAGTTGATTGCTGATCTGATTCAGCACACTGTCTGTCCCGTCGGAGTAGCTCCACTCGTCGGGGACATAGCGGCTCAGACTGAACGAGCCGTCCGCCACCTGGTTCACCAATTCCTCGGCCCAATAGTTTCGCAGCTCCGCCAAACGCTCCGGCGTCTGGTCCTCCTTATCCCGTTTCGCCAGAGCCTCCTCGGTGTTCACGGCCAGAAAAAGCGTGATGCAGTCACTGTCGGTAACCAGAGCCGCGCTGTAAATATGCTCCTGGCCAATCTCCCGGCGAATCTTCTCCATCGCGTGCCGCACGGCCTCCTCAATGGCGGGTTTCAGGTCTAAGAAAAATTGTTCCATCTTGATTTGTTCCCCTTTCTTTTTGTAAGAAGCTGTACCCAATAGACCCCAGCACACATCCTTGCGGCCCAAATTGCCGCCGACCGCGTTGAAAAATCTTGAAATACACAAAGTATTCCTGCGATTTTTTGCCTTGCCGGCGGCAATTTGGGCCGCAAGTCTGCGTACTTCGGCTATTGGCACAGCTTCCGAAAAGGCGGGACTGTTTTTTGTATGATCCCGCCGCCTGAAGGGCAAGCCGTCAGGCCAGAATATCCAACCGCTTATAATCCGCGATTCTCTTCCCGACCTCCTCCCAGGTGAGGCGGTCTCGGACAAAATCATAGTCGCTCCAAATACGCTGGAGCTCCGCCTTAATCTGAGGGACGTCCTCCAGCCTGTCTGCGCCGGAGCGGACGTAGTAGTCGGGCAGCAGGGCACAGGCCACGATGCTGCTCTCGGCCTGGGGCAGCTCCTCCATGCCCTGGCTCAGAGCGGCCAGCAGCCGCAGGTGGCTATCGGTATAGCCGTTCAGCTCCTGCTCCACCCCAAACAAGCCGTTCAGGTCGAACAGCTGGAAGGGGGCCTTGCCCGGGATCTCGATCTCGCCGCTGTAATAGACTGGCTTGCCGTTGAGCTCATAGAGGGCGTTGCACATATCCATCAGGCGCTGGTAAGCCTCCTGAGAGGGCGGGGTCTGGAGGGAGTGAAGCATCATATCCACCGCCCAGTCCAGCTGACCCAGCACCTCACAGCCCGGCAGCTTGGCCAGCCGCTCCCCCAGCCGCACCAGCCGGGCAATGGACAGCAGACCCCACACCCGGACTTGGGGGTCGCTCAGTTCCTCCGCCCTGGTCTCAATTTCGGCGGGAATGGCGTTGTAGAAAAATCCGTCCTCATCCTCCAGCCGTCCAATACGGTCGGAGCAATCGTCCATCAGTTTCTCCCCCACCTTATCATAGATATTGTCGTCAGCACTGTAAATAGTGTCCGCCCGGTGAAGCCACAGATGGGCCTTATGCAGGTCGCCCACATCCATAGCGGTCACGCCCAGCTCGTAATAGGTTCTGGACACCCCAGCCCAGTCCTTTTTCCTCTGGAGATCGGCCAACCGCTCATCCGGGGATTTCACTTCTTTTTTCCCAAATCCAAACATAAAAATCATCTCCTGTTGTATTTTGTTGACATGAAATAATCAGACCATCTTAAACGCTCTAATTTATATTTCCCTCTGTATTTCATAGAAAAATCCCGATTTCTCTGTGATGCTGCTATCCCTTCAGCCATGGTAGATAGGAGCGGACGGTACTGCCCACCAGAAATACTGTTCATAATTCATGGTCAGCTCGTAGTCTGAAAAGAGCTTTTGCAGGATTGTTTCAAAGCAAAGCGGCTCCTGGCAGATGCCAATGATCTTGTCCGCAATTTCCAACACTTATTTCATAGTCCGGGCGCTTTTGCTCCTAATTTGTCAACGCCCCCAACTTGGCCCGAAGCATAGCTAAAATTGATCTCGATTGATTTTCAATACACTTCCTCCAAGGCAAAGCCCTAAGAAACACAATGATAAAATGGCAGTAATTAGATACTCAACTGAAAACGAGCTTGCTGTAATTGAGCTTAGTTGAATCATGGGCGTGAATTTCAAAAAGGACACATTACGGAATATACTTGGAAAGCCTGTAAAGAACAGGGATAGTGCAACAGATATGGCCTTATATGGACTTCGGGCCAAGTTGGACCAACGCACAGTTAGAATTGCCCTTGATTGATTTCTAAAACAGTTTCCTCTACCTTTTGCTTTGCTTCAAAGTATCTCTGTTCAACAGCGGCGAGGTAACTATCCCGGTATTCCAATACTTTCTCATGGTTGGATGTGACAAAAAAGCCCAAACGGTTTCTTTCTACAATACCGTGCTTCTGTAGTTCATATATAGCTTTTCTAACAGTTTCAGGACTGCTCCCAACTTCTTTTGCAAAAACAGGAAATGAGGAAAGTTTCACTCCTGGCGGATAAGTACCATTATAAATCCGAAAGAAAATCTCGTTGGCTAACAAGTGATATACCTTTGTTTTGACTGCTATATCCCATGCCATCAATTCATACCCTCTTTTATTTTGTTACCGCTAATCAGTCACAAAATCCAGTTCTATGCCTGGACATCCCTTGCAGCGTTTCGGTCTTTAGTAATAATCGGCTTGCCGTCTTTGTCGATTAACGGGCATACCCCTCCAGCAGCTCCGAATTTTGTCGCCAGATAATTGACGCCGGTTTTTCTATCGACAATAACGAAAATGCCTTTCGCAGTTCCTTCTGTTTCGACAATTTCAAATCTTTTATCCTTCATAAAAATACCTCCATATCAAAGTTCTTGCTTTTCAAAAATTCGGCAGCAGATACAATACATCAAATAGCACCAAACCAAAGCGAAAACGGGGGAACAGCACAACAAAATAAATATAAGCTGCTCTGTCAGTTCAATTCCCAGCAAAACAAGGACTTGGTAAAGTCCAAAGCAAACAGCCAATGGGACGAAAATAGATACTACCAGCAACACACGGGCTTTTTCCGCTCCGAATTTGAACACAAGCGGAATTGACATACTGCCGGAGACAAGGGACAGAGCTAATGCCACCAGTGCCAAAACGAGTAGCTCTATGATCCCTTCAATGTCAAAAGTCATTTTTCTTAGAGCAAGCCCTGCGATCATGCTGACTATCAATCCAAACAGGCTTCCAATCACACAGAAGATTGCCATTACAACATATTTTCCTGCGACCAAATTTTTCTTCGATAATGGCATTATCATGGCATATCGTGTCCACTTGGAATTGTCATCAAAAGTAAAGGTCGTTACAATCATCATGCTACACAAAATAGCGCTTACAATGATATATGCAGGCGCACCAGATGTGGGGATAAGGACAACCGCGAGTACCGCCAGCATAAACAGCATGGATTTCGCATTGTGTCCGATATTATACAAATCTTTCAAAATAAGACTTCTCATTTGGTCTGCACTCCTTTCACATACAACAGCAAAATATCATCAATCGTTGCATCGTCTACTACTGCATTTTTGTATTTTTTCTTAGCTTTTTCTTTGTCAGCTACAAGCACATTCCACTGATAATCCTCTTTGCGGTAGGCAAGGATTTCTTGCTTGTCGATCTGATCGAAAGTAGCAGCCCCGCATCGGACAATACCGTAATGATAGCGCAGGTCATCTTTCTTTTTGTTGAAAATAACTTTGCCCTGGTGGATGAAGGTAATATAGTCGGCAACTTTCTCCAGGTCGGTTGTAATGTGGGAGGACATCATAATAGAGTGATTTTCGTCCTGCACAAATTCCAGAAATACATCCAGTATGTCATCCCGCATAACCGGATCGAGACCGCTGGTAGCTTCGTCCAAAATCAGCAATTTGGGGTTGTGGGAGAGGGCAACGGCGATGCACAGTTTTACTTTCATGCCCTTGGACATTTGTTTGAACTCTTTATCCAAAGGAAGTTGAAATCGTTTCAAATAGTCCTGGTACAAATGATTATCCCACTGACTATATGCTGCCCTTGCAATTTTTCCAACTTTAGCAGGGGTCAGGGTTTCATAGAAATTGATGCCATCAAATACAACGCCAATGTCCTCTTTGAGCTGTTTCGCTGAAGATAACTCTTGTCCCCAAAAAGTAACCGTGCCGTCGTCCTTATGGATGAGATCAAGAATTGCATTGATTGTTGTACTTTTACCTGCTCCGTTCTCACCAATCAATCCCATTATTGTACCTTTAGGAACAGAAAACGAAACATGGTCTAATGTAAAATCAGGGTAGTGCTTTGTCAAATTCTCTACCTGCAAAATAGCATCCATAGTTATTCCTCCTCTTGATAAAACATAGTTAGAAGTTCAATCAGTTTCTCTAAGGGTATCCCACTTGTTCGGCCAATATCGGCGGCTTCTTGTAAATGTTCTTCCGCCAATCGCTGTTGTTCTTCTTGATAAAAGTCTTTATTCTGCGCTGATACAAAACTGCCACGGCCTACTGTTGTCTCAATAAAGCCATCCCTTTGTAAATCCTCATACGCTTTTTGAACGGTGATAACGCTTACATGAATGGACTTTGCCAACGCTCTCATAGAGGGAATAGGATCGCCAGTATGTAATTCGCCGCTCATGATCTTGGCCTTTATCTGTGAAGTTATCTGCTCGTAAATCGGCTTGCTGGTATTACTGCTTATGATGATCTCCACAATGCCTCCTCCTTTGTTCTGATGTGTACTTATCGTACAAGTACATTATAGCCGAACAAGGGCATATAGTCAATAGGATATTTTGATTGAGACATTAAAATATGAGGTTTGGAAGAAAAGCCACATTATATGGAAAGTACCGATGAACGGCTTGATTTGCGCCACGGGCTGGGCCTTCTGCTGGTACGGCAGATTGTGGAGGCGCATGGAGGCACACTGAAAATAATAAACCGTGTTGGATGTGGAGTTGAGATGATCTTGGATTTTCTATTATGAAAGCAGGGCGATGGCAGGCATAACTGTCATCGCCCTACTTAATATCTGAAGTATTCTAATATCCCAACCTGACTGAAAGTCTGACAGTCAGCGTAAGCAACTGCCATTCCCATGTCAAGATAACTGCCATATGGGATTTTTTCCCTAACCGCTCCAATCCACGTTGTATTCGCATTCCACGGTAAAGCCGTTGAGATTGTCAGTAGTCATGTCGAAGGTCAGGGTGTAACTGTATTCCAAACCGTAATGGAGAATCAGGGAGCTGAACATCCCGCTAACATAAGTTAGATACTCGTAAGACAGTATTAGATTTGTTTTTTGGAAACGGCGTAGCGTTGGCTATGCCGTTTCCCCGTTTTATAAGTTGTTCAGCAGGGACGCGGGGAGTATTCCCACAAGGTCATAGGATATGTCAATCTGCTGTTCCCTGTGTCCGTTTGAAGTGTCTGGCATATGGACGTAAACTGCTTTCACCATGTCATTCAATACGGCGGGGGTCAGTTCGTCCATGTCGAGATACTCATGTACCTTGCTGATGAACCGTTCAATGTTCTCTGCCTGTTCTTCCTGTTGGTTAATTTCCTCATTCAGTTGCAACAGCTTTTCCCGCAGTTCTTCCTGCTCCTGTTCGTAATCGTCAGAGAGCATTTGAAATCTGCTGTCAGAAAGTTTACCATTTGCGTTATCTTCAGAGAGCTTTTGTCAAGGGTAAATTATCACAAGAAATACTTGAAAATTTTGCAAAATAAGCACGGAAAAATCCAAGTACTTTTACGCTATATTTCAAGAGGCGTACTGTCTTTTTAGGGCTGAAATTTTATATAGCTACTGTAATTACAATAAAAATTAGGGCAGCCATAACAGTGTGCTGTTTCCAAGTTAGGCTCAAATACCCAATAAACTCACGAATCAAAGCGTTCAATGTGAAATACCATTTTGTCTTTGCCCCAAACCCCACACATTTCAGTCCCTGTTGTTTTGCCAGGAGCAGCGCCCGAAACACATGATACGATGTTGTTACGACTACGACCTTGGGCCGGTCTTTTTCCATTAGCCCACTCGAAAACAGCAAATTTTCCTCGGTTGATTTTGATCTACCTTCTACGATAATCTTCTCTATACCCACTCCCTGTTCTTCCGCATACCTCGCCATAGCCTCACCCTCGGCAATGTCCTCGCCCGGGCCCTGTCCGCCGGACATAATCAGTACCGCGCCAGGATTGCTGTGCAGTAATTCAATTCCTCTTTCAATCCGGGCGGCAAGCAGCGGCGTGACCCTGGTGCCGATCACTCCGGCTCCCAAGACAACAATATAGTCCGCTCCCCGACGCTTTTTCCAATGGATTAGATTTAATGCCGCGGAGAGCAAATAGACAGCCATCAGGGACAGCATATAAGCCGCGGAGAGACTGATAAACAGATAGAGATTGGTACCAAGCCGCCCCTTCTCCAGACCGCCGGCCACAGGCCAGACGGTCAGATACAGGTACAGCAAAACAGAAAACAACATGGTCAAAAAATTGGCCGGTCTTAGACCCTCATGCTGGATCACCTTGATCCCCTCAACAAAAAGTGTGACAATCAAAATGACCGGAAACATGAAAACACAGCCTGCCGTCAGTAACAGCAGGGCCACCAGAATATTCATCAGAAGTTCGTGTTCAGCCAACCAGTTTGCGTACTCCGACAGGAGAAAAAACATCGTAACTGCCGAACAGAGCAGAATCCCCAGCAGTGAAATGCCGCTCCACAATGTCCTTGGGTCATGTATCATAATCCAGGAAAAAACGCAGATTGAAATGCTCAGCAGAAAAAATGCGATTTGCAGCATAGCGGCGTTCTCCCTCCTTTTGTCACATCTCTGGCTCTGTGCAGCATTTACCGCAACCCACGGGGACAGTAAAACCGTGCTGTACGGCGGCTTGGTTACACCGCCGCACAGCCGGTATTTTTTCAAAGCCGGTGGTCATAGCTCGTTTATGGTCTCCGTCACCGCCATATTCCGCATCCGTTTTGCTGGGGCATGAATCGCGACAATCGCGGCAACGCTGGAAAATGCAATAATAATGGCAAACAGCTTTATTGGCAAATTCCACGGGGTTCCAAAATACCGCGTAAGCAGCTTGATATACAGGAAACGACTGAGAGCAACTCCTATGCCTCCACCGATTACAAGACCGGAAACAGAATAAGTGAAGGCTTCTGCGGCAATCATCTGTGTAAGCTGATCGCCGTCCATACCAACCGCCCGCATAGCACCATACTGTTTTGTCCGGGCTGTTACGCTCATGGAAATGCAGTTCACAATGTTGAACAGGGTAATCATGGCAATAATCGCCAGGAAACTATATACAATAAAAACGGATGCCAAATAGGTTGCACGGTCTTGCCGGTTGCTTTCACGTTGATCCGTAAAAATAACATTGCTTTCAGCAAGGTCACTGATTTGCTTTACAGTATCATCCGCAGCATCTTTGCCCAACTGCACTCCGATCATGCTGTAATTCTGTTCTCCTGTAAGCCGGGAGAGGGTTTCCTGTGAACAAATAACGCTATATTCGCTGGGATACAATCCACCAGATAAGGCACAGACAATTTCAACCTCCTGCCCCGCGATCTGAATGGTATCTCCAACCTTGAGCGGATTATCCTTATTTGAAACCGTCATGACTTTATTGCTATCTCCGTAAATTTCTGATAAATCCCCTTGCACAAGGCTATCCTTTGCATTGTC
>Ga0224740_10090_pt1 | contig 21516 bp, 14 predicted proteins | sample LIM_E_Water_Bulk_FD_161634 | JGI IMG/M metagenome (GOLD analysis project Ga0224740, IMG submission 161634) | Enriched cells from gastrointestinal tract of the lab mouse from Pacific Northwest National Laboratory (PNNL), Richland, Washington... | ecosystem: Host-associated > Mammals > Digestive...
TGCGCAGTATCAGGCGGGCAGTCGTTTTTTGCGGGAGGCGGGATTTCGTCAGGATTCTATGCGAAGGTTTGTAAAGCAGAAGCAAAAGCGTGCATTTTCGGAATGCGGTTTTGGAACGTCGCTGGGGCTGGGGTGCGGCGGACGCAGTTATCTGGGGAAGCTGCATTTCTGTACACCTTACGCCGTTTCTGCTAAGGCGTGTGCGGCGCAGTTGGAAGCGTTTCTGCAAACTTTCCTCATTCTGCAGCGGATTCCCGTAAATAAAATCCATATTTACACAACCAAAATTGAACATATTTATCAATTCCAGTGCTTTTCTTGCAGCCTGCACATTATGCTGCCTGCGAAATGCTTTCAATTCTTTATCAGAAAAGCTTTGTATCCCAATACTGATTCTTGTCGTGCCCGCCTGCTTTAAAATCCTAAGTTTTTCCTTGGATGTTTGATTTGGCGCCGTTTCTACAATAAGTTCCTTATTTGCGGCAAAACGAAAATAGTGATGCAGCATTGTAAACATTCTGTCTAACTGCTTCTCCGTTAAACACAATGGTGTTCCGCCACCAATAACCAACTCCGAAAATTCTGATTTATTCGGCGCAAGCACTTCCTGATATTGCCTACATTGGCGTTCCACTGCATCCAAATACCTGTCCACTCTATCCGTGTTCTGTCCAGCAACAGAAAACAAGTTACAATATCCGCATTTTGCCTGACAAAACGGAATATGAAGATATAACCCATGACCGCTGCCGGAAAGCAAAGACGCATAATCGCCTAGAGAAATCCCCGTAAGCGGTCTGTATGCCGTTTTATGCGGATAACTGTACATATACTGTATATATGGATTCATTATAATCCCCCTCATGTTATTCTTATTATAGCATAACATGAAAAAAGGTCTGACACAAGATTTCATTAAGAAATCATCTCAGACCATAAAAACCCTATAAACTGTTACAGGCATCAAGCCATGCAAAACCACTTCGTGGTGGCTTGATGCATCTCTGCCACTACGCTGTTTTACAGGGCTGTCGCATTAAGGAAGATCTATACAAGATATTATAACAACGTGCTGCGTTTAACACTCTATCTTGTATAATCAAGGCTTATTGCGACAGCCTCTAGGCTGAACTGTTACTATAAACTTCTTTCCTCCTCAGGCTCTACTTCCCTTTTTAATCTTTCAAAATAGAACGAGGGCATATATTCATCATTAAAGTATCCGATATTTTTAATCCCCATTGCCCGCAGTTGATTCTCTATCTCACGATAAAAAATATTGCAGATAATAACACCACAGTCTTTCGGGAGTGTTTTTAATTCATCTGGATTTTTTACCTGCAGCCCCTCAAATTCTGTATTCCATAGCTTGGGATTATTATCGCACGTAAAAAGCGGCGGATACTTTTTGCCATAGCACTTCATATAATTGCGGCACATATTCCCCGCACCAAAAAGAACTACCTGATTGTACTTTTTCAAATCATTTTCAATATTAATCTGCATTGCAAAATAATCAAGAAGCGCTTTATAAACAGGAAATAAATAGGGCTGTAATAATGGAGAAAATGCAACCGTTGTATCGACCGTTTCCAGTATCAAATATCCATCAAAACAAATATCTCTAAGCCCTCTAACGGCACTGAGCCAATCCATTGTGGAACTGCGCCCATAGGCGTTGGTAAAAGGAAGAAGCTTCGCGAAATTCTTTCCGTCATTCTCTGTAAGAATTACCGCCCAAATCCGTTTCTCCAAAGCCATTGCCATACTCTGCATATTTTGTCCGCATAAATTACAAATTCCCACGTCAAGACAAAATCCAAAACACGCCCTGCCAGCTTCTTGGTTTAATGCATCTAACCACTTCGCTGTATCCATTCCATCCGAACAAACGCCACGCACTAAATGACCGTTAAAGTTTTGACATTGATTGATTAACAAAAGCCTTGTATTCTTATTCTGACACGCTGACGCAAGCGTCAAGAAAAATGCTTTATTTGCTTCCCATTGTTCCTCTGGTTTTAATCCTGCAAATAATGGCTGTATAATAATATCGTAGCATCCCATTTCCTCACAAGCCCTAATACAGTCTATATTAACTTGCAAAATCAGATTATTTAACTCCTTATATTGATATATATTTCCAGGATTTAAACGCACATCAACAAACGGCAGTCTTGCAATCGAAGGCATAAAGCCGTGCTCTGCAAACTGCTTGATAATTGTTTGATATGACTTTCTTGTTTTTTGCGGCTTAAATTTGGGGTCTTCACTACTGCGGTCAATTAATATCCCTTCCGGCGATATTATTAAACCAAAATCAAACATTACCTCATGCAGTCCTACTGCATTTAATTCGTTAAAACTTTGTTTTGGTTTCTCAGGATTAAAAATAGTACTTGCCATTGCACAGACTTTTTTCATGATTTACAAGCTCCTTTCATAAAGCCGTTCTATGCTCGCCATCTTATATTGCATAACAAACTGTTTCCGCGAAATGATCCGAATAATGGCGCATATATAGCTTATATTTCGGAGTTATCTTCTTAATCAGAATCGCCATCTGCATTACACCAATAATTGGTAAGGAAGTTTCTCTATCCATAATCCCCGCCAACTGGTTATCACAGAATGCCTTAACCTTTATTCCCTCATCTGCCAATGATCGCCAAACGCTATGTCCGCAATTTCCTGTTCCAAAAATAACAATTTCTTTTCCCTCTGATACCTGTTTGTTTATAACCCTTATTTCCTCTATGTTGTATGCCAACTCCCATATTTCTTCTATTTCTGGGTCAAAATCTATCAATTTTCTATTCCTCCATATGCGTTTATAATATGGCTGTAAAAGGAATCTTCAGCATATTTTTTTCCATGCCATGTAAGTTTCTGTATAAAAGTATTTTCTATATACTTTTTATATTCCTGCTCACTATATGGTTCCTCCAAATGTTTTCCAAGCTCCATAGCACCAATATTGTTGTATGGTATTTGATTCAGTTTGTTACATATTTCCGGAAATATATTACATGCAATTCCTATTAGGTAGTCCGTCATCAGATAATATTTTATTTTGTTATAATGCCGAAAATAATAGAAATACGCTTCCATTACAAATCTAAAAAGTTTTTCACCTTTTTGGGCACACAAGAACCAAATAGCCCACACAGCCTGCGAATGAAACTCTCTCCCTGCTGTCGTTCTTGTATAAATAGGAATCTGCATACAATCTTCTGGCATTGGTGCACACATGAATATTGTAGCATCCAGCCACACCCCACCATATTGATACAGCAAACAACACCTTACAATATCCGAAAGGTGTGCCGGCAGAATATATCCTTTTTAAACATAATCTGGAATGTCTATATACTTTTTGAAATTATCCTTAGTAATAATTATATGTTTTACTCCATATGGAATATTTTGTTTTTGGCTTTTCCAGCATATCTTGACAATATCAGGTGCAGCATTTTCCCCCTGCCACCACATGCTCCATGCACACTTTGGATATTTTCCGTTGGGTACATTCCACTGCGGATAATCTGCTTCAAATTTCTCTATAAATGGAGTAATGCTGCTCCTTACCTCATTTGACGGAATAGCATCAATAATGTCAAAATTTATTCTAAATACCTGCGCCTTTGTACGCAGCAGTATATTTTCCACATCTTCAACATAGCACTCGCTCAATGTAAGAAGTACAATATCCTCTTGTGTAAGAAGTTCCTGCGAAAATTCCATAACAGGAATACTGCGTATCTGTTTAGGATTTCCTTTCGCTGACGAAACAAGGATTCTGTCAGCCCTGACAGTTATGTTGCATTCATCCAGCGTCTGATAAAACAAATACAAACGTACTCCTGCACCATAGAAATTCACACGCTTCTCTGAACGAAATATATTACGTAACTCCTCCAGCGATCCAATCACATTTTTACTGCTTAACAATGTTCCTACTCCTCCTTTGTCTGCAATGGAAGTTTTTACAATCGGTATCCCATTTTTTCATCCTTGCTTATTAATTGCGTCTTTTAACTGCGTTGTACTAATCCCCTCCGTATAAGGAAAAAACACCAAATCTGCTCCATGCCGCTGCAAAAATGCTTTCTTAGCGCCCCACTTTGGATCATCTGCATAATCGCTCCCCGAAAACTGCACATCAAATCGATACCTGCGGTATGCCTCATCGGTATCTCCTTGATCAAGCGGTATCTCAACCGCCTTATCCACATACCGGCACGCACGCACAATCGCAATGCGCTCCTCAAACGGAATTTTGGGACTTGATTTCTTGTGCTTTATCACACCCTCGTCTGTAACAACTCCCACAATTAGATAATTGCACTGCTCCTTTGCGCGCCGCAGCAGATTTAGGTGTCCGATATGGAAAAGGTCAAAGACACCTGCGATATAGCCGATATTATATTTTGGGGCAGATTTTTTTGATAAACTGCTTTCTGATACGCGAAGCATTCCATCTGTTTCCAAAGACTGATTTTCAGGCACAATTTCATCTCTATACTGCAAATTGGGGTTAAATACACTAAAATTGGGAATCCCCTCTCTGCGAAGCTGCCGCACAACTGGCATATAATTGCTGATACACACAATAACCTTATACTCTACGGGATTCATTTGTTTTAATATTGCCGGATTTAATACAGGATTCCCTTCTATTTCTGTACCCCAACGGTTTTGATCATTATCCAAATATCCCGTTATTGGATATATATGCCCATACTTTTCCAGAAACCGCTGTGCATATTTTCCCGATCCAAAAAGATACAGTCTGCGCCCTCGAATATGATGAAAAATATCCTTAAAAATCATGGTATACTGTTCACCAGAATAATTTAGCCGCTTGCGATTATCCAGCACCGTTCCATAGTCCCGCCTGCCTTCTTTAAAATAATCAGAAAGCCCGTCATCACCGCGCAGAATATTTAAAAAACGACTAATAAATTTATGATATAATTCCATATATTTCAGCATACCGTATCGTTCAAACAGCTCTTTTCTTGGAAGGATTCTATCCAACTGGTCATTAAATTTGTAAATAAACTCAATAGTTCTTACCATAATTGCCTTTGCTGGTACGTTCTCAAGAAATAACTCCTGATCATAAAATACAAAAGAATTGTCCAAATAAAAGCAGTTTAGCGATACTAAGTCAAGATACCCTCTTTTTAAAATTACGCCTAATTCTTCTCTTTCTTCCTTTGTACCCAAGGCTATCTTCTTCCATTTATCACGGTTGGGATCATCCTTCTTTCGCTTTTCCCATCCCGGTTCAAACTGTTCCCAATTCACTTCTTCTGGCAAAACAGAGTCGGAAGAATGACAAACAATCTCCCAAAAAGCATCTAATTTCTGTAAAAATGCTTCTATGTCGCACTGCAGAAGTTCCCTAAAATAGTCATTAGCCGGCTTCCCTGTCACATATGGCATTACAAAAGCATCGTCTTCTATCTTGGCATCAATCATCTTAACCCCATGCGCTGTCAGATACTTATTGTTGTCCAAAAGCAATTGTATTTTCTTCTGCCCTGTCTGATACATTGCCCGCTTCATAACGATTCCATTCCTTCCAATCATCGTTGCCATTGCATTTTCCAGCCCCCGTTCACCGGAAAGCGTAACCTGCTGTATTGGAGAAAGCTCCCCTTGCAGCGGACATTCTATAAAAAATCCGTTTGCCATACCATGAAGCAGCCCATTCTTCATTAAATCTGGATAAAGTTCTTCCTCCATAAGAAATACAGTATCTGGATTGTTATATTCGGGAAACACGCGGATATCCAAGGCTTCATTTGGCATATAATCCTCCGCCAAAAGCAATTGGGGATTGGAGATTCTCGGGAATACAGAATAAACGCAATGCTTTAAAAAACCAGCTTTTTCTAAAAAGCAAAGAAGCTCCGCCTTGGAATAGGTTCTGCCCTTTATTGTTTCACGCTCCCACGGCAGTAAATGCCGATAATTCTCTATGCTGTCATAATTCTTTCCAGTAAAAATATCCTGATCGCCGCAAAAATAACGAATCCCCAATCGGTTGTCAGCAGCCACTAACAGTTTTCCATCTGGTTTCAGCAGTGAACGGATAAATCTTAAAACATGAACCACATCAAAGGCATATTCAATGATATCCACTGCAATTATAATATCATAAGACTCTTTCTCATCTATATTAGCACTATCTAAATTCCCTTGACATTCTTCACAATGTTCACTCGTATCCATTGCGCATTCTTTTATATTATCCCGTTTTTCAAGCGAAATCTGATTTACACAAAATTTATCTTCTTTTTCAAGCGAAATCTGGTTTACACATAATTTATCTTCTTTTTCAAGCGAAATCTGATTTACACATAATTTATCTTCTTTTTCAAGCGAAATCTGGTTTACACGAAATTTATCCAGTTTTTCAAGCGGAATCTGGCTGACACATAATTTATCTTCTTCCAGCGCTTCTGCAATTAATCTGCTATTTCCATATTCAGCCACAATACAGCCAATCTTACTATCCTTTTCTACTTTATACCACTTCATTATTCCCTTTGGCAATTCCCGCAATCTTTGTTCTGGTGTCATCTTACAATCCTCTCATAAATAAGTTTGTACTTCCAAATGCATTTAGCGGAAGTTTGTAAACAAATATCTTTTCTTTTAAAATGCCGTTATTTAATAATTGCTCTATAATTTCCTCAGGATGTGACTGCTTTGCCACCAGATAATGTGCATTGGGATACCGCCGCACGGTTTCTTCAGGCGATAGTATTTCATAACTTTGATATTTATTTCCCCACTTCATGCTGTCATTATCACATACAGCCACAATGTTTTCCAAACGATTCATCCGCATTAGGCAAAGCGCATATTTCGCCACTTTCCCTGTGCAAAATATAACAAGCTGTTTCTTCTCTGCCATTTTCTGTACAAAATTACCATAAATATCATAATCTGCCTTTGCCTTAACAGAAATATACGCTTCAAAGGCATCGGGATATTCGGTAAATAAGCGCATCTCAATCCAGTGCGCCGGAAGCATTTCCTCCTGTTTTAAAATCCCCTGTTCCCTATCCTGAATCATAATCTTGCGAAATTCTTCCAGTGCTGATAAAACTGATTGATCCGGCAGACTATGTTCTCTAAAGGTCGTATACGGCGAAAGCGCCATCATTACGGTTTCTCTAGCCATAAAAGCCCACCGTTCCCTGTCTGTTATGCCATATTCTCTCATTTTTTCCCGAATATATCTGCATTCCTCAAGATTAAATCTGGCAAAATTGGGATTGTATGTCGAAGCTGCCGCGTTGTCCCGCCTATATCTGTAAAACAGTTTCTTGATAAACATACCTCTGCGAAGATTCATATCTGTCAGATAGCGAAATCCGCAATCTTGAAAAGCCGCCCCTTGGCTTTCATTTAATCGAATATGAAATTCCCGTAAAAATGCCAGCTTATAGATTCCATTCCATATGTAAATATCAGGGGATAAACTTTTTTCCATAAAATATTGTGCCGAGAGAACCTGATCGGTATCACTTAACGGATTCTCCAGAAGATATTGTTCTCCCTCGTAAGGCGTGACTAACGTATAAAAGCCGGCTTTTGCATAATCAAGGTTGTTTTCAACTGCTGTTTTATACAAAACTTCATACATATCCAATTCAATGCAATCGTCCGTTTCCACAATTCCCAGATATTCTCCTCTAGCCATATCAATACCAAGATTTATTTGGTATCCGTAACTTTTTTTGTCAGATAAAATAAAATGGATACGGCTGTCTTTGGCGGCATATTCTTTAATAATTTCGCAAGTTCCATCTGTAGAGCCTGCATCAATACATAAAATCTCAATGTCTGATAGTGTTTGATTTATTACACTTTCTATACATTCCCGAATATACGCTGCCACATTTAAGGAGGGCAGAATAACTGAGATTTTTGGGGGTGTCGATTGATTTATTGGTGGTTCTTCTTTCCATTCTTTTTGGGTTTTATCTATTATTGTTTCTAATCTTCTTCCAAATGCCTCCATACCTAAAGACCTCCATGCTAAAATACTTTTCATACGTTTCTCTTACTGCCTTACTAATATTGACCACATGCTCCTGTTGTAAATATCAAAAAAATCTGATGTAAAATATGACAATTCATACTTCACACCAGATTTCTTTATGAATATTTTAATCAAATTTTCTATTTATATCTCAATTTTAAACTCTACAAACAACCGATTCTGCAGTTCTTTATCTGATAACGATTGAATAAACTCATTCACTCGTCCTGCCTTTGCCATCTTCATTCCCAATTCGTTTACTCTTGCCTCGCCTCTCGCTTCTCCTCTTGCTTCGCCTCTCGCTTCTCCTCTCGCTTCAATACGGTCAAGCACTGCATCCATATACACACCTCCTGCCATTTCTTCATCCGAGAATTTGTCTATATATTCCACATATCTCTGATCATTCTTGATTGCACCTATAGCATACCATGTTTGACGATGCATCGCAACTACATTCTTTAATTTCTCCTCGTTATAATTTTCCTGTATCATCAACAGAAATGCTTTCAAATCTCCTTCAAACCGATTGATTTCTTCCTCTGTCAAATGCCTTGCATCAATTATATGCATTTGATAATCTGGAATAAACACTTTTGCCCATTCCTTCATATCTTCTGGAATATCGAGCATATCATGCACACTTTTTGGTCCATCCCACGGTTTACTGCCAACATAAAACACCAACGTTACCGTCGGCACTATCTTTGTTCCTTTTGGGACTCCATCTGCATATTTTTTTAATTTCTTCTTTTCTTTTGCCTTTTCTGATATCCTTCGACACTGCCCAGAATAGGACAGTGCATCCAGTTCCATGCAGCGCACTGGCATATAATAATGTACACCAGCCTGTCCTTCTGCTCCCAAAATTACCTGAAATGCCAGCTTATCATCAAACAGCATCGCTATCTTCTGTGCATCTCTTAATCGTTCCAAATCTTTTAGCATTGTCTGATTTGCCGAATCAAGTTCCTGCAGTTTGTTTGGGTCAATTTTAATGCTTCCTTTGAATACGCCTTCACTGAACAACTGTGCAAATACTGTGTCGACTTTAATAAAGTTTTTGACACGTATGTCAACTTTTCCCATATTATAATTTTCTCCTTTCGTATGTCTGGAATAAATTGTAATATATGTTCGATATTTTTGTAAAGGACTTTTTGTATGATGTAAAGTATGAAATTGTCAAGGTGAAAACTGTCTGTCTTATCTTTGTTGTTATACTTTCAACGTAACGTCTACTTCTTGTCAAGGACATTTCTATAACTTTCTTGCCGAAACAGATATTATATGTGAAAATCCTAGTTTTCTCAGGCAATAAAGCATATCATAATATGCACTAGAGTTCTCCTTGACAGCCACAATGACTAAACTGTTGTCTTTATATTTTACGCAATCCGTTATCTCGTAAACTTTCTCTCCCAGACATTCCATATCACTGCCATTTAAATCTGTCACAGCTACCTGCATCGACTGCCTACCATCCTCCATTGCCAGCTTTACCCTGCAAGCAATGCGTTCTCCGTATGATCCAGCTCCGTATATGATAATATGACAGAAACCCGCTATTGTTTCTTTGGTAATATTTCTGCAGCCGATTACATCATCCTCTATATATCTTACAGGATTTTTTATTATCCTTAACTGATCGTCAGTCAGCCAATCATAACATACTTCTTTAGTTTCCTCAAAATAAGAACACTCCCTCTCAATAACCCTAGCGAACTCAGGTTTAAGAGTCATGTCTATTCTACCTAATGTCAATAAATATGCCCGCATCCTCAGATGGAAGCAGATATGATACAGTTCCTCACATTTTTCATCATTTGCAACCATAATATCCCTGATAAAATCATATTCGTCCTTCATGGCATAGACCTTCTGTTTGCTATGGATTGACGAGTTTTGATTGTCCTGCCTGTAGTTATAAAACGCCCGATTCAAGAACATCACCCGTTCCGACCAGTAAAAAGTCTGAAACCAAAATCCATTATCCTGATACGATGCTCCCGGCGTTTCATTGTATTTGATATGGTTGTTTATCAAAAGTTCTCTTTTATATAATGCATTCCAAGTAAATTTCTGCAGAAAATACGACCACAGTTCCTCATTTGGATTCAGCACCCTGTTATACATCGTAGCATCATCTGTCAATTTGATATACTGTTTTTTTATGGTGCCATCATCATTATCCCAGGTAGCATAATGATCCGTTTTTACAAAGTCCAGGTCATATTGTACAACATAATTATAGAGTGTCTGATACATATCTTTTTCAATCGTGTCATCACTTTCCACTATCCCTATATATTTGCCTGACGCCAGCGAAACTGCTATATTCATAGTCTGCCCATAGCCGGAATTTGCCTTATGTATTACCCTGATCCTCATATCTTTCAATGCATATTCATCCAATATGCATCCTGAATTGTCAGTCGAACCGTCATCCATACAGATTACTTCAAAATCCGTAAAAGTCTGCGCCAATATACTATCTAGACAGGATCCAAGATACTTATCAGCATTATAAACTGGTACAAGTATTGATATCTTTGCCAAACAATCACCTCTTTTGTCAACATATCGTATTATTCTACAGGCACTCCAAAGCCGGTATCAAATGTTTCAATTATCCACTTCGCATAGTCAGTCACATCAAATCTGTTTCTGATGAGTTTCATATTATATTTGCTCACATCATATAATATTTCTCTGTTATTGCTTATAAATTCTATTTTATCAACAATGTCCAACCATTCATCCACAGATACGACAAAACCATTCTTTCCATCCTCTATCACATCACTAACACCACTCACATCCGTCACTACAGGAACACATCCACATGCCATTGCCTCAAGCATGGCAAGACACATCCCTTCGGAAGAAGATATATTTAAGTAAATATCCTGTTCTTCCCAGAATGCTACCATACCTGTTGGCAGTATCCATCCCAAAATATGTACCCTGTTTTCTAGTTTTTTATCGGTCACATATCTCTTGAGCAGCCCCAGACATTCACCCTCTCCAGCAATGTTAAATTCAACATCCAATCCTTTTTGTATACATACCTCAATCAGTTCACACAATAAATGCGTTCTTTTTAATTCCCTTGCCAACCGCGCTGCAAAGCCAATTTTCAATGTTTTCTCATTGATTTTCCTATTGTTTGCTATTGTGGGTATTCTAATGGGATTTGGTTTATATATCAGTTTTTCGGGTTCCAATCCATATTGTTCCTGAAGCACTGAATAAATCTTTTCGCTTATACACACAATCTTGTCAACTCTATCTGCCCAATTACTTAAATAATTATAAATATACAACGCATCGCCATGTGCAACAACAATCAAATTTATCTGTTCGGGAAAAACAGCCTTTACCACATATGCCGCTTGAAGAGCTATTGATATATGTGAAATAAATACACATGGTAGGCATTCAGCAATTTTAGATGCCATCTTACCAATCATGCTTATCTCATCTTCTGCCTCAAAATGTATACAGTTACTTGTAAATCTGTCAAACTTGTCATTCATTCCGCAAATCATATACGTCTGAACATCAAGTCCTGCAATGGCATTGGCAACCATACAACTCCATTCCTCTGTTCCTCCCCAATTCATTTTAGGAAAATAGGCATCAAACACAAAAGATGACCGATTCCCAATTTTAACGTTACTCCAATTTATTTTAACAGAATTTCTGCTCACAGCTTCTTTTTTAAACTGCTGAAATCCAATCTGACGTCCCACATACCCCATTTTAGTTAATTGCGCATTAATCTCATCAAAATACATATCAGATGTCAAAATTGTACAATTATAATCCTTTAATGCCTCAGGTGCTTTTATTAAAATGTCATTCAGCCTTTCTCCCCATAAATCAGAATTATTGTCTACGATAAAAAGGATTTTATATCCTGCAAATACTGCCCACTCACAGCGTGCCAGCGAAGCCTTTCCTGCTCCCCATATAATAATATCATCCATATCTTCCAATTAACACCATCCTACCCCAATAACTTGCTTACACTTCATCCAAATTCCAATTAGTTATATCTCTCAGTTTCTAGACTTTTATCTGTTCTCTCTTTCTATATGCATTTCTCGATAACTTCTGACAACGAAATAACAGGTAAAGATGTTTTCCCTTCTAATTCCTGTTTTATATATGATGCTTCATAAACTGGTGTTATTATTATACAATCTGCATTAGGTATTTCTGACTCTCCAGTTATAACAGGAAAAGAACTGTTAAAATTGCAATTGTTCACGCTTCTGTCAATAGCACAGACAATTTTAATCTGACTACCTTTCAGATCTTCCAAAAGATGATGCGCCATTTTTCCCATTCCATATATTATAATGTTTTTCATCCCATATTTCTGAAAATACTGCCCTGTACTGACATTTTTCTCACGCAAAACCATCCATTTTTCCAACAACCTGAAGTATGATATATACATTTCATATTTATTATCTGAAATTTCTGAAATTGAATTAATGCTTTTTTCTTTTGCTATGTAAAACTCTTGGGACTCACTTGGCCGTTTTCGAATAATGCTCGCAATTTCTTCCATCCATTTTTTTCCTATACATTCCAACGAAAAACAACTTGCTCTTACCCTTGCTTTTTCTCCCATGTCACATCTAGTTTTATCATCTTTCAACAATTGAACTATTTCATCTGCTAAAATCTTCTCTTCTTCTGTAAGATCATTAGTGTAAAATTCCTTAATGTCTGGAACCAACACCCCACATTCACCATGTATGGGTTCCGTTATATATTCTTGACTGCACAGAATACCTATTACTTCCCTTATTCCTCCTGGAAAATCACATGAAACCACGGGAACTCCTGTGTTCATTGCTTCCAACGGGGCACACCCCATTGACTCCATACGTGATGTCATAACAAACACCTTGGCCATTTTTAGATAATCCTGAACATTTGTAACATTTCCCGGCATTTCCACCTCGCTGTTCAGCCCAAGCTCGTCTATCAAATCCTCAAGTTCCTGTTTCAGTTCACCTTCTCCCAATATAATAAGTTTACTGTCAGCAAGATACTCTTTTACGCGCTTAAATGCACGTATAATATGCCATTGTCTTTTTATGCCATGTAGTCTTCCAACCGTAATAATTATATTTTTCTTAATTTCGCTCTCTGTAATAGGCATAGCATGCACTGGATTATATATTGTTCTTGTAATGCCCTTCTTGTCTCCATAATGCCCTATCCAGTCCTTTCTACAATATTCTGATGGGAAAGTAATCAAGTCTGCATACTGATATAAATCGCTGAAAGTCTCCTCTGCCCAAAATACTGATTTATCATACTTCGCATACTCAGAATTCACACTATGTGTAGTCAGAATTACCCTCTCCCTGCCTTTAGACAGAATATTCATATAATTTGCAAATTGCATAAAGCTTATAGAAATATCAATATCATATTGCTCTTTTAGTCTGCGAAGCTCATCCACTTTGCCTATCACGGCGTCTTTACCCGAACCATTCATTTGATATGTAAAATTTACTAATTTCCCCTTATATTCATATTTAATGTCATAGGTCAGATCCATAAAAATAAATATATTAAATCCATGTTCTGCAAAGTATACGCTTAAATCCGCAGCACACCTCTCGGCACCGCCGCCTTGGAGAAAGTTTACGATTATAGCCAAATTGCTCATTTTTCTTAAATTCCTTTATATACGACTTTACAATTTTATTGATGATACCTTCGTTGCCAAATCAACTCTTTTTAGGTATTAATTATTGCATATGATTTTATATGGGTCTTAATATTTTCCCCCAAAATGGCATAAAATACCTGTTTTCGTATTTGGTTGCTAAGAGCAAAATATTCTATCTGAATATGTAAAGAAGAATGGGAATACTGCATTTGGTTACTTCCGTTTAGTTTAACGGGGATTTTTCTGCCACGCACAGAAGTTCTCAAGCCGTTCTGGAAAATTGTGCTGAAAAACAGACCATACAATTTTGTGTGATGAACTTAATCTACATTTGAAAGTGCCTTGTGCATTATTTTATTTGAAACATTGTAAAATGATGTTTAAATAACGATTATTCCTATATTATTCACACCCACTACAAAATCCTATCCTTTCTGTTTATATTCTATTATTACTTTCTTATAATATTCAACAAGCTGTTTTACCACAACATTTGGTGATAACATTTCTGCTCGTTTTCTTGCATTACATTGTATTAATTTCCTTTCACCAGCAGATAGAGCCATCACCTTATCCACCGCCGTTGCCAATGACACATGGTCTCCTATCTCACACAGAAAACCGTTATTGCCATCATCAATAAGCTGGTCAAAGCTTGCCCCCCTTGTTCCAATAACTATCTGTCCAAGAGCCATACATTCAATACATGCATTGGATAAATTTTCCATTAATGAGGGAAGCATGACTGCCACAGCATTTTTTATTATCGGCTTCAATGCCGAAAATCCTATTGCTGAATGATAAATAATTCTGTTTGAATCTTCTCCAGCATTATGTTTAATTAAGTCTATCAGATGGTAATCACCATCTCCTATAATACCAATATGCAGATTCTCATATCTGCTCAGTATATCATGAGCAGCGTCAGCTATTTCGCATAACCCTTTGTATTTGATTAAAGTGCCATAAAAAAGGATATAATCCCTACTACTGAAGCATTCATTGAATACTGATAAATCATCTTCCTCTTCATTCATCAGAAATGAGGATTCAATCACATCCACATTGACACCCGTATCCTCAGAAACCTTTTGGGCAACTACAAACGATGGACCAAATACCGCATCAGATTTGCATACAGCCGCTCTTTCTATCTCAGCGCGTCCCACCTGTACCTCCTCCTGACCATCAAGTGGCACCATAACCGCATACGAAGACAATCTCGTAACTGCTGGTACCGGAATACTGTGAAAATAGGCAAGACCGCACAGACTAGTATATTGAATAATATCTATTTTTTCTCTTTGAAACAATTCTGACAATTTTATATTTAATATAAATCCATCTCTAAGACACTGTGCAATAGCATCTTCTTTTTGGTTATCATATTTTTTTATTATTGGACGTCTCACTTTATATACATTAATACCATAAAACTGATATTCAACTGTACGATTCGAGCATGCAACCACGCTGACTTTATTTCCCATCCCAATAAGCGCCCTTGATGTTCTGAACAGATATTGAGGCAATCCACTTGTTGGCCCTTCTACATCTATAAAATCTGTTGTCATAAATACTACATGCATAACTCCACCTATAATCTTAGAATTACTTCTTCTAGCGAAATAATACTTGAATTCGTCAATTTCTCCAGTTTTTCCTTAATGGAAGTATATTCCATTAACGGTGTCACTACTATTGCATCAGCCTTTGGTACGCTGTTAATATCTCTAATCAGGTCAAAGTCCGTACCATTGTAATTGATCACATCTCTTTGTATCGTGTATACAACCGGAAATGAACTTTTTTCTAGCTGGACTATTAAATGTTTTCCTAGTTCTCCCAATCCATATATAGCTGTATTACTATAACCATTTCTTTTAAAAAATGAGGATACATCTTTTCCTTCCTCAAGTGCTTTCATCCAAAAATTCATTATATAAAAATAGTTTATAAATTTCTCTTTTTGGTTTTGTTCAGCTACATTATCTATCTGAAACATAGTAAAATCTATCATTTGGTTTTTCAAGTTGCAAAAACCTCCTCATTTTTATACAATTCGTATATCATACATTGTCATTATTCAAATTCAGCAAATAAATAAACATCCCTGCGGATTCCTTTATTTTGATGAAACATACATTTTAAAGTTATTATCAGCACAATAATCAACTATGTTAATACAAACCACTCTATGATCATCCAAAAACAATTCTGCAATAGGCTCAAGGAAGACTATTTACTTATCACGATAATGTGTTAATACTAATTCTGCTATACCATATATATATTCATCTAAATCTGCAAAACGAATTTATCATAATTTTCAATAATATCCAAATCCAAGTACCTTACTGTATCCATAAGTTTCTCGCCTTGATAATTTTTTCTACAACGTATGAATCTAATACGTCTTCTTCATAACTCAAATAAAATAAAACTTTTCCACCTGTGCAGTTGGAATCATAATTATGCTCCCAAGTTCTAACTATACTTCATACAAAATATCTTCCAAAGAAATAATCGGACAGTCTAACTTTTTAGAAAGCTTCTCCTTTATATCATCAAAGAATGTAATTGCAGTCACCACTACAACATCAACCCGCTCAAGATAGTCATTTAATGATACAACATCTACATCCGCACAAATCATTCCAGCTCTTTGATCAATGCAATATGCTACGATAATCCCACTTTCCTTAAGCTCATCAATAAGAGTTTCTCCAGCATATCCTATTCCATAAATAGCAATTTTTTTATATCCCTTCTGTATAAAATAAGATGAAAGATTCTTTCCGACCTGTTTCACTTTCACCCATTGGTTCATCATAAGAAAAAGAGTTCTGTTTTTATCAGCTGATCCCAAATTATCTTTTTCTAAGCTTCTACACCCAAATTTACGTATAAAATACGCACCAAAATACTGTTTTTTCATAACGCAAAGAAACTCTATTTTTTCATACTTTCCTGCATAAATCAAAGATCTATTATAGATCCTGTCTTTTGAAAGTCTTTTATACATCCTGCTGACATTTATATTATAGTTTTTTTCGTATAATACTTTTGCATTGAGCAGCTTATTAACAGTATCAAAGTATGTTTTATAAAATATTTCTTTTTCTCTATATCCGACCTTACCAGAATGCATCAATTTAGCCAACAAGTGATATGTTCTATATACACTTTCGTATCTATTACTATCTACTTGTTTTAATAAAGAATTACTAATGTCTATTTGATAGTAATACATAATATCTCTGTGTACATATATTTTATTGCAGTATTGCAAATAATTTAAGCAAAAATATATATCCTCATAATACTTCCAATTCTCTTTAAATCTAATGTTGTATTTGTCTATAATATCTTTTCGATATACTTTTGTACCTATGGCATGTAAGATATTAGAATAGAAAAGTTGAATAATATTTTTTTCTACGTCTATGATATTTCTGTTCCCTTCTTCTAACATGGGAATATGTTCTTTTTCCTTAATCACCCCATTTTTTCTTACCGGTTGATATCCACATAAATACATATCACTGGTTCCATGTTCAAGCGAAATAACTGCATTTTCCAAATAATCTTCCTTTATATAGTCATCACTGTCAACGAATATGATGTATTTTCCCAACGCCTTATCTATACCCAAATTTCTTGCACTTGAAACGCCTTTATTTTTTTGATGTATGCAGTAAATATTATGATATTTTTCAGCATATTTATCACATATTTTTACACTACCATCACTAGACCCATCATCCACCAAAATAATCTCATAGCTGCCATATGTTTGGTTTAAAATACTTTCCATACATTTTATCAAGTAATCCTCTGCCTGATAAACTGGAATTACAATACTAACCATTGTCTTTTTGTTTTTCATTGTATTACCTTTCCATTTTCCATCATATTCATCATTTTCAACATCTTCAATCAAAGTCACGAACAACCTCCGATTGTTATTAAGATTTTAAGCAAATTAATTACAAAAATACCACATTCCGTTCCCTGATATATTGCCTATCCTTTATCTGTTGTATCGTTTCTAACTCCCTGCTACCCAAATCCCGGATATTTAGGATTATGTTAAATTTGACTATAAATACCGATTGCCTGCACGCCCCCGAAAATATATCACAACACTCCGTTTCTAGTTACTTTATAGAACACTAGCATATTTTAATTTATTGTCTGTTCCAATACATTTTCATCAGTTCGTTTATAGTAACACACTTAAGCGCATCGTTCTCCATACTATTAAGCTGCTCTTTTATCTCGTTTCCATGCTCTTTTACTGCTATGAGCACATATGCATCCATATTTTTAAGTTCACTTGGGTTTATGATATGAATGTCATGAAATTGCGTATTCCATCTTGACGGATTATTATCCGCAAAGCAAGTTACAGCAACGTCTGATTGTGATAGAATCTTGTAGCACCTCTCACTCCAGATGCCAGTACCAAAAATAATGACCTTTTTTTTATCCTTTTTAAAATTTCTGTTAAAAAATCCTAACAATTCGCTACTGCCGACAGCAATTTCCTTACGTAGAAAAGACCATTGGTGTTCAATATTAACTATTTTTTCAACCTCATTTCGATTAGGACATTTATCAATATATGACATTGCAATTGTATACGGTTCATTCCATGCATCATATTGTTGTGTAGTACTTAGTCCTCCTACTCTAAAATAGGCAATAACTTTATCATTAAATTCAAACCTGATCCCTTTAGAGTAAAATCTAAGCAGCAAGTCATAATCAGAATATATCCTATAACCAGTATTAAACACTCCATATTTTTCATATATTTTTCTTTTTACGAATACTGACGGATGATGTATAACACCATAACACCATATTTTCTCCAACGGTTTATAACCTATAGTTTCCTCTCTTCCGTCAGTATTTATATTTACAACTTTCCCATATGCCAAATCAGCATCAGTTTCCAACATACATACAACCATATTTTCCACAGCATCTTCTACATACCAGTCATCGCTGTTTATTATACCAACAATATCCCCACTGGCATGCTCTATACCTTTATTCATAGCATAGTACAGACCATCATCTTTTTCACTTACATAAAATGATATTCTATCTTTATACTTCTCTATAACCTGTTGTGTACCATCAGTTGACGCTCCATCGATTATTATATATTCAATACTTTTATATGTCTGATTTATAACACTTTTTATTGTCTGTTCTATTGTTTTTACACTATTAAATGACACAGTTATAATACTTACCTTTACATTGTTCAACAATATTCTCTCCCTATTTAGTCAATTGTTTTTCCCTATATTTTTATGGAATTTTTAAATTCATATTCCACCAGAATGGAACAAAAGAATATGTATTTCTGTACATAGTGCAAAAATAACTAACTTTAAATATACGAAGAAAAACATTCTTGTTTTCCATTTTGCATGACCTTGTATCTATTACAAATTGAAAATATTTATTTTTCAATCAACATATACAACATTTTTAAATCCCAAATCTTGTAATTTTTTGCCAATAGCTTTATAATGCTTTGCCATAGTTGCAACTACTACTATCGCATCGCAATTCATATTTTTTAACTCATCAATCTTATATACTTTTTTATTTTCAAATTGAATATTATTTTCGCTCCTCTCACTAACTGCAATATAATAATCTAAAATATTATGTTTTTCTAAAATATTGACAGTTTCTTGTGCCACTGTACCAGCACCATACACAATAACATTTCTATAATATAATAAGTTTTTAAGAATAATCTGCGTTAAATTCTTGCATATGATGGGTTTTTTTGATATATAATAATCATAAATGTATTTTGCCATTGGGTATTTTTCTAATAATGTCATTTCCTCATTAAAATTTGAAACTCTTTTCTCAAATGCTTTAATATATTGATGCCTATATAAAAAATATTTTTCTATTTGTCGGTTTTGTTCCTTTGTCAACGAACAAGACTGCCACATCTGCAAATTATGTACATATTGAATAATTGCACTTTCCAGATGGCACATTTCTTGCTGCTTCATGGTTACCGACCCCTTACGTATCCTTCTCATATACAATATATCAGGAATGCATTTGGCTCTTTTTGCTTTTAAATACATTGCAAATGGGTCATCTTCATTATATCGTAATCCTTCAACCCCATATAATTGATTCTCTTCAAAAAAAATCCTATTGATAAACATTAAGCATAAGTTTCCATATATATCATCTCTATCCAATAATTCGTACAACAATTCTGCTCCTTCCAGAATCTTGTCATACTTACTATTTCGTTTATATATGTCTTTTGCTTGTTTAGAAATCAAAATCATATCGGAATCATCCGTAAATGACTCAGCTGAAAAAGTTAGTATGTCTAGATGATTTGTTTTTGCACAATCATACAATCTTTTCAATGCTCCATGAATTAAATAATCATCACCATCCATAATATATAGATATTCCCCTTTTGCCTGTCTGCATCCTTTGTTCCGTGATGAAGCTTGTCCTTGGTTTTTTTCATTATGTATTATCTTAATACGGTCATCTTTTCGATTATATTCTTTTAATACCTTATGTGAGTCATCCTCAGATGCATCATCTATACAAATTACTTCAATCTCTGCTATATCTTGATTTAATATACTTTCTAGACATTCCCCAATGTATTCTTCTATATTATAAACTGTAACTATTATAGAGATTTTTATATCATCCAATTTCCATACCCCATCTGCTTATATTAAAGAGTCAAAGTCTACCCGTTCAAACACTTCTAATTTTCCCCCACGAGTAGCATTATAAATATGTATATTATGAGTATCTGCATAATATTTTGCAACACTATATTCTTCAATAGTTTTATAGCTGCTATGTACATTTTCAAACTTTTTATTAAATTTATCCATAACCGAAACATTTAGATGCTGTTGTATAATTGTGTTATAATCAGTTCCATTGTTCACATTAATACTTCCATCTTCATCAAGTTCTTTTGAAAAAGAGCAATCTACACCTATCAAATAAATATCGCTAAATCCCATATAAACCGCCAATTGAAGTGCACAATATAATACTGTTGACGAGCAATACATATATTGACTGCAATCTTCCGAAAATCTTGTTACAGATTTATTTGTATTTTCAAAACTACAAGTTTTAATGTAATACACCTTATCCATATCCTTATCATTACGATATTCAAATGCCTTGGTTAACATTGAAACAAAAGCAGCTTTACATCCTTCTATAACCTTAACAAAAGAGTTTTTATCTGAGAGTTCCATTGAAAAAAGATCAGAACTTACTGCAACATAATATGTCGGTCTCCATTCTGTATATGGATACATACAATAAATAGAATTCATTGCAAATGTATATTCATCCTTTAATTTATGTAAATCTTCTATTTGAAGACTTGGACCATTACCAATTACAAAACATCTCTTACCTAAATGCACATTTTTGAATTTTTGTATTTTTCCAGTATATTCTTGATAACATCCAAAACATTGTGAAAACATTTCCCATATAATATCAACACAGGAAAAAGTAATAATATTTTCGTCCAATATCCCCTTAGCATTTAAACATTCTTTCATTTCTTGTTTATAACAAATTGAAGAAATAATAAATATATCATTCAATTCATGTATTTCTTCATACGAAATCACCTTTTTGATATCAGCCTCTGCATATTGAGGACAACGATCAATATATCCGTTCCATAGAACATTGT
>Ga0224740_10091_pt1 | contig 21384 bp, 21 predicted proteins | sample LIM_E_Water_Bulk_FD_161634 | JGI IMG/M metagenome (GOLD analysis project Ga0224740, IMG submission 161634) | Enriched cells from gastrointestinal tract of the lab mouse from Pacific Northwest National Laboratory (PNNL), Richland, Washington... | ecosystem: Host-associated > Mammals > Digestive...
TATCCGACAGCATAATGAAGAATTGGCGGCTGCCGGATATATAATAGTACAGGTAAAAGTACCCCGCACATATAGGAGTGAAAGATTCTGCTTCGAAAAAAGAAATATCGTATATAGAAGGGATTGATTGGAGAATGGCAGTATCTAAAGATACAGAAAAAGGCACCTGGACTTCACAAATATGGGTGGAAGACTTTCAGGGTAAGAAAAGCTTAAAAAAGCATGGGTTTGCGAGTAAAAAGGAAGCCTTGGAATGGGAGTGAAGTACACTGTTAGCATCAAAACATATATGAACATAAAACTAGATGATTTTGTAGAGGTATATTTTAGGGATAAAGATGGCGAGTTGAAGCAGCGCATGATTCGGAATAAGCGTTACATGATTGAACATCACAGCATTTCCCTGTTAGATAATAAGGCTATGGATGATATAACACCAGTGGATATTATCCAGTAGTAGAACGAGATACGTTCCAAAGGATTTAAGGAAACGTATCAGCGGATGCTCCAAAATCAGATGACGGCGTTATTTTAAGGCGATCCGGGTGACGGAAAGACAATATTTATACTGATTATAGCAGCGAAACTCTTTAAGGGAGATGGTTTAGACAGTGGAATGAATTTTGCACAACCCTTGAATGTTATCTATCAGAGTGCAGAGAACGGTCTTGCCGTTCCGGTAAAGCCCTGGTTAGAACAGGCAAAGGCAGACTGTGAGAAAATCTCTGTCATTGATGAAAAGATAAAATCCCCTTTTCATAATAGATGAATATTTGGAAGAAGCTGTTATCAAGACATGAGCAAAGCTGTTGATTTTAGAACCTGATACAAGCCTATTTGGGCGGTGGTATGGATATGAACCGGGCGAATGAAGCAAGGGAATTTGCACATGGACGGGCAGACAGCACATATCCATATTGATTTTGTCCTATTTATAGGCAACAGCAAGCGTGGGCTTGACACAAGAGTATCCCTCAAAGGCGCATTATCAGAACAGGGATTTAAGGGCGGCAAAATGACATAATGTGGGCATGGCGATTGTCATGTCCTGTATTTATATGATTGTAAATGAGAGAAGAAAATGATATGATAAAAAAGAATTTGAATTTAGTGGAGGTGAAGAAAATGGTAGCATTCTTACGATTAAGAAATTTATAAGTACATAGAACTGTGTTAAATAGTTTTATGTACAAACAGGGCACTAAAAACTATTTAATAAAGGAGAGCTTGCAATGATATTTCAAGACAATGTAATCAAAGAATATTTAAAAAACGTTTATTTTATAACTGGAACACCTTGTGGCGGAAAGACAACAATTTCACGGGAGTTGGCTAAACGGCACAATTTATTAATTTATGATATTGATGAGCAGTTTCCCTATCATCAAAAAATCTCTAATTCTACTTTTCAACCATCAATGAATAAGGTTTTTAAAGATGCAGATGAGTTTTTCGGGCGTACTGTAGAGGAATATAAAAAATGGCTGATTGATAACACAAGAGAGCAATTGGATTTTATACTGTTGGATTTGATTCGTCTCTCACAAAATGATATTGTATTGTGTGACTGCCATTTGACAGTGGAAGAAGCCGAAAAATATACAGAAGCATCTCGAATAGTGTTTTTGATAAAAGAACCATCAAATTTAATTGAGGATTACTGTGGGCGTTCCGACCATCAAGGGTTTAATGATTTTATTAACAGTGCGTCTGATATTGAAAAAGCAAAGGCGACATGTAATATAACCTTAAAAACTATCAACATGAAAAGATATAATGATATCAAGAGCAGTAACTATTTGTGGATAGAAAGAACTGAAAATAGTACAATTGGGGATACTGTAAGAAAAGTAGAACAACACTTTGGTTTTGTTAAAAAAGATTTTAACATGGATATATTAGAGATAAGGAAAGTCGATAGAGATACCGATTTGGCAGACAAACTCATTCGTTTTGTTGAAAACTTTTCTTGGGAAGAAGTAAAAGAACATATTTTATGGGTGCTTCGCACATGGCAATTTACAGATTGGGAAACTATGTTTGTTGCAACGGTGGATGGCCAAATTGTTGGAATGACTTCTATCATGAAAGCAGATTATTATCCATTACCTGAAATATATCCATGGATTTCAAGCGTGTTTGTGACAGAAGAATATCGCGGACATAGAATTAGTGAAAAGCTAATTAATTTTGCAAATGTATATGCAAAGGAGGCTGGTTTTATTAGAACATATATCCCATCAGAACATATTGGTTTGTACGAACAATATGGGTATCATTATCTTAAAGATATTGTTAATTTTGGGAATGGAATAGACAGATTGTATGTTAAAGAATTAGGACTATAAAAGGCGGAAAACCTGATGGCAAAGTGTTTGACGGCATATTAACTGGAGGGGCGGCTGCACAGTCGCCCTAAATTACATATAGAAGCAGTAACACATACAAACCCCACCGACCAAAGTTTGGTTCTCTTCCCATCTATCAGCTGGATCCCCGGAAGGAACCCGTCATACCAATGATGCGGCCATTTACTGTTTTTGCATGCGCGGACCTATGCTCCGCGCTGTTTCATGAACGGGCTGAACCCCAACCAGTACCAGACGGCCTATATCAGCCTCTCCACTATCAGCGTGACGGAGTTCTATCGGGAAATCTGCAGCCTCCTTGGGTTGGAGGCATCCGAAAATAAGACTGGGATGTTCCGTGTCATCCAGGAGCGGGTGTATTACCTTTACCGGGAGAAGAAGAAGCTCCTGGTGCTGGTGGGTAAGCCGTACCTGAACCATATCTTGGACAAACAGGTACATGAGTCCCTGCGCCAGCGAATTACAGTACATCATAATTATGAAGGACTTTCAGAGCAGGAGGTGCCAGACTATATCAGCCATAAGCTGGAGCTCGCCGGGAGGAAGCCTTAACGCCGGAGGAAGCGGAACGTCTGGAAGCCCACAGAAGCCGGAAAATGATAGCAGGGGAAAAATTGGTACGGCAAGCCGCTGTCTTTTTTTGACTTTTTGTATAAAATCCAATAGAATAATAGCAATTACTTATATGGAGGTGAGTGAATGGACGATACAAGCCAAAAAATCATTGACGCAACCATGTCACTAATTCGTGATAAAGGGTATGTTGCTACTACCACAAAAGACATTGCACGTTTAGCCGGGGTAAATGAATGTACTCTATTCCGAAAATTTCAAAATAAAAAAGATATTGTATTACATGGAGTATCTCAAGAAAAATGGAGAGCCAATGTCACACCAGAGCTTTTTCAAAATGTACAATGGGAGTTAGAGTCAGATTTACAAATGTTTATGGCTGCATATATGGATAAAGTAACACCCGATTTTGTAAATCTGTCTATCGGTTTAAGAGCGCCACAGCTTTACGAAGAAACTGCTCCCATGATTATGAAAGTGCCGCAGGCGTTTATTACTTCTTTAACCGAGTATTTCGAGAAAATGGAGGAATTGGGGAAAATTGCACATTATGATTTTGAAAGTTTGGCAATGACTATTTTTTCTTCCACGTTTGGTTACATGTTTTTAAATGCGTCTTTTAATCAAACCCTAACTAAGACGAGCCAAGAAGAATTTATTAAAAACAGCGTAAAAATATTTTTGAACGGAATTTTATAAAGTAAAAATGGTACTGTGCATTCAGTGCCATTTTACAATACATGCATGCGTGCAAGTACATGCATACAAGGAGGTTTTGATGATGATTATGGGTGCAGAATTATTTGTGAAAGCTCTCAAAACGGAGCAGGTAGGAACTCTGTTTGCTTATCCGGGGGGGACAGGCTATTGACTTGTTCAATGCCCTTTACGGTGAAAATGACATAGATGTTATTTTACCGCGGCATGAACAGGGATTAGTCCATGCTGCGGACGGATATGCCCGTTCCACTGGAAAAGTCGGAGTATGTCTGGTTACAAGCGGACCGGGGGCTACGAATTTAGTAACCGGAATAGCGACGGCGAATTACGATAGTGTCCCTATGGTATGTTTTGCCGGGCAAGTACCTACCGGGCTGATTGGCAATGACGCATTTCAGGAAGTTGATCTTGTAGGTATCACAAGAAGTATCTGCAAATATGCCGTAACTGTCCGCAAACGTGATGAATTGGCGGCGGTGATAAAAAAGCTTTTATTATTGCCCGAACAGGGAAACCGGGTGTTGTTGTGGTAGATTTACCGAAAGACATTCAGAGAGAATATGGCAGTGATGACTACCCGGAAAAAGTTATAAGAGCAATCAACAATACTTTTGACAATGCAATTATCGCTACGGATGTAGGGCAAAATCAATTATGGGCTACACAATTTCTTGAATTAAGCGAAAAAAAGCATTGCCTTATTGGAAAAATGCTATGTAAACCGAATTGAAATTGTCCGTGAAGGTAGTGTTGCCATTGAAACATTAAGTATAACAGAGCGATGAAAAAAGTTCTACCCTCTAAGCACATCAGACGAATATGCCTTATACCCCATTTGATAGATATATAGAACGCGTGGTATAATAATCTATCTAGAAAGTAAGGAGGAAGGCTTATGGCACAACGTACAGTATTGAATTCAAGGAAGAGGCATGTAAGAGGGTGCAGGCAGGAGCACCTGTGGCCAGGTTGCAAGGGAACTCGGCGTCAATGTAAACACGCTCTGCTCATGGATGGCTCGAATGGTATGACTTCGATGTCCTGTATGTGGAAACAAGACCGGACTTAAAGTGCGATCTGTTGTTCGGATGGCTGACTTGATTCCTAAGAAGGATAATGAAATATAATGGACAAGCAAAAAATTAATTCCCGGCCAAAAGATCGGGAAACTGTATATTCAAAAAATACAGTTACTGACTACGGTATTACCGTATATGATTACACCATGTATAATGACTTAACATTTCTTATAAAATATCTTTAAGAACTTATTCGTTGTAATATTTTACGGACATTTGCCTGTTATACTGTCTGCAAAAAGCAAAGGAAGTGAGGATATGAAGCAGATTTTAATTGTCGAGGACGACAGTTTTTTGAATAAGATGTTAGCCTATAACCTGACCGCAGACGGCTACGGCGTGATTTCTGCCCTAAATGCCAGAACCGCAGACGAAGCCATCCGCCAGCGGGAATTTGACCTGGTGCTGCTGGACATCAACCTGCCGGACGGGAACGGCTTTGAGCTGTGCAAGCTGGTAAAGCCCCAGCACCCGGACACCATTGTCATTTTCCTGACTGCCAACGATCAGGAGAGCGACCAGATACGTGGCTATGAAGTGGGCGCGGTGGACTATATCACAAAGCCCTTTATGATCGGGACCTTGCAGCGGAAAATCAAAGCCATGTTCGCCATGCTGGAACACCACAAACCGGACAGGGATATTTACGACGACGGGCGGCTGTTTCTGGACTTCTCGGAGCAGTCGGCCTCCTTAAACGGCAGGCCTCTGACCCTATCCTCCATGGAATACAAAATGCTGAACCTGTTCCGTAAAAATCCCCGGCAAGTGCTGACCCGTGGGCAGCTTTTGGAAAAGCTGTGGGATATAGACGAGAAGTTTGTGGACGAACACACCCTGACAACCTCCATCAGCCGGATTCGCAGCAAGATTGAATCCGACGACAGCGCATCCTACATCAAGACCGTTTACGGCATGGGCTATCAATGGACGGGAGGCGAGGCAAAATGAAGTTTAAGAACCTCTCGGTAAAGCGGCTGTTTGGCCAGGTGGCACTGGGGCTTGTCCTTTCCATGTCCGGGATCACCATAGCCCTGTTTCTTGTAACAAAACAGACGGCGGTGCTGCTGACTGGCGGGGCACTGCTGCTGTGCGCCCTTGCGGGGATTTTTGTACTGACGCAGGCAATGGGAAAGCGGCTGTCACAGTTTACCGTTGACCTGTGCCAGGACTTAGACCACATGGTCGCCGGGATTGAAGCGCCAAAACGCCCTGAGGACGGCGAAACCCTGCTTGCCAGAATCGGCCACCGGCTGGCAAGGCTCTACCAGATCATGCAGGAGAACCGCCGCCGGGTGGACCAGGAACGGCAGGAGTTACAGGCCCTTGTATCGGATATTTCCCATCAGGTAAAAATGCCGGTGAGCAATTTGAAAATGGCAACGGACACCCTGCTGGAAAAGCCCATGACCGAGGCGGAGCGCACCGACTTTATCCGGGGAATCCGCAGCCAGACGGATAAGCTGGACTTTCTCTTTCAGGCCCTTGTGAAAACCTCCCGGCTGGAAACAGGCGTGATCCAGTTGGATAAGAAAACGGGCCGTCTCTTTGATACCGTGGCACAGGCCATGAGTGGAATCGTGTATGCAGCGGAGAAAAAGGAAATCGCCGTGACCGTGGACTGCCCGGAGGATTTGACCTTTTTCCATGACAGCAAGTGGACATCCGAAGCCCTTTTTAACCTGCTGGACAATGCGGTGAAGTACACCCCGGCAGGCGGGAAAATCACGGTGTCGGTGCTGCTGTGGGAAATGTATGTGGAGATCAAAGTGGCCGACACAGGCAAGGGCATTTCCGAAAGCAATCAGGCCGCCATCTTCCGGCGCTTCTATCGTGAAGAAGAAGTACACGAACAGCAGGGCGTGGGTATTGGTTTGTATCTGGCCCGCGAGATCGTAACGCGGCAGGGCGGCTATATTAAAGTGGTTTCGGAGCCGGGCAAGGGTTCGGAATTCTCCATTATGCTGCCTGCAAGATAGAACGCAGTGGACGGCCACTTTCGGTTGCCCGCCGTAATTTTTTTGATATGTCCAAGCGTTGTAACATTCCCCCCTGATTTTCAATAAAAATTTTTTGCCGCTGTAACATTTCGCGGACATTTGGGTTTTACAATACCCTTAACAAATATGGAGGTGATACAACTATGACATGGCCTTTTGAGAATGATACCAGCGCCATTACAAGGAAGCTGGCAAAACGAAACTTAAAAGCAGATAAAAGTAGAAACATCCTCATTATCATTACGATTGCTTTAGCCGCCTGCTTAATAATGACAACTACCTTGTACTTTTTTGCTTCGCAGCAAAAATCATTAAATGATGCGGCTGGGAGTTATCAGGCAATTATCAACGAAGTCGATAATGATACCATTACAAAACTGGCAAATGACGATAGGGTTCAAATGGGTGTAAGTCATCTATTTGGTTTAGTATCTTATGGGGACTATAAATTGACCGTTCGTTCAATGGATGAAACACTAATGCAATTAGCAAAATATCCTGATTTAGAGGGAGAATTACCTGAATCTACAAATGAAATTGCTATCACAAAAGCATTTCTTGATAGAGCTGGATTATCCAAATCCATAGGCGATACGATATCATTAAATCTGGGAGATGGAGAAAAAGATTATACCTTATGTGGTATTTTGCCTGTCGAGAAATCAAATTATTCTGTATTCGTGTCGCAGTCCTATGTTGAAAAAACCATCAGCGAACCGACATACTCTGCTTATATCCGTTTGAATGAATCCGATGGTTGGTCTAAGGCTGCCATACAAGCTGAACTCTCAACTTTGTGCAGAGAGTTGGAAATAGAACCCAGAGCATTGCAGTTTTCAACATATTATTTTTCCCTAGTTGAGCAAAGAAGCAGTCAATATATTGCTGTAATAACATTTATCAGTCTTATTGTCGCTCTGGCCTGTACTCTTGTTATTTACAGTCTGTTTTATGTGTCCATAGCCAGAAAAACAAATGAATATGGAAAACTGCGGACAATAGGGGCAACCGGAAAACAGATGAAAAGGATAGTCTTTAAAGAGGGAGTTCACCTTTCCGGAATTGGTATTCCGATTGGAATATTAGTCGGTACAATAGCAGGATATATTCTTGTTCCGCAAGGCTGGAACATTCTAATGACATTTGTAATTGCTGCAGTTACAGCTTTATTTGTGTATCTATGCGTTATGATTGCTGTAATTAAACCAGCCAAAATTGCGGCTAAGGTTACGCCTATTGATGCAGTCCGTTATATGACTGGCAATAATGATGTAATGTTTAAACGTACAAAAGTGTTACATCGTTCTCTATCCGCGAAAAACTTAGCTTTTCTTAATTTCGCAAGGAACAGAAAGAAAACAGCTTTAACGATTCTGTCGTTAGGGGTATGTGGAATTTTGCTGATGGCAAGCTCTGCATATTTTAATTCGATTGATCCTTTAGAAATGGCGCGTAGAAGTTTTCCTTACGGAGAAATTCGTCTTGAATTAGGTGATTACGGGCCACAGGCACATAACAGCGAACAATACTCCGAACTCCAAAAATCGAACCTGCTTACGGAAGATTTTGGAGAATCCATTCTGGACATAGAAGGTGTGGAAGAAATAAAAACATACCAAGGCACTGTTTTGAATGTTCGTATCCCAACGGGAGATATTGAACCGATTGTTTCAGACGCTTATGCTCCAAGCTCTCAAAAATTGCTTGAGAAATATTTGATTGATGGTACGGTAGATTTGCAGGAACTTCTTAATAATAATGGCATTATTATTGAAAATGGCCCACAGTGGAAAGAAACTTTCGGATGGGATGCGGCGATTGGGGACGAACTTCTGATTGAAGTTGGCGGCCAAACATTGGAAGTAAAAGTAATGGGAATTGTGGATTCTAATATACCGTATGGTGGATATGATACGCTGTTTATTCCTTTAGAAATGCTGTCAAAGATCGTTCCTGTTGAAAACCTCAATTATCAATTTATTGTAGATACAGATGACAGTAAATGGGAAGCTGTAAAAGATGAAATTCAAAAGATAATTCCACCGACTTCCAGCCTTTATGTTAGTACCTTGAATGATTGGGTGGAAGCGTACAACGAAAAATTATTGAATTATCGTATGCCAGTCTACATTTTTGTTATGTTTATCGGAGTTTTTGGCATTATCAATCTGCTAAACACACTTATAACAAATATCCTGGCACGGAAACGGGAACTGGGCGTTTTGCAGGCGGTTGGTTTGAGCAGTAAACAGCTTTCTAAAATGTTATTGACAGAGGGCTTGTTCTATACATTAGGGGTGCTGCTTCTTTCCATATCATGCGGAACTCTTATAGGGTATCTTCTTTGTATAGTCTTTAGTGCGATGAGTATTTTTGGAAAGGTAAGTTATCATTTTCCGATATTTGAAATGTTCAGTTATTTTATACTGATGCTTGCCGTCCAAATGCTCTTCTCGTATTTGGCGATTCGACAGATAAAAAAACAATCTCTTGTAGACCAAATACGGGAATTGTCATAAGAACTTATGAAACGAGCAGCTAACCATCTTCCGCCGCCGCAGGGAAGGTAGGAGGCCCATCAGACAAAGCAAGACTTCATAGAGCGGGTATCGCTGTTGGAGAAATCCGGCAGTCGGTATCCGCTCTTTTTTTTGCATCCGCAGACTGGTATATAGGCGTGTATCCTGTCCCATCGTAGGGGCTGGGTACACGCCTTTTTTCTTTTTCCCATAAACCCACATTGAGAAATCATGCCGCCCAGATTCCGATATATCAAGAACAGCTAATTTCCCATAAATTCACCACCTACTTTCCATATGGCCTATTGTTTTTGAAAGCCCCTCATAAGGAAGCATCATTATAACCAAGTATGCCACCTGCGATGGCCTCCACCAGTAACTCCTGATATTCTGGAGACAACAGCTTTCCACGCTCATCTGTGTTTGTTAAAAAACCAACCTCAATTAGAACGGCGGGAATTGCCGTTTCTCGTAAAACAGCATAGCTTTCTTCCTTCACTTTTCGCGTTGAAATCGAATGATTTTCCGCCGATGATGTAATGGATTCCGCCAAATTTTCACCTTCGGCTGATTGGTAGTAATAGCACTCAAATCCTTTGACAGAAGAATCTTCTTCATACGAATTACAATGGATGCTGATAAAATAATTCGCTCCGGCGTTGTTTGCAATCTCTGCACGGTCAAGCAAGCTGACATCGCGATCAGTGCTTCGCGTTAAAACAACGGCAGCACCCTCAGATTCCAATTTTTCCTGGAGCAGCAAAACGATGGACATAGTAATATCCTTTTCGGTTGCCCCCTTTATTACGCACCCAGGCTGATCTCCGCCGTGTCCGGCATCCAGGACGATTTTCACTTCTCCGGGAATGAACGGTGCTGCCGGGATGACGGAGCTTCCTGCAACAGTGGCATTACCTGTTGAATCTCCTATATTTCCATCAGGCAATTCGCTGTCAGGTATATGAGCCAGATGCTCTTTGATATAAAGCACCCCGCATACCATAAGGACAATCATCAGAGCCAGCAGAAAGAAAATCACAGCTCGCAAGGCATAGGCGATCATCAACCTTCTGCCGCGCTTTTTTCGCCTCGCTCTAACGGACGCTTGGCGCTCCCGTACTGTCACGGCTCAAAAATCACCTCCTTCCCGTCTGATTTTAGAATCATGGTAACTTTCTCGCCATCATAATCAACAGACAGGGCTGGCTCATTTGAAATCTTCAGACTGCCGATGCCATCCCTGCCACATAGATAAACACAGTCGGAATCCATGCGATTGATGAAATACAGACCTTGATCGGTCAAACAAAAGTCAGCGGCAACCATATTCCGAAACGGCCTGGCCTTGTGGGTCTTAGTATCATACGCCGTCAGCAAAGAATTTTCGTTGATGTAAAAGATCGTCCGCCCATCAAACGCTATATTCCCCCTGGTGGGGATGTCCAGCATTTTCGTGAGTTGGATTGTTCTGCCTACTTCCGTAATCCCATCATTCGTAATGAAAAAGAGGCTGTCATCGTTCAAGAAAAAGCCATAGCAGTATTGCAGAAACATCCAGGTATCCCCCAAGGTATAATCAATTCCCAGCAGAGATCGCCCGCTGTCCGTTATTTTCTCAAAAACAACTTGTTCCTCAAAGGTTTCCGTATTGAGCCGGACGATGGACACTTGGGTAAACGTGCTGTTGTAGCTGCCAACCCGGTCAACATACTGTTCTGTGCGGGAGGTCATATAGTAAATATAGGCGGCATCCACATAAACGGCATGGACGGATTCCCCATCCGAAAAGGCCCCGAACAGCGGAGAGAGGGCCAAATCCGTCAAAGCGCCGGTTGCCCGGTTTTCCAGAGAGTATGTCCTCGTCTGGTCATCAAAGATTATGCTGTAAGTTTCCGATGCGCTTTGCGAGGATGAATTGTATATTCCGTTTGCGGACGTTCCGAAAGAGCAGCCGGACAGCGAAATCAGAAGCAGCAGGCTCAATGCGGCAGCTCTGCAGCCTCTGATGGGTTTTCTTTCAGACTGCCAGCAGTTTGTGTTTTGCCGCAGCACCCACCATATCATGAGGGTGAAGAAAGCGGCGGACAGGCCAAGCAGGGCCAGCAGTTCCTGGGGGGAACGCTCTGAAAAAGTCATGACGGCTTCTCCTGTCAGCGAATCCTCCACGGAGGAGGTTCCCTCCAAAAAGCCGGTTGCCAGCAGGAACGGCAGGGGCAGCGGCAAGCGGTAGCAGATCTGTCTGGACAGGCCGATATACGGAATCAAGGTGGATGCCACTCCGATCACCACTGTTAAGGCATATTTTTTCACCAAAACGGAGAGAAAGAGCAGCAGGGCGGCAAGGTACACCGAGCCAAAGCAGCGCAGGACGGTCAAAATCAGATACGCAGCCAGCAGGGAGATGCTTTTTGTACTGCCCCCGAAACTGGCGATACTCTGAACAGGGTACTCCCCATTGGGCAGGCCGTATTTTATTCCGAAGAAAGCAAAGCGAATCAGGGCTAACCCTCCGCAGAGAGCGAACACGGCGCAGAGGGTCATCACGACTTTGCATCCGGCACTCTTACGGCTCTGCGGCGCAGTCCGCAAAAGCGCGTCCATCTGACAGCTGTACTCCGAACAAAAAACCGTGGTCGCCAAAATCAGAACGGCAAAAAGCAGCGGGAAGTCCAGCGTTTGGGAGGAAAACAGCCCCGCCCAGCCGTTGGTGTTCAGAAAGTAACGATTGCCGGTGTTTTCGCAGATATATAAGTATTGCTGATACGCAGCTTCAAAGCCATGCTCATGAGCCAATACAGTGTTGATCTCCGCAATCTGACGCTCATACTGTTCCGCCGTGATCTGATTGCTGTAATAGCTTTCCTGCAGCCGGGTGCGGGTGTTGCGGGTCTCCGTGATGGCCTGGGCCTCCTGTTCCAGCCAAGCGGCCTTTTCCTCTGTGTACGCCCCGTCCAGCCGTTCAAGATACCACTCGTATTCCTCGCGATATTCTTCCATCGCGCTGTTCTGCGGCCTGTCGGCTGCAGCCAGCCAAACCGTACTGACCAGGACCGCAGCCAGGATATATAACAGGCCCCGCTGCATGACCATCAGTTTTTTCCATTCGTAAGAGAAAACACTCATTTTGCCCTCCCAACACAGCGGTGACAGTTTTCCGCTGACAGAAAATAGATTGCGGTAACAAGCACAAAGCCCGCTGTCAAAGAAATCCAAACTGCGGCCTGCCAAGTCAGGACGGGGAACCCGCCCAGATTCACAAACTCCGTTTTGCCCAAGAGAACACGGTTGGTCAGCAGAGAATAAGGGTTCAGCGCCTTCGTCCAGAAGAAATTGGAGTAGGCGCAAACGGCTCCGCTGACAATCAGCACCATACAGAGGGCAAAGTCAATGACAAAGGGAAGCAGGGCATTTTTCCAGAACATTGAAACCAACAGCCAGAGCATCCCAATCACCCATGTGCCAGCGCATTTAAGTGCCGCAGACAAGAGGGCATACTGGAAAATGCTGAGATTGACGGATGCCTCCGCGAAGTTCGGAATTGCGAATACCGGGAGGGTCAGCCCTTCAAAGGTCTGGAATGCGGCCGCAAAGCCAATCAGATCAAGCAGAGAAAACCACAGCGATGTCAGGAACAGAAACAGAGTGGCCGCAAGGATTTTTGCCAAGGTGGTTTTTCTGCCGCCGTTGGGACTTACCATCAGCAGCATATCCATCTGCGTTTCCCTCTCGCTCACAAAGGTTCCGATGATCCCGTAAAGGCAGAGCATGAGGGTCAGAACGATGGAAAAATCATAGTTCAGATAGTAATTGCACATTTCCTGGTAGGCAAAGGCAGGTATGGTGCGTCCTGCGTAAAGATGATAGATTGCGCCGCTCTCCCTCTGCCGGTAGACGGCTCCCTGTTCCTCATAGAGCGCGGCATTTTGCCGCGCTCTATTTGCCACTTGCTCCGACCGACCGCCGTACTCATAGAAATACTGCATAGGCGTCACAAAATACTTATCCAGCAGGTTCCTGTCGCTGTATAGGTTCCCGGTCATGGTGTTGGGATCATCAGTGGCTGTGCTTGCGGTCATATCCGATGTGACCTGCGCCAACGGCTGATAGACCGCAAGCAGTTGCTCGATCTTCTCCGGGGTAATCTTGCCCCGGTATTCCTCGTAGAGCTGCCAATAGACCGTGTGCCAACTCTGCGCACCGCTCCCGTCTGCCAGATAGGAGTAGGACGTGTATTCACCATAAATTTTGAACAGGTTGGCAAGGCTGAATGCCACAAAGAGCGCCAGAATGGAACACTTGCAGAACTGCTTGATAAATTCATACCGTATCAGACGTATCATGGCGTTCCCCCCTGCAATAGTACAAGAACACATCTTCCAGATTAGGCCGAACAGGCTGTGCGTTCTTGAACGGGCATCCATCCTCCACAATGCGGAGCGTAAAATGTTCGCCCTCCTGCTTCATGTTGCTGACGCAGTACATATCAGTCAGCAATACAGCGTCCTCGGCCCCGACAGTCACATTCCATACCTTGCCTTCAATGTTCCGCTCCAGCGCGGCGGGCGTTCCCTGCATGAGCAGCGTCCCTTGTTTCAGCAGCAGGATTTCCCGCGCGATGCACTCAACATCCGAAACGATGTGGGTTGCCAGCAGGATTGTCCGGCCCTGGGCAAATCGGGAGATCAGGTTCCGAAACCGTATCCGTTCGCTGGGGTCAAGACCGGCGGTAGGTTCGTCCAGAATCAGAATTTTAGGGTCGGACAGCATGGCCTGCACAATGCCAACGCGCTGGCGCATACCGCCGGAGAGTGCGCCGATTTTCTTGTCCTGCGCGTCCGTCAGGTTCACCGTGGCCAGCAGCTCCGAAACCCGGTCTTGCGCTTCATGGGTGGGAATGTCTTTCAGCGCACACATATAGAGCAGAAAATCTTTGACGGTAAAATCCCGGTAAAAGATAGGATACTGCGGCATATAGCCGATTTGGGACAGGAACGCTTTGCCCAGCGTTCTCACGTCCTGACCGTCCACCCGGATCGTGCCGCTGTCACCGCACAAAATACCTACAAAGGTATTGATAAGCGTGGTTTTCCCGGCCCCGTTTTCACCCAGCAGGCCGTACACACCCTCGTTCAATGCGGCGGTAAAATTTTTCAGTGCGTGCTTGCTTTTGTATTGCTTTGATACGCCTTCAAATGTGATCTCCATGTTATTCTCCAAATGTAAATGTGGATACCAACGTATCAACTTCGATAATGCTGCCTCCGAGAACAACCACGGCGGTCTTGGCCCCATCTAAAAGATAAATTCTGGGGATACGGTTGAAATATGTGGTATCGGAGTTCTCAATTACTTCGGTGGCAATCAGTTCGCCAGAGGCCACGTCATAGACACGAACGGTCAGGCTGCCATCTAAAACGGCGGTCGCAACATAGTCTCCATGCTCCGAGCTGTATACGCCGTCTTTACCCTCACTGTTAGTAGAAAAGGAAAGCGTATTGGTGCTGCCTGTTGCCCGATCAATCCAAAACAGCGTTCCATCGGCCTGAGTAAAGGTTTGCGGGAAAAACAACCGGCTGGCGCTGCTCTGTATTTCTTCCATTTCATAGGCAGACGGTTTTGTGAGTTTCAGACCGCTGCCATCCACGGCGATGCTCCCGTAGATGGAAAAGCTGTCCTCGCCATTGACAGCCGGAATCGAATTGCCGCTGCCATAGAACACGATCTGGCTGTTATCCTGAGCAAACGCGGCGCCGTTCAGCATGGAAATTCCAATGCTGGCTGTCCCGGCGTTTTGGGCCACGTTCAGGAGAGTAGTCAGGCTCCCGCTTTCCAGGTCATATAGATACAGCCCGCCCATGGCAGAAAACGCCAGTTTCTTTCCGTCTGTGGAGGCCGCTACGCCTCCGGTTTCGCTGATAACAAAATCTCCCGCCAAAAGCTCATTCACCGCAATTTCCTTTTTTAGCGAGAGCGAACTGTCGTATATATACGCCATCATGCCGCCATCGCCTATGCCGGACAGGACGTAGCCTCCGTCAATGGCCTGTGCTTCAAAGTCGCGCAAGGGCGCTTCTGCGGTGGCCAGCACCGAGGCAGCACCCGTGTCATAGAGGTACAGCTTGTCCGCCAGCACAAAAAGCGTTCCGTCCCCTGCATAGGCGCAGCTCTGGAGCTTGCCGCCAAACAGGGCGGGGTCGAAGGTGCAGGAAGAAGGGGGCTGTCCCTGCTGACTGCCTGAATCTGGAACAGAAACCACGGGTGTATTGGAGGGGGTGCTTTGCGAAAACGCAGGAGCCAAGGAATCCGTATTGTCGCAGGCGGATAACGCCAGGGTAAAAAGCAGTGCCAATGTGATGCAGAATGTCTTTTTCATGTTCAGTTCTCCTTATACAATAAAATAGAATTGGTCTTAAAGAATGGAGCGGAGGCTCCGTCCTGGGGGACAGCCACACAGTAGAAGGTGTTAAACTGCCCCAGTTTGTCCGGGTCGATTACAGCCTCCAGCTCCATGACGCTGCCCTTGCTCAAGGCAACAGAGCAGCAGGTGCTTTCGCCGAGTTTCACCGGCTGATGATCCAGGAAAAAAGCGATGCTGTAACTTGTTCCGGCTGTGCCGCACATAGTAAATTGCAGGGTAACAGGAGCGGAGACGCACAGGTTGTCATAGGTGATGCCGCCGTCACAGGAGAAGGTATAGTAGATCCCGCTGTCCAGCGCGTCCATGCTCACATCGCCCCAGCCGTGTTTGGGAAGTTCGCTTTCCACATACTGCTCTGTAACTTTTTCCTCCCGCACATTACTCTGCACGAAGATTTCCCGGACAGGCGGAAGGTCTGAATGGGCGGCAGGCGCATCCGCATTGAACTGCAATTCAACACGGGAATCCAGCGTTTTATGATACCAGCCATAGCTGGATGTGGATTCCATATCCGGCTGGAAGTCCGGGTTTGTGATGCTCACCACGGTCAAGACCAGCGTATCGCCGGTACTGCCGGTCACAGGCTCAAAGAGGAAAGAAAAGCTCTGGTCCTCCCCTGCGGGAAAGCTGTGGCAATACTCATATTCTGCTGTGGTATCGTTCACCTTGTAGGGCTGGGGCTGTCCGTCCAGGAACAGAAGAAATCCAACGGTATCCATCTTGCCGGTGAGGGAAAACTGGTACTCCAGCCGAAACTCGCCGCCGTCATAGGGGAATGGCAGACGCTCCCCGCTCTCGGAAAAGTCAGGTGAAGCAGCCGCATGAGTGAGCATCCCCAAGAATCCGGCATCTTCCTCCGCCGCATCAAACGGGTTTGCGGCAACGGCCTGTGACGGCGGGGGCGTACTGTCTGGAATGGCGTAGTTCCCGCAGGCGGCGAGGGATAAAAGAGCGCCGCACAAAAGGGGAAACGCAATCAATCGTTTTCGCATAAATGACCTCCTTTGCTTTGATGGACTAAGCATAATGGGCAAAGGTCAAGATTCGGTCAAGAAAAGCGAAATGCCGCCCAGGTTTTTGGGGCGGCATCCGGGAGGGACAATTTATTGCTTGATCGTAATAGAGGCTTTCACGCAGGCTCCATGCGGCAATCTGTTTGACAGCTCTATGGTTCCCCCATGCTTTTGGCACAGCACCCGGCTCACCGCGAGCCCCAGGCCCAAGTGCTTGCCGGAGGTATCTTCGGAGTAGAACAAGGCGGCTTTCTTTTGCAGCAGCTTTTCCGAAAAACCCGGCCCATCGTCTGTCACGGTGGCCGACAGCGTTCCGCGTTCCAGATAAAAGGCAAGCTCAATTTGATGTTCCGCAAAACGCAGGGCATTGGAAATCAGGTTTTCCAGAACGCGGTATAACAGCTCCCCGTCAAGGACGGACCTGCCCGCTGGCACATGGAAATCACAAGCAAAGCGTACTTCGGTGTTCTGAAACAGAATGGATAATGAGTCCGCCATGTGCTGTAAAAACTCAGGAAGTTCCACTTCTCTGCGGCGGACTTCTGTTTCTTCAATCGCGCCCAGGTCGCGCATGGTATCTGTGTAGCGGCCCATACGCTCCGCAGTAATGCCGAGATTGGTGAGCGCCTTTTCTAATTTTTCGTCCGTCAAGGTTCCGCCCTGGCGGTTCTCCTGCAAATATTCCACATAGCCTGTCATAATGGCGATGGGATTACGGAGATCATGGGCCACGGATGCCTGCAATGCGCGGCGTTCTTCCAGCATGCTCCAGAGCTGACGGTTATTCTCATATAGGATCTGCCGCATTTTTTCAAACGCAGTACAGAGCTGACCCAATTCATCCCGCCCGTCAAAGTTGATCTGGAAATTCAAATCCTGGTCTTGAATATGCGTGGTGGCATCCATCAGGACAGTGATTGGCGGCTCCAGTATCTTGTGATAAAACCACCACGCGCACAGAGTAATTCCAATCACAGCAAATACAAGCGGCAGCAGTACCATACAAATCTGTGAAGCACGGTAGGCCGTTTTTGCTTTGGAGGAAAGCATAGAGTAGCTGGATTCAATGCGTTCTATCCTGTAACTCGTCTGCTCCTGCGCCTCATTGTGTTCTTGACCGTCCGCTACCAGTTGTCCAAATGGCTCTGGCGGGCCATTAAGGACATACCTCAGCTTTGCCTCTGTAACCGTGCCATCTGGGGCGGTTGTCTGCTGTGTCAGCCAGACCTCGTTGGAATCGGGAAGAATATGCTTTTGGAGACGGTAACAGCCGAAAATTGCAAGCCCGCTGCACAGGAACACGATCAACATAGTAATCGCCACAGCCGCCATAAAAGAGCGTTTCAGTGATTGTCTTTTTATTTTTTCCATCGGTAGCCAATCCCCCAAACTGTTTCGATGTACTCACTCCCGCTGGCCTGCATGAGCTTTGCGCGGATCTTGCGGATATGCTCCTTAATCACGTTGCTGTCGCCCTCCGCGTCATATCCCCATACCGTCTCATAAATACGCTCCTTGTCAAAAACCTGATTTGGATTAGATGAGAGAAACTCAATGATGTCAAATTCCCTCTTTGAAAAGGAAAGCTCCTGTTCATTCCAAAATACTTTTCTGTCAGAGAGGTTGATAATCAGCCCTTGAGAGGTCACAACTTCTGGTGGGCGCATGTTCCGCTCGTCCCGGCGCAGATGCGCTTCAATACGGGCGATCAATTCCTGCAAGCTGAATGGCTTCGTAATGTAGTCGTCCCCTCCAGCCCGTAAGCCGTTGACCTTATCCTGCTCTGTGATTCGCGCCGTCAGGAACAAGATGGGGCAGACGATGTGATTCCGAATGACCTTGCACAGCTCCAGCCCATCCATCCCCGGCATATTGATGTCCAGAAGAATAAGATTTGGCTTTGCATTCAATTTTGCCATGGCTTCATTGCTGCTGTTGGCAACGGAAACCGTATAGCCGTGATCCTGCAAATGGGTTGAAAGCAATTCGGTCAGGATCGGCTCATCATCAACGATTAAAATTCGATATGCCATGTAGACCCCTCCTATCTTTTTCATCATACGGGGAAAAAGTCAAAATTCCGTCAAGTTTTATTGGGTTTACCTTTTTCAAGACATATTATATATCCTTTCCTCATGTGACACAAGGATACAGATACCTTCTGTTCGCTTTGGACATTTCTTGGATTATCACCAGTCGCCATCATCAGCAAGGCGGAATTTGACAGGGTGCAGGAGATCATCCGGCAGAGACCGAGGCGGGAAAAAGGGACGCCGCAGGCGTATCCGCTGAAAGGGCTTCTCAAATGCGGAAACTGCCATCGGACGCTGAGCCGCGTTCACAGCAGCGCCGGATATTACTACCGATGCACCAAGAGCAGGGCGGACATAGACAGTAAACTCGCCGCCGCCAAAGCCGAGCAGGACACGCAGGAGGACGATGTGTTCACCTCCTTTGCCGGGGCAACGGAACTGACGGCGGAACTGGCGGGGACGTTCATCAAGGAGGTGCTGGTGTCCTCTCCCACATCGAGATCGTCTGGAAGTTCCGGGATGTGCCCAGGAGGAGACTGGTAAAACTTGACACCGTAAAGATAATAGAGATATAATATTTACAGTGTCAAGTTGAATGAATTTTGATAACCGAAACGGAGTATCCTATGAAACAAAATACTTACCATCATAAGAACCTAAAAAATGAATTAATTGAAAAAGGAATCGAAATAGTAAATGAATGCGGACTGGAGCAGTTGTCTCTTCGAAAAGTTGCTATGGCTTGTAATGTGAGTCATGCAGCGCCTTACAGCCACTTTGCAAATAAAGAGGAATTGTTTTTGGCAATGCAGTTACATATAACAGAACAGTTTACTGGTATATTGGAAGAAACAATTTTAAAATATGAAGGCGAAACTGATTTTATGGTGAAATTCGGAAAAGCATATATTTCTTTTTTTATGAACAAACCACAGTATTTTCATTTTCTTTTTGGACAGGGGAGCCCGGAAGTTGATTTCAGTCCAGAGGCAGGAGAGGGCTATAAACCTTTTCAAATCTATAAAGAGCAAGTTTTGAAAAGATTGGAACATACGGAACTTACTCCTGAAAAAAAGCAGGACTGCGTGATTTCCCTATTTGCCTATGTTCATGGCTTGGCGTCATTGGTTACTATGCCTAATGCGAAGTATGACCTGGGCTGGGAAAACAAACTGGAAGATTTGATAACAACGCTTTGTGTGAATGGATAGGAGGGTATGGGGTATATGAATAAAAGACGAAAAGAAATCATAGCAGGGAATAAGGTGTCGGAAATTTATGAGTGGAATCTTGGCGGATATAATCAGAAAGTATTGATAGAAGGGAAGGATGAGAATCTGCCCATTGTAATTACGTTACATGGTTCGGGGGCACCGATACCATTTTCGGTCGGATGCCGTGGTCTATTTCCTGAATTTACGAATCAATTTATTATGGTTTACTGGGATCAACTTGGTTGTGGAATCAACAACTATCTGATTGATGACAGTTTCAGCATTGCTTCCTTTGTGGAGATGACAGTGGATTTGATACATAATGTAAAGAAGTTATTTCCAAGGAATAAAATATTAATTCTTGCTATGTCATGGGGTTCCATTTTGAGCACGAAAGTTCTGGAAAAAGACAGTAAAATTATAAATGGGGTGCTTGTTTATGGACAAATTGTAAAAGAGGTCTTTTTTAATGAAGAGGTGATAGCTGCTTTGGAAAAGACAAAGATATCTAAGTCAAAATTAGAGGCTATCAAAAGAATAAAAAGGGAAAATGCTTCTTCGAAAGATTTACAGTTAGTCACGAGAAACATTGGCCAATATACGGACGGAAAGCAGAATAAAAAAGGAAAGCCCGCACCAATGGGGCCAATCATAAAAGGATTTTTAACAAGTCCGGACTATCATTTCAAAGATTTTAAAGCTATAATGATAAACGGATATCAAAAAAATTTTTCTTTATGGAGGGAAATATTGCAAATAGACTTATCGGGTATATTAGAAAATGTGCAGATACCCTATGTAATTTTACAAGGAGATACGGATCTTGTGGCTTCTGCATCTACAGTAAAAACATTGGTGAGAAACAGTGGTAATCCCAATCTGCAATGTGAAATTGTAGAGGATTCTGGACATATGCCGGGAAAAGAAGGAATGGAACTGGTGTTGGAGAAGCTGGGGAGGCTTAGCCGAAATATTTCAGTGGATTGAGTAGAAATAAATTAGAGGAATGAGAGCATGAAAACCATAAATAAAACAGAACTTTTATTATTGATATTTACACCCACATTTGTATTAAGCGTGTTGTATTTTGTGCTGGGGTATTTCACAAAAATACCAAACTTATTATTGTTTTGTATAATTGGAACTTTCACTATGGTTCCCATTGAATTAGGGGTAATATTATATGCAAGTAAAAGAGAAACAGGAAAATATTCTGTTTCACTGTATGTGTAATTTGATTTCGGTAGTAGGATTTATTTTGGAAATATTATAATGAGTTTATGTGGAAGGGCAGATATGTGGAGTGTATTTCTGTGGGGAAATGAGTAAGAACGCAGGAACAGACGTCCGGACTTCTCCAGCAGATAAACAGTTCAGATAAAGGCAGCGGTAATGCACTCCTGTCCGGTAGTCAGGCTGCAGCAAAAATCAAAAACTAACAATATC
>Ga0224740_10093_pt1 | contig 20961 bp, 18 predicted proteins | sample LIM_E_Water_Bulk_FD_161634 | JGI IMG/M metagenome (GOLD analysis project Ga0224740, IMG submission 161634) | Enriched cells from gastrointestinal tract of the lab mouse from Pacific Northwest National Laboratory (PNNL), Richland, Washington... | ecosystem: Host-associated > Mammals > Digestive...
CGCTGATTCCGCCGGTGGGAGCAGTCCGATGACTGAAGTAGAAATTCCCATCATCAGCAGAGAAGTATACATGGTGAACTTACGTCCCTTTTTATCTCCGATGTGTCCGAAAAATACCGCACCGAAAGGTCCGGCAATATAACCGATCGCAAAGGACATGTACGAAAGGATCAGAGCGGTGACTTCATTGCCGCTGATCGAAAAGAAGACCTTGCTGAATACCGTTCCTGCCGCCGTTCCGTAGAGCAGGAAGCAGTACCATTGTACGGCGCTTTCAAAGAGTGTGATTGCAGCAGTCTTTTTAAAATTTTTATCCATAATGTGTTCTCCCTCATAATTTGTTACCACTTTGCGCAGCAAATGGATTTGTCTTAGTCTTCTTCACCCTCATAGTATTTGAACGGCCACGGTCCGGAGTAATCTGCGCCTGTCGGGATGATCATATAATGTGTATTGATCTGGTCGCCCTGCAGGTCGTGAATCAGATAAGCCGGATTGCCAAGGAAGAAACGGTCTCCGCCGCCCTTGAAGTTATCCGCAGCTTCCTCAGGTGTAACGTCCGGGCCGGTTTTGGAACGGAAGTCCACTTCCATCTGCATAGCAACCGGAGGACATGTAACCGCCGGAATCCCGTGCCACTGTGTGAACATACCGGTATGCATATGTCCGCAGCAGAGCCTTACGTTTTTATGAGTATTTAAGATTGCCGCAAGTCTGTCCGCCTGGCCGAATCCTTCGTCCATAGCCGGAAGTCCGGTTACAAACGGCGGATGATGTGTAAATACCAGGGTTGGCTTTTCCGGATACTCAGCAATTTTCTTCTCAAGCCACTCTGCTACCTCGTCAGACAGCCCGCCGTAATGGCAGCCCGGCAGACTTGTGTCAATCACGATCACGCGGACCGGCTTGTCGTCGATGGTGTAGCATATGTAAGGCTTAATATCATCCTGAACCGGTGTTTCCGCATCAAACATCTCCAGATAGAAGTCGCGCTTATCATGGTTGCCCGGAACGATGTAGCATGGACGCGGCAGCTTGCGGAGTCCTTCACGTACGATCTCATAACCTTCTCTTGTACCGCCTTCGGACAGGTCGCCTGTTACGACAAAAAATTCCGGCAGCTCATACTCCTTTAATTTTAAAAAATATTCAACGGTCTGGTTCATCGCAGTGATGGTGTCCGCTTTCTGAAAGGACAGTTTGCCGTCGCCCCGCAGATGGAAATCTGAAATTTGAAAAATACGCATGATTTTTCCTCCTTTTGTATGAAATATAAAAAAATATAGAGAAAGGCAGACTCATTGTAAGTGAGTTACCTTTCTCTATATTTTCTCTAGGTGTAACCAATATATCAGCTTTTTCAGAATCTGTCAACTATAAATTTCGAATTTATTATTTATTCTGACTAATGAACCTCGGATTTTCATATTTTTTTTGTAGATATTGACATTGCGGATCAGGCGTTGTATATTATGTATTAAGGCAAGAGATTAAGAGTCGTCCGAATCCTATTACTATGAGACTGTTGGATTGCTCTTTTTTTTCATATCCAGGTCGTGTCCAAAAACAGAGTGAATGGGATTCTACCCCTTTGCTCTGTTTGTTTTTGGTGCTATTAGGAAACTTCTCCGAATTTTCCTATAGAACAAAAATCCTCCGGGGGATGCGCAGCTACGCGCGCGGAACAAAAGCTGCGCTGCTAAAAATGTAACAACGCGGGAGTGTGCGAAGCGTACTTTTGTTCGAGGAAAAACGGATCTGCCGAAAATGCCGGACAGCCCGGGAAAGGGGATCTGCGGCCAAGCAGGACAAACGCAGAAAAAACATGCGGGGCAGCGCAAAATACAAAGGAGAAGATTACAATGGGAACAAAGAATTATGATGCTGCAATCATCGGCGGCGGTGTTGTCGGCTGCGCGGTTGCCCGGGAACTGTCGAGATATGACCTGCGGATCTGCCTGATCGAAAAAGAGAAAGAGATAGGTTCCGGAATGCCCAGGGCGGGCAGCGCGGTTGTCCATGCCGGCTTTGACGCCGTGCCCGGCACGCTGAAAGCCCGCCTGAATGTGCTGGGAAATAAGATGATGGACCAGCTTGCGGAAGAACTGGATTTTGACTTTATAAGAAACGGGGCTATTGTGCTGTGCTTTGACGATTCGGACGTGATCAGGCTGCTGGAGCTGCATGACCGGGGCAAAATGAACGGTGTGCCGGGGCTGAAGCTTCTGGACAGGAAAAAACTCGGGCGCAGAGAGCCGAACATCACAAAAAAATCCCCCTATGGACTGTACGCGCCCACAGGAGGGATCGTTTGTCCCTTCGAAATGACGGCGGCGCTGGCGGAATCTGCATCTGTCAACGGCGTGGAATTTATGAGGAATACAGAGGTTTCGGAAATCCGAAAGGAGGACGGCGTCTATTGCATTTCTGCAGACGGGGAAGAGATCCGGGCGAAATACGTTGTAAATGCGGCCGGGATTTATGCGGACAAAATACACAATATGGTCAGCGCCCGGACGCTCCATATTACGCCGCGCCGCGTGAAATATTGCCTTCTGGATCAGGAAGCAGGAACCCATGTCACCTCAGCCATTTTCCAACTGCCGGGGGCTTACGGCAGGGGGATTCTGGTGTCCCCCACCGTGCAGGGCAATCTGCTGGTCGGGCCGGCGGCTGACCAGGAGGAACAGGCAGACACGGCTGCCGGGGCCGCGGGACTTGCGGAAGCGTACGGAAAATCCCTGTGGAGTGTGGACGGCATCCCGTTTCACAAGGCGGCAGCCTCCTTTTCCAGATTGGAGGCGTATGAGGACAAGGATGATTTTATCCTTAAAGAGGCAGAGGACGCGGAAGGATTCTTTGACGCCGCCGGTATGGAATCCACGGGGCTGAGCAGCGCTCCCGCGATTGGGGCCTATATGGCGGAAATGGTTGCAAAAAAGGCTGATGCCGCGAAAAAAGAGCATTTCCGGCCGGGCAGAAAAGGATTTGCCGGATTTGCGGCGGCCGGCAGGGAAGAGCAGAAGGAAGGAGGAGGTTTATAATTCACCGCAGGATTGCCATTTCGTAAAAAACACAGACCGCATTGTAAAAAACAAAATTCATTCGACAAGAGAATTAAAAGGAGTATGAGTTATGAAGAATAAACAAGAATTGCTTGAAAAGACCCGGTTGTTTGTATTGGATATGGACGGCACATTTTATCTGGGAGGCCGGATACTGAGCGGGTCGCTGGATTTTTTGGAACAGGTAGAAAGGCTGGGAAAGCAATATCTCTTTTTTACAAATAATTCCTCGGATTCTGCCGGTAATTATATACAGAAGCTTGCAAAAATGGGCTGCTCCATCACCAGGGATCAGATTATGACATCCGGCGATGTCACCGCGGCCTATCTTCTGAAGCATCACCCCAGAGAGAAAGTATATCTGCTCGGAACGCCTGCCCTGGAGAAAAATTTTCAGGAATACGGCATTCCGCTGGTCAAAGACGAAGCGGATATTGTTGTTGTTGGATTTGACAAAACGCTTGATTATGATAAACTGACTAGAGCGTGTACATTGATTCGGAACGGAGCGCTGTTTCTATCAACCCACCTCGACATTAACTGCCCGACAGAGAACGGATTCATTCCGGACTGCGGAGCGATCTGCGCGGCCATCGAATTATCCACCGGCGTCAGTCCGCATTATCTGGGCAAGCCTTTTAAAGAAACGGTTGACATGATCCTGGAGAGAACAAAAGTCCCCAAAGAATACATCAGCTTTGTGGGAGACCGGATCTACACGGACGTAAAGACCGGGGTAAATAACGGCGCCAACGGGATTCTGGTTTTATCCGGAGAGACGCAGTTGGCGGATATTGAAAAATCGGATGTAAAGCCCGACGCAGTATTCGGAGGCTTGTATGAGATGGCAGAAATGCTGAGGGATTACAAGTAAGATATCGTAATAATACGAAAAAAGGAGCGAGAGAGGAATGAATTTAGCTGAGATACTGGAAGATTTTCCAATGATTGCTGCGGTCAGGAGCGATGAAGATCTGCAGGAATGCTTCAAAACACACTGTAAGATTATATTTATCCTATATGGTACGATCTGCAATATTACGGAAATTGTAAAGAAGGTAAAGGCTCACGGCAAAATAGCCATTGTGCATATGGATTTTGTGTCCGGCATGACAATCAAAGACATTTCGGTAGAATTTATACTGAAAAATGCCGATGCGGACGGAATCGTAAGCACAAAGCCAAACCTTGTAAAAGAGGCGCATAAGCAGGGATTTATCGCGATACAGAGGACCTTCCTGGTGGATTCGATCGCACTCAGTTCCCTGGAAAAACAGATCGAACTGTCCTCGCCCAGCGCCGTAGAGATCATGCCCGGGATTATGCCGGACATCATAAAAAAAGTGAAGGGCATGATCGATATCCCCGTGATCTCCGGCGGCCTTCTCTCCGAAAAGAAACATGTGATCACGGCTTTGTCCGCCGGAGCGGACGCAGTTTCTACAACAAATCATGCTTTGTGGTATGCCTGATATTACGTCTGCACCCTACGGGTGCTCCAGTAACAGTATCCAGCCCATTTTAAGTCGCCTTCGGCGAGGGGCTGGATATATCGCTGTCATCACTTTTTATCCATCATACCCAACCAAATCATGTTGACACGAAAATATATAAAGAGGTATAATATTCCTGTAATTATCTGTGTAGTTCCGCCGAAAATCTGTGGCGGTAAACAAATAATTCCATATAATGGAAAAAGGGTCATTCAGTGAAAAAAGAAATGGAAAAAAAACAGGAAAAAAGAATGGAAAAGAAGCAGAACCAAAGAAAGAACGATAAAAGTTTTTCTCTGCTTCTTTCTATTATATTAGTTTTCAGCATTTTTGGAGCAGTGATATTTTCCGTGGCACAGAAAATTTCAGCGGAGATGTCCTCGTCCGCGATTCAAAATCTGAGCGAAAGCCTGGAGCTGATGAAAGGGACGATTGATGCGATCCTGCTGAAAGAAGCGGAATTTCAGAAGCTGATCGCGGATGAGATCGCCGAAATCGGAGACCCGGAGCAATTTATCCGAACCTATAACAAAAACAAGACAATGGTGAAGATGTCGCTGATACTTTCGGGGAAAGAGGAAGGCATCTCAAATACCGGAGAGACGTTCACCGAGGAAGAACTGGACTTTTCAGCAAATTGGACGATAGACGGGATTCCGATTTCCAAATCATATGTAAACTATATGGGCACCTGGGCCTATACGATAAAATGTCCTGTGGAAAAGGACGGACGGGAAATCGCTTCCCTTTACATCGAATACGTGTATGACGCGCTGGACCGGTCGCTCCCGGACGGTTTTTACAATGGGCGTGCCATGCTCTATATCATGGACACCCAGAGCGAGAGGATGGTCTTAAAGCCCAAGGGGATGGGCGAGCGCGACGCAGGGCATCTGAATCTGGAGGATTTTTACCGGGCCAACAACATCCAGGAAGAGGAGCTGCAGGCAGAGGTTGCCGAGTGCATAAAAAAAGGCGATAACATTTTGTTCTATCACGATGTGCAGGGAAAGAGCGCGCTCAACTATATGTGGGCGGTCAACGATGGGTCGATCTACCTGATCGGCTATGTACCGATTGAAGCGATCCAGCAGGAGGGGCGGACCGTCAATCAGAATATCATCATTGTGATAACTGTGATGCTTGTTGCGTTTTTCCTGTGCTGTCTGTTGTATTCCATCAACCAGAGACAGCAGAACAAGATTCGGAAGGAACGGGAAGCCGAGCGCGAGATTCATAACCAGCGGCTTGCGGAAGCCCTGCAGGCTGCGCAGATCGCAAGCAATTCCAAGACCACCTTCCTTTCCAACATGTCCCATGATATCCGAACCCCGATGAACGCGGTTCTGGGCTTTACGACACTGCTTGCCAAAGACGCGGATGACCCGGTGAAAGTGAGAGAATATACAAAAAAAATTACTGCCTCCGGACAGCACCTGCTCAGCCTGATCAACGACGTTCTGGACGTATCCAAGATCGAAAGCGGAAAAGTCGTCCTGACGATTGACGAATTTACCCTGAGTGATCTGGTATCCTCCGTGGACGCCATCATCCGCCCCATGGCGCAGGCGAAGGGCCAGAGCTTCCACGTGGAAGTGAGCGGCATCAAACACGAGTATCTGATGGGAGACGAGACACGGATCAACCAGATCCTGATCAACCTCCTTTCAAATTCCGTAAAATATACTCCCGAGGGCGGCAGCATCTGGTTCCGCATCATCGGGCTGAGGCAGCGCTCCAGCCAGTATGAGCACATTCGGATCGAGGTGGAGGACAATGGCTACGGAATGACGCCGGAATATCTCAAAACCATTTTTGACGCATTTACCAGGGCGGAGAACAGCACCACCAATAAAGTCCAGGGCACGGGCCTGGGCATGGCCATCACAAAAAATATCGTAGAGCTTATGGGAGGGACCATTGATGTTTCCAGTGAGGTCGATAAAGGAAGCCTGTTCAAGGTAGAATTGGAATTTCGCATACCGGAAGGCCGGGCGGATCACCAGTTCTGGGAGAAAAACGGCATTGCCGGTATGTTGGTCGTGGACGGCGATGCAAAAACCGCGGAAAGTATTCAGGTACTCATGAAGGATACCGGAATCCGCGTAGATACAGTATTTGACGCAGAGGAGGCCGTCCGTCTGATCCGGGAGGAAAGCGCAGAGTTTACCTATGATTTGATTTTGATGGATTGGAATGCGGCGGGAATGGAGGGTATCCGGGCTGCCGAAAAGCTTCGGGAAATCCTGCCGGATACGGTGCCGCTTTTGTTCCTTGCATCCTATGACGCAGAAGGGATTGAAGAAGCCCTTCATATGAAAAACACAGAAATGCTGGCAAAACCATTTTTCGTATCTGCATTTAAAGAAAAGATTCTGGATATGCAGACAGGAAGACGGGAGGATACGCCGGCAGAGACCGTGGAGGAGACCACGCTGGAGGGGCTGCGTTTTCTTGCCGCGGAGGACAACGAGATCAATGCCGAGATTCTGGTGGAAATCCTTTCGATTGAAGGGGCAGAATGTGAAGTAGCTGAAAACGGCCGTATGGCTGTGGAGCGTTTTACCAATGCGGAGGCAGGCGAGTTTGACGCGATCCTGATGGACGTTCAGATGCCGGTGATGAACGGCTATGACGCTACAAGGGCGATACGTTCTCTGCCACGGGAAGATGCAGCAACCATTCCCATCATAGCCATGACTGCAAATGCATTTGCCGAGGATGAAAAAGAAGCCCTGGACGCAGGAATGAACGTACACCTGGCAAAACCGATTGACATTGATCTGTTAAAGGAAGTTATAAAACAGTGTATAATTAAGAAAGGAATAGTCCATGAAAAGGAATAAGAGGGGGTGTATCCGCAAATCGGCTGTACTGTGCCTGGCAGGAGCGGCCGTGCTGCTGACGGCAGCATGCGGAGGCAAAGAGAAGGCGAGCAGCAATCTGATCAAAAATGATGAAAAGGATAATAAGGTAGTCAACCTGTTCGGCCCTATGGAAAAAACAAAACCGAATGCAAAAAATGCCGCAAGAAGCGCATTTGACCTGACGGTGGCCATGGCGGAGGAGCAGCTCGGACTGATTGTAGAGTACAGGACTTATACGGCAGAGGACTATCAGGACAAAACCTATGACGATGTGGGGATCGACAGGGTACGCAGCGACATGGACGATCTGTATCTGCTCAACCCGGACACCATCCAGATTTTAGGATCGGAGGGGGAACTTCTGGACCTGTCCGGCCTGGAATGCGTAAAAAATCTCCGGGACGTTGTAAAGACGGCAAATGAGGTAGACGGGAAGCTGGTAGCGATTCCCCAGGAGGTTGTAGCCAACGGCCTGTTTGTCAACAAGGATATGTTTGACCAATATGAACTGGAACTGCCGGAAACTCCTGAAGACCTGCTGGAATGCTGCAGGGTATTCAAGGAAAACGGGATTCAGACCCCCATCGGCGCTAACCGCTGGTGGCTGGAAAACTTCGTTTTTGCCCAGGCATACGCGGATCTATACAACGGGGGAAATACGGCGGCTGAGATCGAAGCCCTGAATAAGGGAGAGAGCAAGTACAGCGACTATATGCGCCCCGGATTTGAATTTTTGCAGAAGCTGATAGACCTGGGATATGTTGACGCAGAAAAAGCCCTGGTTTCCGAGGCGATTGAGGGAGAAGGACCGGACTTTCTGGCACAGAAAACCCCCATCGTAATGGCCTACTGGGGGGCGGCAAATTCAGATACCGCATATGGAAAAACAGATTTTGAGCTTCAGGTCATAGGATTTCCCAGCAGCCGCGGCCCCATGCCGGTGGTGTCCGTGACCGGCTATGCGGTGGGCGCCAATGCGGAGCACATGGAGGACGCGCTGGACGTCCTGGAGATCGTACTTTCCGATGAAGCGCTGCAGCTCTATGCGGAAAACAATAAGGTGATCTCCCCATCCAAAAATGTGGAAGTAGAGTGCATTGACGCATTAAAGCCGCTGAATAACAAAATCAAGGAAAACGTCTACGTCCTGGGATCCAATGCAGGGATGAAGGTGGAGCAGTGGGGAAATACCTGCCTGATCGTGCGCAAGCTTCTGGAAGGAGCTTCGGTGGACGAATGCATGGCAGAGTTTGATAAGCTCCAGGAGGAATCTTTGAAGCAGTAAGATATTGATAAGCTTCGGGAGGAATCCCTGAAGCAGTAACATATTGATAAGCTTCGGGAGGAATCCCTGAAGCAGTAAGATTTTCATAAAAGCCGGAAAGGGGACAGCATGTCGAATATTTACAAAGGAACATTGGATTTAATCGGAAATACCCCTCTTGTTGAGGTTGTAAACATTGAGAAAAAGCTGGAGTTGGAGGCGTCGGTCCTGGTGAAGCTGGAATACTTCAATCCGGCGGGCAGTGTGAAAGACAGGGTGGCCAGGGCCATGATCGAGGATGCGGAAGAAAAGGGCATTTTAAAGCCGGGCTCGGTGATCATTGAACCAACCTCGGGAAATACAGGAATTGGGCTTGCATCCATCGCTGCAGTCAAAGGATACCGCATGATCCTGACCATGCCGGACACCATGAGCATAGAGAGACGGAACATTTTAAAGGCTTACGGGGCAGAACTGGTATTGACAGAAGGCGCAGCGGGAATGCAGGGTGCCATCGACCGGGCGGAAGAGCTGGCAAGGGAAATTCCAGACAGCTTTATCCCGGGACAATTCGTGAATCCCGCCAATTCTGCTATGCACAGAAAAACGACCGGTCCCGAGATCTGGAGAGATACGGACGGAAAGGTAGATTACTTTGTGGCAGGAGTCGGTACCGGCGGCACGCTGACCGGAACCGGTGAATACCTGAAATCGCAAAACGCAGATATCAAGGTCATTGCAGTGGAGCCGGCGGATTCCCCCGTACTGTCCGAAGGCAGAAGCGGCGCTCACAAGCTCCAGGGGATCGGCGCAGGCTTTATACCGGAAGTACTCAATACAGATATTTACGACGAGATCATCACCATAGAAAGCGAGGAAGCATACGAAGCAGCAAAGCTTCTCGCAAAAAATGAAGGCGTCCTGGTCGGCATTTCCTCGGGCGCAGCGCTGCATGCGGCAATCCAACTTGCAAAACGCCCGGAGAATAAAGGGAAAACAATCGTGGCACTTCTCCCGGACACGGCAGACCGCTATTACTCCACACCATTATTTGGCTGAAAAGAAACACCCCCGCTTGTCACAGGCGGGGGTACATTTTTACCTTTGTTTCAGAATTTTATCCAGCACTTCTCTGGAAACAGTCCGGGATGCTTCCTGGTTTTCAGCCGCAGCTTCCACCAGTTCCGTACGGAGGATCGGTATTTCTTTGGGTGCGTCGATTGCAAGCTTCACCCAGTCTGCTCCGGTATCAACGATGGTCAATTTAATATTGTTATTTATTGAAAGGGACTGCCCTTTCCGGCGTTGTAATATGAGCATGCTATGATTCCTCCTTTATCATCTCTCCAAGCACATGACGGAACGTATATTCCGCCTGGTCCAGAATGACCTGCCTGGCCTGACGGCTGCGCGCATTAACTACAAGGGGCGCTTTGAGGTTAACCGTAGATTCAGCCACCGAATCACGCATGACACAGATTACATAATAGGAAAGATCCTCCGCAGATTCCGTTCCCAGCGCTTTCAGATCTTCCCACGACAGGGAAGGAGAGTAGTCCGCAAGCAGCCCAAAGGGATTCATCAGGATAAAAGAGAGCGCTTCATCCTGCAGACACTGCAGAGAGATCAGAGAATCATTTTCTTCATGAAAAGGAATCGGAAGATATTCCGTATATGCTTCAAATCCGATCAATCCATTCAGAATGTGGATTGCTTCGTTTTCCTCATATGAAACTTGTCCAAAATATTTTGCATTAATTTCCAATATAACATACCTCCTGGTGAATGCTGCTGTTTGAATAGCGATACTGAACGTCAGATCAATCTGCCGTGAGTATATAAATATAAGGGCTTTCTCAAGCCCTTACATCTACTGGTTCATAGTCTGGATTTGCACTCGGCGGCACATAGAGCGGACCGCCGACATATTCAATCAATACCTGCGGACGCTGCGTGATCGACATCTCAATATTACCTGGGATAAATTCGAAATTGCCGTTTGCCACCTTCAAATCAAAATTCAGCTTATCCATCTCATAATTGATTGTCAGATCAGGCGCTTCGTAGCTGATATCTACTGGTGCGGACGGAGTAAATCCCAGCTCAAATTCCCCCGTTGGCTGTGCCGTTCTCTGCTGCATGATCTGCCCGATCACATCCTGCCCGATATCTGCTTTTAATAAGAGCTGACCTTCCTGCGCTAACTGCGCAGTAGCGCTGTAAGCCGCCTGCTGGCCTTTCTGCGCTGACTGCTTTACACTCGTAGCAGTCGTCGGCACAACAGAATTTCTTGCCTGAAATGAATCCAGCTTCAATTTTACAGGACGGCTCTTGATAGACAGTCCGCCATCATTCTTATGAATTTCCAATTCTGCTTTGGAACGCGAATACTCCAGCCGAGCATTATTGATCTTCAACTCATATTGAATGGGAACCGTCGTAATCTGAATGAGTTGATCCATAAAGTCTTCCTCCCTTCTCTCTTATTTTTTCTATTAATTCATGAAATCAATAAATGAAGGTGTCAAAATATTGTTTCCAACCTTTAATGATGCATTATAAACATACTGTGCCCACGAGAAGTCCATAATCGCTTCTGCCATATCCACATTGACCACATTGTCATAATCTTCCGCAATCTGGATTTTGTTGTTCTCCAGACGTTCCTTGGTGGTGGTCAAGAACTCTGTCTGTGTACCCAAGATGGTAACCTGGGAGAGGAGGTCGTTGCGGCCGTCCTCGAACTTGCCGACTAACTCTTTATAGCGATCATAGTCGAAATCTTCTGACTCCAACATATCTGCAACCTTACCGGCAAGAAGAACCATGTTCTTCGGATCTTTATCAGCATCTAATCCATAACCAACCAGGTTTATGCCAGGAAGGGAAGTATTGAAAGCTGTAGCTGGATCTATGCTGTATTTTCCACTATCATCCGGAGGGGTGACATCAGTAACATCCAATCCAAAGCCCAGATCAATAAAGTGAGAATCTTTGGATAACTCTTCTAATATGTCAGCATTCGCCGGATCTGATACATTAACACCACGGTATTTTAAAACTTGTTCACCATTAACCTCTTCGAGTGTGAAAGGCACATTCTTAGCATCACTGCCGCCAAATACATATTCATCTCCATAGGTAGCATTCAAGGAAAGCAGCATACTCTGCTGTGCACCGCGCCATGCGTCTGCATAAGTCTGCCTTGTCTCTTTAGAAAGATTGGTCCCGTTCATTCCTTCGATACCATATTGCTTTGCCAAAACCAACGCTATATTACTGATCTGCATTGCAGAATCTTCCTGTGCGTTCTGGTGGGACTGGATATCCTCTACTGTATCCAGATAGTCATTATTCTTAGCATATTTCCGTTCCAATGAAGTTGCACGCAGCGCACTGGAAGGATCCTCAGAAGTAGACATAAATTTCCTCTGAGTCATAACCCTGCTTCTCATCATATCCAGATTCTTCATAGAAGTGGAAAGATTTTTATTATAATTTCTTAAAATCGCATTTGTTGTAATTCTCATTTTAACCCTCCTCTTATCTTCCGACTACGCCGGTGCCGTTGATCAATTTGTCAAGCATCTCGTCAAGAGTGGTCATAAGCCTTGCCGCAGCACTGTAAGACTGATTATAATGCAGCAGGTTCATACCTTCTTCATCTAACTGTACACCTGAAATAGCATCTCTGGAATTAGCAGTCTGGTTCAGGACTGTAATCTGATTGTTCAACATCGTAGATGCTGATGAAATATCTATACCAAGGGTAACTTCAATATTTGCAAAGCAATTATAGAAACTTCCGGTGTAGAATCTTACATCTCCATTATTTGCTGCTGTTGTCCCCTTCGATGTAAAGGAATATTCCTTTGACAGCATATTGATCATATTTACAATATTTTCATTGGCAGTGGAACCAACCACTCCATTTACCTGATTGTTAGAATTTGTAATTCCATAAGTTCCGTCCATCCAGCCTGTTGCAATCTTGATGTTAAGTGCTGAGAAATTGTTGCTACCATCAATAGTTTCGAATAATGGACGCTCTGTCTTCTTATTAGAATCATAAACAGGATTTAGGTCTTTTACATCTCCCGTATATTCAGTAGTTGAAGGGGCTCCATTATTATCTGTATAATACTTACCATCTTCACTTTTATAGACCTTGCTTTTTGCGGCATCATTAGTTTCATATATTATATATTCTTTTCCAGTGGCAGTATCTTTGTAGATCTGTTGAGTACTTTGATTTGCTTTATTAAACTCTTCAGCAAACTTTGCAACCAGCGAATCCAGCACCTTCTCATAATACCCGATTCCCTTAAAATCACTGTCATCAAAGTCCCCCGACTTATTCATAAAGTCAAGGCTTCCTTTCAATGTACCTTCCGTGAGCTTATCGGTCACTTCATTCGTATATCCATCCGCATCGGTTAGTGTCAGTGTAACCGGCTGTCCGGATACATCAGTACGGAACTCGCCATACCGTCCGTCGGAAACCAGGCGATGGCTTACACCATCCGAATCTGTAAAGGATACATCCAGAACCTGTACGGAATATCCTTCTCCGATCTTCTTCTGCTTATATTCCACATTGATCGGAAGATAGCTTCCCAGCTCATCCAACAGCTTGTTCCGCTCATCCATCAGCTCCAGCGCAGGATTTCCAAGTACCTGGCTGTTTTTAATGCTGGTATTCAGATCCGCGATATTTTTCAGGATAGAATTTAAGTCTTTGACATCTGTATCCCGGAAGTTCTCCTGCGTATCATGCCGGATATCCTGGAGGGTAACTGCCTTCTCACGGAGCAGGTTCACGATGATCTGCATTCTGGAACGTACTACGGTATCATTTTCTTTTGTATATCCGTCGTCTTTGGAAAGGGTCTGGAGTGCATTGCTGAGGTTGATAAATGCATCCCTGATACCCGAAGTCGTACTTTCATCAAATGCGACCTGCAATTTTTCCAATCCTGCAGCCTGCGCATCCGTTGTTCCGAGCTTGGCAATCTGAGAACGGTACTGGGCATCAAGGAATGGGTCGCGAAGCTGGGAGATCCCGGTCATATCAACACCATAACCTACCCTGGTACTGTTAGAAGAGTTGTAGAAACTGCCGTTTCTCAAATTTAAACTGGCAATATCAAGACGCTGTCTCGTATAGCCTTCAGTATTAATATTTGCAATATTCTGTCCGGTCACATCAATGGAACGCTGGCTGGCAGCCATAGCGAGCTGTGCGGTGGTGAAACCGGCAAATGTTGAACGCATCATAAAATGGGTCCTCCTCCTGATTGTATTAGATCATTACAGCGGCTCCTTATATGGAACGGCTTGAAAAATGTTTGTTGTTGCCATTTTCAGTCTTTTGCCCGGCTGCAGAATAGGTAGCCTTTCCGGCCAGATCTCCGGTCAGGTTGAGTTCGATGACCCGGAGATTGACTTCGATCGCATCCCTTATGGTCCCGTTCAGGGACTGCAGGCTGCGGACCTGACCATCAATTCTGTCGAACAGGGGCTTTAGCATGGCTGCATCCGTATCCGGGATCTTTTCCAAAATCTGCCGGAAGGTGCAGCCCTCTAGTCCGAGACGCTTCTGTTCCGCTTCACGCTTCTGCTCCAATCCTCTCAGGCGCATGACTGCGGCCTGTTCCTTGTGCATAAAATCTTCTACAATCGCAACGCGGTTCTTCACAGTGGCATCAAGCTTATCTTGTTCAATCGGAATCAATGTGTCAAAAAGTTCTATGAATTGCTTCATCAAATCAGCAAAAGCTGAAAAATCATTCATACACGCAAATCCTCCTGGAATATTAATCTGATTCCCCCTCATCTGTGGTTCGGCGGTATATCAGCGAAAGGCATGAAAAAAATGCTCTGCGCCTGACTTGCTGTTATACCAGAAGAATCCTGGATGCAATGGCATAGGCATCAACCTGATACGTATGCTCTGCAACCTTATTCTTTAAATCCTGAACCTTTTCAGCAGAAGCAGTCTCTGCCATCCCGGAGGATAACTGCCGGGAAACCGACTCTGCGAAAGTATGCTCCTCAATCTGTCGTGGATTAGACTGTATGATCAAAGCATCAAAGCTATGTCCGTCACTTGAAGCTGCAGAAGGAGCAGGATTTTCCTTTGTATGAATCCTTAAATCAGGATAGCTTTTCATTACGTTGTTAGTCGTTATTTTCATACTGGACTCCTTTTCTAAACATTGCAGTCTTTGTTTGCTGTATTCATATTAGTTTATAGTTTATATCTTGAATATCGGCATAATTTGAAAAATCATAACCTAAAAAAACAGATTTAATTACAGCCAATCCCGTAAAAAATGGGATAAAAAAACAGATGTGCAGGCCGCGCATCTGTTTTCAGGATTCGGATTTCATTAACCTTTTAAATGATTCAGCAGGACGGAAGGTATATTGTCGCAGGAGGCCTGCGTGCATACCGCACCGATATTGTAAGCCACCATCGGCATACCATATACGACACAGGATTCCTTATCCTGTCCGATTGTAAAGGCGCCCTTCTGACGCATCTGTAGGAGCCCCTCCGCGCCGTCGCTGCCCATGCCGGTCATGATGATTCCGACTTTTTTAATGGCAACATTTTTGGCAATGGAATTGAAAAGTACATTCACCGAGGGACAATGGCCGCTGACCTTCGGGCCGGGGTGACACTGTACGATATAATTACTGCCTGAGCGAACTACCTCCATCTGCTTTGCTCCGGGAGCAATCAGGGCCAGGCCGGGACGGATCACATCGCCGTTCTTCGCTTCCCGGACTTCCATGCTGCAGATCCGGTTAAGACGCTGTGCATACATATCCGTAAAACCTTCCGGCATATGCTGGGTGATCACGATACCGGGGATATTGGCCGGAAGCTTCTGCAGCACTGCCAGAGTGGCTTCCGTTCCGCCGGTGGAGGCCCCCAGGCCGATGATGGTGGAATCCAGTACGGTCCGCGGAATAGGCGGAAAGGGCATGGGCTTTGCCGGAACATTCTGTGCGGCAATTCCGCCGCCGCCTCCGGTACTCTGCCGGGCCACACGAACTCTGGCCTTGGATGCCGCGCGGACTTTCAGCGTAAGGGCTGCAAAAAATGTATCTTTTGAATTGGCGGCGCTCATATCGGGCTTGCGGACAAAATCCACGGCGCCCGCGGACAGCGCGTCAAACACGCTCAGATTCAGGGAGGACACCAGAATGACAGGGATCGGGTTCTTCGGAAGAAGCTGTTTGAGAAATTCAATACCGTTCAGTCCGGGCATCTCCACATCCAGAGTCAGTACATCCGGCTTCAGCCTGGGAATCTTCTGGCCTGCGTCAAAAGCATTGATCGCATAGCCCACGACTTCAATGCCGGGCTGGGTGGAAAGATGCTGTACGATCATCTGACGGAATAAAGACGAATCGTCCACGACCAGCACTTTGATCGTATTATTCATAAAAAATCAGTCCTTTCTTTCGGCCAGAATACTGCCTGGCCAAACATCATAAATTTATTCTACCACATAATAGTACAAAATGTTAGAGTTTTTTAAAAAAGCTGCTTCTGAAGTTTCAATTTCAAAAGCAGCTCGTTGCGATCGCTATATTTATTTTACCTTACGATAAGTCGCGGGTTTGAGATATTTATATGGCGTTGTGGCTTTGTTCAGCCCTTCCGAATGTCCAATCAGAAGATATCCGCCGTCATTGGTCGCATCAAAAAATCGTTTCACAAGCGCTTCCTTTGTCTCCTGGTCAAAATAAATCATAACATTCCTGCAGAAAATAACGTCGAATTTCAGACGGAACTTGATTGGGTCCATCAGATTAAATGTACGGAAGATGACGTTATTTCGGAGATCCTGGGTTACATGGTACGTTCCGGGCGCCTCTCCGGGGCGGAAATATTTCTTTTTCCAGGCAGGGGACAATTCTTTCAGAGAATCCTCGTCATAGACTGCATTTACCGCGCTCCGCAGTACATTCTGTGAAATATCCGTGGCAAGGACTCTGGTATCCCAGCCGGGCTTATTTGCAAAATATTCCTTCAGGATGATGGAGATCGTGTAAGGCTCCTCGCCCGAGGAACAGCCGGCGCTCCATATGCTGAGTACCTTGTCTTTCTTTGTCTGCTCCAGATAAGGAAGAATCGTCTCTGAGAAAAGTTTGAAATGCGCTTCCTCCCGCATAAAATAAGTATAATTGGTTGTAAGCTTGTTCAGCATCAGCTCCCGGTCTTCCGGTTTCCCCTTATTGATCAGGTATTCTACATAATCTTCAAACGAGTTGAATCCCATGGAAACAATCGTATTGGAAAGGCGCCCTGTGATAAGCTGCCGTTTCTTTGACAAATCAATGCCGTAATTTTGATGTACAAATTTTACAAGACGCTGGAATTCCCTGTCATTTATCGTTAACATGTTTCTTGCTCCTTTTTGTTGTTAAAATGCGCTGTATCTGTTCCGTACATTGATTCTGCGGGTCCGGCCATACGTGTATGTACGAACCGCGCATACCGGAGCAGGACGCCCGCGCTGCAGTCCTGCCGATGACAAGCTTTTGCATTTAATATGTCTCAATCAATTTTTCGCAGTCCAGGAAAAGGATTACGGAATTGCCGCCTGAGGAAACCATTCCACGGATCAGTTCCTGCTGGTTCTCTACCGGAACCGGGGAGATCAGGCTCTGGTCTACGTCCATAACCTGCTGTACTGCGTCTACCAGGATACCGATCTTGACATCATTGATATCCAGGATGATGATACAGGTTGTGCTGGTATATTCAATAGGAAGCTTTCCCATACGGAGACGGATATCGATGATCGGGATGATCTCACCTCTCATGCTGATAATGCCCTTTAAATAATCCGGGACAAGAGGAAGCATGGTGATGGAATGATCCGTGATGATCTCGATCACGTAATTTGTACTGACACCGATATTCAATCCGTCACAAGTAAATGTTAAAAATCTTTCTGTGGAAACAGGAGCCTCATTTTCAGAAATGCCGACCTCCGTGTTCTTATGTGTATCTGCTGACATAAAATTATTCCTCCGGTTCCTATAATTTAATATTGAGTATGATATGCTGCGTATAAGTTACCAATATCCAGGATCAGACTGATATTGCCGTCGCCGAGAAGCGTACAGCCGCCGATTCCTGAGTTCTTGATATTGAAACTGTTCAAATAGGAAGGAAGCGGCTTTACAACGACCTGCTGCTCGCCGAGCAGTTCATCCACAAACAGGCAGAAGGACTTATCAGCGGACTCTACCCAGATCAGGATACCGTCTTCAATATTGGTCTTTTCCGTTTCAATATTATATAGCTCATTGGAACCGGGATTGCCGGATTCCTCGTCCGGATCTACCCAGATCTCCGAATACATGGGAACCCCGTTCAGGATCACCGGGAGCATCACATGCATAACCGGCATATACACGCTCTCATTGATCAGCATGCTCCGCATCATATTCACAAAATCTTCTTTATTCTCAAGGCCCGCCTCGCCTCTCACGCCGGCCTGCATGATGTTCAGGAGCTTATCCGTCCAGTCCATCTTGCCCGCGGCCTTCTCATAATCCACATTCAGCAGCATATCCTTGAACTGCGCCGCCGACATGCCCTGAAAATACTTCTGGAACGACGGGAAATCCATCAGTCTCTGGAACGACTGCGCCACCTTGTCCACGTTTCCGTTTTCCAGTCTGGAGGTGTTGAGCGCCAGCAGGCTGATCAGGTCGCGGATCTTCCCCAGGTCCTTTGTCTGGGAAATGTAGCTGCCCAGATAGGGAATGATCTGCTCCTTTAAAAGCTGCACGTTCGACGCGCTCCCCTCCATGCTGTAGGGCCGCAGGCGGGATGCAAGCTGCTGGAGCTCCTGCCGGTTATTGCGGAACATCCGGCCTTCGATCTGTTCGAGAAGGTCCTGGATGGTCTGCTGCAGGTGCTTGCCTGAGGACATGTCATTATATCTCCGAAGCATATCCAGGATACCCGCTTTGAGATCCATGGAATTGGTCTCGCTCATGATCTGGCGCAGCACGTCAAATAAAGGACCCTGCAGCCGGTTTGCCCCCGCCATGGCGTCCTTCAAAAATCCGTTCAGCTCATCCGGGTTCATCTGCAGCATCTGGAACAGCGCCTGAATGTCCGCCGCGGTCCCCTTGCCGATCCCGGACTCTACCATATTGGCCATACCCCCGAACAGCATCCGGGTCATAACCTCCTGAAGGTTGGGCAGCTCCCTTAAAGACTGGACAAAATTCCCAAAATTGGATTCGTAGGAAATCCCCTTTCCCTGCTGGCCGTCCGAGTCAGTCCGGCCGTCGGCCCTGACCACCCGTCCCGGATCCACCTGGTTCTTAATGCTTAAATCCTGCGTCTGCTGGGTCGGAGTCTGCTTATTATTGACTGCGTTATTGTCATATCCCACAACAGGAGTCGTTACTTTTAAAATATTTGACATTTTTTCACCTGCTTTGCAATTTACTCTTATCGTTTCCCGCAAGTCTGACGATATATATTAATAAATGTAATTTTTGTAGTTTAAAACATCACATTATATTAGATAAGGCGGTACTAAGATTATGGATAACATGCTTGAAATGTATCTCTATGAGACAAACACTCTTATGGAACAACTGGACGAACTCTTGATAGAAGCAGAGAAGAATTCGGATTTCACGACGAATGACGTCAATGAGATTTTCCGTATCATGCACACGATTAAAGGCTCATCTGCCATGATGGAATTCTCCACGTTGATGGAGATCGCCCACCATATAGAAGATCTTTTCTTCTATATCCGAGAAAACGGAATGGATTCCCTGGATGAATCACACAAGAATGACTTGTTCAATCTGATGTTCCAGTCAACGGATGCTCTTCGCGGCGAAGTTGAAAAAATCGAAAACGATGAGCCCCTTAGCACTAATATCGACTCAATCATTAAAAGTATTAATAGTTTTTTGGAAAAAATCAGTTCTTCCGGCGAGAAGTCTTCTGCTGACGATCCTGCCGAAGCTGCATCAGCTCCTGCCGCACCGCCTGCAGATAAGGAGGCCATCGCCGCGATCAACCAGGAACTGGCGGGATGCCCTGACAGCAAGCTTCCTTATTTTATTAAGATTCATTTCGAAGAGGGCTCCGGCATGGAGAATCTTCGTGCTTTTATGATCATTACCGCTCTGAAGGAGATCGACATTCCGTTCGAGTATTATCCTTCCGATGTGGAGACCAACAGCGACACGGCAGAGTCCATCATTGACAACGGGTTCTTTGTGGCCCTTTCCTCCCAGGAGGATGTGGACAGTGCGGTAGGCATCCTGAAGGAGCAGAACAGCATCCAGGCTTATGAGGTCATTGAAAATGTACATGCAAAGGCGGAAGCGCCCAAGCAGGAAGCGCCCGCTCCGGCGGCTCAGAAGAGCGCTGACGCGGCTCCCGCTCCTGTTCCGGCAGAAGCAGCCCAGAAGGGTTCTCCTGCTCCGGCAGCGGCATCCACACACAGCGCGCCTGTGAAGCAGAGCCTGATCAGCGTCAACCTGTCCAAGCTGGACAGTCTGGTGGCGGTTGTCGGCGAGATCGTGATCACGGAGTCCATGGTCACCTCCTCCCCGGATCTGCAGAACCTGAAGCTGGATAACTTCATGAAGTCTGCCCGCCAGCTCAGAAAGCTGACGGATGACCTGCAGGATATCGCGATGTCCCTTCGAATGGTTCCCGTATCCGGTACCTTCCAGAAGATGAACCGTGTTGTCCGTGATATGAAGAAGAAGCTGAACAAGGACGTAAGGCTCACCCTTGTAGGCGAGAATACCGAAGTTGACAAGACCATCGTGGACAGCATCAGTGACCCGATCATGCATATTGTCCGCAACTCCGTGGACCATGGTATTGAGGAGACGCGGGAAGAGCGTATCGCGGCAGGCAAGGATCCCCAGGGCGAGGTCATCCTGGCTGCCAGCCATACCGGAAGCGAGGTCATCATTACCATTACCGATGACGGACGGGGCATGGATACGGAGAAGATCCTGGCAAAGGCGGAGCGCAACGGCATTCTGACCAAGCCTGCCAGCGAGTACTCCAAGAAGGAGATCCTTTCCCTTCTGATGCTCCCCGGTTTTTCCACCAACGAGGAAGTGACCGAGTTCTCCGGGCGAGGCGTCGGCATGGACGTTGTGAAGAAAAATGTAGAATCCGTAGGAGGCACCATTTCCATTTCCAGTGAATTTGGACAGGGAAGCGTCACTACATTGAAGATTCCTCT
>Ga0224740_10096_pt1 | contig 20846 bp, 15 predicted proteins | sample LIM_E_Water_Bulk_FD_161634 | JGI IMG/M metagenome (GOLD analysis project Ga0224740, IMG submission 161634) | Enriched cells from gastrointestinal tract of the lab mouse from Pacific Northwest National Laboratory (PNNL), Richland, Washington... | ecosystem: Host-associated > Mammals > Digestive...
CTGTTATTCTTACAAGAGATTTTTCTGTAAATATAAAGATATAAAGATTAAAATGGACAAATGCGTTTTGGCTAATTTCATCTATGTCAGTTTCAACGATTACGAAGGTTTTGTTAGATGTCGTTGTATTTTTGATAAAATTATGGTCAAATATATGTCCTTGCTCTTTATATTCTTTTCCGTCAATATGAAATATACCGCCAAGAAGCATTTCTTTTTGAAGTATTTTTTTGTTTGGTGGCATATTTGGGTTGATAAGCTTAACAAAGTCGTTATTTTGTATTAAAATGTCGATTATAGTGTTTTTATACTTTGATGAATAATATAAATTTGACAAAGAAATCCTCCATATGTGTATGCTGTTATATTAAGTATCCAATCTTCTAAATAAAAGATAACAAATGGCAAAATTTCAGAAAAGAAATCTCACCATTTGTATTAGAGATTACGGATCCTTTTCCATATAGGAAAAAATCAATTTTGGATGTGTTAACAGATAAATGCCCTATTTTCAATGGAATTTATGGGTTAGCCATTGTTTTCTAATTTTCGGATTTGTTTTGCCTATTCTTTTTATCCCATAGATATTTTGCTTTTGCAGCGCTTTTTCGGGCACAATCTATGCAATATTTAGTTCTATTGGAACGTTGCTTTGTCAGAATATTACAACTTGCACATCTGATATAGTTTTCGCCATGATACAATTTCCATTCATATCCAAGCCTTCTAAAATCGTTTACAAATAATTCATTCTTACTTTTTTCATCTAGGAATAATATTTGGATGTTTAAATTATTTATTTTTTTGGCAAAATTAATTAATTGTAGTTCGTGAAGTTGGCTATATTTCAAATCTTTAAGATAAGCAGTAGTATTAATGCATGCCATTTTATAGACCTCTCCATTGCTATAATTAACCCAATTGTTATTTTGGGGATTTTTAAAATTGTTAAATTTTGCAAGGCAAAGGAGAGTAAATGCCAGACGTTCTAATACTTTGTCATGTAAGTTTTCAATGGTAGTTATTTCATTTCTTGTTATCCAGATACCCCTGCATTTACATAGCGGATATTTTTCTGCTCGTTTTGCATATTTTTCAATGGTAGAAATCCAGTTAATTGCATTATAATCTGGATAATTAGTTTTCATATAGTTATTAAGGTATGCGATTATTTTAGTTTTTCTAAACCCCTTTTCATGATAGAGATATCTTGCGTATATGCTCAAAAATACGTATACTTTATTTGATTCTATTTTATCAGTTCCTAGCATTTCCGTTATGTATTCTTTTTCATTTAATATGATTATTTTCATCATCCTCCTTTAATTTTTTTTTGTGAATTTGAAAAAAGTATCCACCAAATTCAAATTCTCCAATTTCATTGGAATAGACGGGATAATTAATTATATAGTCATTCTTTTTTAGCAAATTATTGATAATAGTCTTTCCGCATATATCCCATGCGAATTGCCTTGATTTGTTAGAAGAGTAGCAGATGTCAAGAATAATTTCACATAGTTCATTTTCGTTTGGGCATATTACCTCGCATTGTGATTTAAAATATAATAACATCATATTTCTGTTGATTGCAATTTCATCTTTATCTAGTCGCTGTTTTTTTGCGAGCTGTTGATAAGACTTAATGCACTCATCATATTCTTTTTTTATATCTCGAATTTTTATATAATCTTTTTTGCTATATTTTAAGCCTGATTTTAGTATGTGGTAATCAAAATTTTTGGATGAGGTTTTGGCTTTTGGAAAATCATGAAATGAATTTTCGACTAACCATGCAATGCGATTCACTATGCAAGGATTATCTCCTGCAGGTTTTAGCTGTTCATAATAGTTAATAAAGTCTTTTTCTGTGGCAGTTTTGTTTTGTTTGTTCAGTAAAACGTTTAAAGGTACTTTGAATTCCCGGATACACTTGCTATTTGAGTCCTTAATATATTGATTCCATTTGATATTTAGGTCTGGATATACATATTTCATAAAATATGGTTTGCATTCTGCTACAATGCGTAAACACAATTCTTTAAAACATTTTTGTTCATCTGTCTGGTCAGGCAACTTTTTACAAGCATTCAAATTATACCAGTAATTGGGCATAGGTTTTGCAATAATCCCTTTTGCCTTATCGATGCTACATTGTTGGTAATGTTGACCACATTTTATACGGTAGTCTAATGTTTTATATTCTTCGCTATCTTTACTGAATGCGGCTTGTCTTTCAATCATTGCAGTAATACGGTTGGTTGTTGTTCCGATTTCATCTCCAAATGCGAGTTTATTGGCGTAAACTAAATCTTGCTCTGATGGGATAATTTTTTCTGCCTGATGCTGTATACATTCAATTGTAAGAGAATTTAATGTATGATCTATGATAATTTTATTATCTGTAGTAAAAAAAGTGTCAGAATCTTTATCAGCTCCATTGAGTGCAATACATGTTGTATCCCATGAGTTTAATATGATTCCGGTTGTAATATATTGATACCAAAAGTCCATTTCACTATTGTGCACAACTTTTCGAGTTCTAATATTGTTATGGCAAGTCATTGGAGCCCGAAAAAGAGCGATTTTTTCTACATGTTTATCAATCCAATATTTGTGATATACTTGTCCAGCCTTTAGTAGTCCTGTAATTGGTAACCCGAAGATTGATTGTGCAAGAGAATATAGATCACCAGATACAATTGCATAATTACCTGATATTTTGATGGAGCCTTTTGCGGCCATTTCGATTCTCTTTTTTATTAGTCCGTGTATCTTTTTTATGATAAATGGGTCTGCTAGTATTTTTTTGTCAATCATTATGGCTTTAATAAAATCATTGTCTATATAATCAATACTATGATCAGTCAAATCCATTCCTTTAAGAAAAACAAGGGTTTTTCGCCAATCATTTCCTAAAACATCTTTAATTTCATCAATAGTTGGTTTACATAACTCATATACTTCTTCATCTGTCAGATCATAAGTTTGTAAAAATTGATAATTTGCATTTCGGATGTTTTCTAGTTTATGGGGAGTTGTTTTGGCTATAGAAAATTGATAATGATTATCATTACAGCATTTAATAAAATGTTCAAGGCTTTTGTATGAGTCCCACAATTTAACCATAGAAGTAGTGAGAATGACATCATATTCGCGTACATCGCGCCAGTCACCCCATGCATCTTTTATGTGATATTCTTCATGATTTATACGTTTTGCAAATTCTACAAAATCGAATGTAAATAGCATCCCTTTTGTCCAGGCATATCTTGTATTTACACCAGAAATAGTTTGTCCTTTCGATTGTGGTCCATATAAGTCTTCATTGATAATTCGGGAATAGTTAGGGGACATAAATCCATATCCGTCAGAATCACAATAATTAACCACATAATCCTTTATTATTTTGAGTTCTGGTTCACCAATATTTTCATCAGATATTTTTATTACTGTTTCTGTAAACTGAACATTACAGTCTTTGACAATTAGGATTTTTGGCATCGTAACTGGGGTAGAACCACTGCATATTAATGCTTGATATGCTTCTAGTTTAGCTGGAACGATAGGTTTACTCATGTCTCTATTATTATTCATTCGTTTGACAATTTCTTGATATACATTATCCCCGATGTAAGTGATGGTTGATTTTTTGATTCCACCATTGGTTCCAAGAAGTCTGTGATATTTGTAGCCATTTATCTTAAATCCTTGGTTTGCTCTATCATAATCTTTGTTAGAGTCCATAATCATACAAAAATAGTCTTTTTGATATTGTAAGGAATACAATTTTTCGTATAGTCCTCTGATAGTGTCTCTGGTTTCTCTGCTTTTTGGAAGTTTTTTTAACGCTTTGATTTCTTTTTTTAGACTTAATACTTTTTGGTCTAAATCTTTGACCCCATTTAATTCGCAAATCCATCGAAGTATCTGACTGTCATTGAGTGCAACAAGGTCGCTTTTGTTTTTCATGGCTGATTGTAGTGGGAGTGTAAGGTTCCAGTTAGTTTGTTTTAAACGTTTACTTCGGAGTTTATATATATATTTATGACAAGATTGCTGTTTTGCCATTTGAAATCACCGCCTTATATTTTATGCACTGGGTCATAGGTTTTTTTGATTTTCTTTCATGGTTTTTGGTTCGTATCCTAGCCAATTTAACATTTCCTTTACTCCGCAAAAGCAATCATAGTGCCGATGTTCTCCGTCATCATTTTCAATATATTCTTCTCCAGCAAGGATACCTTCGCCACAGGCTGAGCAGTAATATTTTATATTTACTTGCCAATAGTTTGGACATTGGGAGTGGCAAGGTGATTGTTTACAAATATCACAAATTACGCAGCACCTCCTTCATTGGGGTTCGCGTTTCTATTTATTCTGTTTTTCTCTTCTATTAATTCATGCCCTATGTCAAAGCATTTCAATTCATATTCGTAGTGTTTTATACTATCATTGAAATAGTTTTTAGATAGTAAAACAGAGACATAGTGTAGTATATTAGTTTTTATAGTTTTTCGATTTCCATCAAATAAAACTTTTTTATTATTTAATGTTTCGATAGACATGTATTTATCTATGGTTTTCTCTCTAATATAAAAACTTAATTCATATTTATCAGAAATATAATTGTATTTTGCGGATGCACGCAGAAAATAGCCATTTCCTAAGTTAATATCTATTGATAAATCACTTGTTTTTATATAAGATAATTTTTTCATTTTTTGTTTCCTCCTTTATTCTCCTATCTCTGGCTTCTTCGTTTTTTCTGCATTGTTCATCAAAGCTCCAATCAGATGCAATGCGAAGTGCAATATTACGTTTGATGGCGTAGTTCGTATAGAAATCAGAATGTTTGATAATACCTCCAAAATGAGAGCTAGAATTTTTGTTATAATATCTTGTGTTTTTTTCAACCATGCTTTTTGATTAAATCTCCTTTACTAAATTTTTTTATTTGCAATGACCTATGCTATGTGGTTTACTTTTACATCTTGTATTTCTCTTTTTTATATTTATTTAAATCATTTTTTCGGGATATGAATAATGTCGTTATCTGAAAAGTGATTGTATGTTAAATAGAAAATATCAAACGCTTGTTCTTTTTTTGGTGTTGACAAAACAGAACAAGCGTACTATAATTGATAATGAAAACAAAAAAAGACCCATTCAATCATACAAACGGTGTTGCCGCACCTTTGATTGAACGGGTTTTATAGATAACAAACATAGCAGTTTTGCTATGCCTAAATATATTATCACATATATAATTGCATATGTCAAGTTATTTTGACTGATTTTGCAAAATCTCAAATATCAATTGTTATCTATAGATTCCAGTATTATACATTAAAGCAAAAAAGAACACATGTTTTGGTGATGAGTATCAAACATTAGGCAGTAGAAAAGGTTTCCTTGTAGAATTATGAAGGAGGGAATAAACAATGTAGATAAGTTTATAGAAAATAGAAAGAGAGAAAAGAAATAAATTAACAAAGATAGGATGGTATAAAATGAATCAGATGGACAGTATTATAGAGGATCTTTACTCTGATAACGGATGTAAATTACATAAATTATGTCAAAAAGAAATGGCACGGTTTGGTGGAATCTCACAGAAAGATTATGATGATTTTTATTCAAGAGTAGGTTATGAAATTACCAAGGCCAGAGAGAGCTATGACTCTTTTCATGGCAAATCGTTTAAAGATTATATTTTTGGAGTTATAAAATTTTCTATACAGAAAGAAATGACATATAAGAATAGAAGTAAAAGGCAAAATTTTATTGAAAGCGAGGAAGAAGACGAATATGGAAATCTCATTAAGAAGAAAGAGTATATAACTGATATTTCGTTAGATACTCCTATTGACGAGGAAAATGGTTTATGCATAGGTGATATTTTGCCGTCAAGTTTTGACTTGGATAATGTATTGGCCGAAAAATTGGGGGATTTTTACAGTGACAATGTCAAAAATTATTTAGAACATTTACCAGAAATGCCTAGAAAAGTTGCAAAATTAATTATGAAAGGTTATAAACGTGATGATATTAAGCGCATTCTTAACATAACTGAGAAGCAATATATTCAATGTTTTACTGTAATGAAATTATATGAAAATAAAAGAATTTTGTATCAAGAAAAAAGAGAAATAGTAATGGAGGAAGAGGAGATGAATACTATGTTAGAGCAGGATGTTATCGAAGATTATAAAAATACTAGTTATAGTATTGAATCAATTAGTAAACAGTTGAATAGAAAAAGACTTCGTGATGACCATATATTGCAGCGGCATAGTGGTCAATGGAAAAAGTTTGCTAAAAGCGAGTTGATTGCAGATATATTAAGAGGAAAATCACTGACTCAGATTATTATTTGTGAAGAGATAAAAGATGGATTAAGGATGCAATGGTTAATAGATGGAAAACAAAGATGTACAACATTGGATGATTTCTTACATGATGGGTTTTCGATTTCTAAAAATGTGAAGAATTATAATATTAAATATCAAACACCCAGAATTGATGAAGTTGGAAATGAAATTTTGAATGAAGATGGATTTATTGTAATGGAATGGAAGATATTTGATATGCGTGGGAAAAAATTTTCGCAATTGCCAGAAGAGTTACAGGATGTTTTTAAAGATCGTCAAATCCCAGTTCTTTATGAAACAAATTGTTCTAAACGTGACATAGCGGAAGATATTGCAAGATTTAATAGAAATAGGCCTATGAATAAGGCACAGAATGGTTGGCTGGAATTAGAAGAGGGCTTTGCAGAATTAGTAGACAGCATCGCAAAGATGCCATTTTTTCAGCCAGAATTTGTGGGCAGCTCGTATACTAGAACGAATAATACATCAGGTGCTATTCGAAGAATTATTGTAGAGAGTGTAATGGTATCGGACTTTATTGAAGACTTTTGTGATTTTAATCATATTTGTGTATTTTTATCAGAAGAAGCAAGCGATTCTAATTTTACAGAATTTTATTCACTTGTTGAAAGGCTAACAGAGATTTGTAAAACAGAGAAAAGTGCAGAGTTATTTAATACTAAAGATTCTTTTTTATGGTTTGGTTTGTTTTCAAGATTTTCGAAACTAAATATAGAAGATAAAAGGTTTAGGGATTTTATGGATGATTTCACTTCTTTACGAAAATTGAAAATGAAAGGAAAATCCTTTAATGATATTTTAGATGAGTCAAAATCTACAAAAGAGAAAAGTATTGTTATAAAGAAGATAAATCATCTAGAAATGCTTATGATGAAGTATTTTAATATGAAAGGAGGTGAGGGTACGAAATATAAAAATATAGAATATTATACATATGAAAGAGGGATTTAAATACTTAAGTTTGAATGTAAAGTGATGGTCAGTATAGTTTTAAGTTTGAATAACTGTTGATATAGCATAAAACATCAAAAATTTTATATTATAGGAGGAAACAAATTGGGATTTCAAGTAAAAAAAGCAGTACGGGAAAAAATTTATGTAAAAATTGCATTAATGAGTCCAAGTGGTGGAGGTAAAACGTATTCAGCATTAAAGCTTGCAACTGGTATGGCCAATAAAATGGAACTGATGACAGGTAAGAGACCAAAGATTTTGCTTGGAAATACAGAAGCAAAGCGTGGATATTATTATGCCGATGAGTTTGATTATGATATTGTTGATATTGATGCTCCCCATAGTCCTGAAAAGTATGTAGAATTTATTGAATTTGCTGTAAATAAGGGATATAAGATTCTAATCATTGACAGTTCTTCTCATGAATGGGAGGGGAGGGGAGGTTGCCTTGAACTTCAGCAGCAAGCAGGCGGAACCTATCAAGCATGGGGAAAAGTGACACCTAGGCATAATAAATTTATTCAAGCTATTGCGGATAGCCCAATTCACATAATTGCAACTATGCGAGGCAAAGACCAATATGAATTAGAAAAGGATGAGAGAGGTAAGACAAGCGTTAAAAAACTTGGGGTTGGGGCAAAACAAAGAGATGGGTTTGAGTATGAATTTACTTGTACATTTTTGATTGATCAAAAAACACATATGGCTGAGGTGCAGAAAGATAATACTCATATTTTTGAAAATCAAGTTGCTACATTGTTAAATGAGTCTTATGGAGAAAAAATTGCTAAGTGGGCAGACATTGGAAAAGGTTACACACCAATTGTCCGAAGTAAAGATGAAAGTTCTAGACATGGATGCATAGATGGTGATATTGCTGCAGTTAAGAAAGAGATAATTGCAGTATGTACAGCTTTGGGGGGAACAAAAAATGCTGAGTTGATGACAACATTAAAAGCTTATGTACCTAGTGGTAATCCAAATGCCTTTAGAGATATTGATAAGGCAAAAGAATGTCTAGTAAAAATAAGAGGGATTAGGGCTTTAGAGATATAATAATATAGGAGAAAATTGATTATGAATAAAGTAATGTTGATGGGACGTTTAACTAGAGATCCAGAGATTAGATATTCTCAGGGGAATAATACTTTGGCGATTGTAAGGTATTCACTCGCAGTAGAACGTAGATTTAAAAGAGATGGAGAGGAACAACAAGCAGATTTTATTAATTGTGTTGCATTTGGAAAATCGGGTGAATTTGCACAAAAATACTTTCATCAGGGTATAAAAGTAATTGTTATAGGGCGTATTCAAACAGGAAGCTATACCAATAAGGATGGCCAAAAGGTATATACAACGGATGTGCTTGTGGAGGAGCAAGAATTTGCGGAGAGCAAGGCGGTAGCGATAAAAAATGGCATAAGTTGCATGCAAGAAGTTTCTTCCAAACCGGAACTGATGCATATGGCTAATAGCGGTGTGGATATTCCTAATGCTGTGGATGAAGAATTACCTTTTAGTTAATATAGTTAGTGTTTTAGAGTGGGGATAAGAAGGGAAAGCTTGCTATAATAATATAAAGTTTAGGTGGTGGATCAGTGTTAATTGAAAGGAAAGACATTGAAGTTGCTAAAGAGAGGTTAGGCAGCCAAAATGCATTGATAATGGCAGAATTGTTAGAGTTGGATGATTTTGATGTAAAGAATTTGAAGTCGTGTTGTCCATACCACGATGAGAATACTGCCAGTTTCATATATAACAAGAAAAATCATACATTTCATTGTTTTGGATGTAATAAAACAGTTGATATTATTGATGTACTAATGGAAAAGGGAAAAACGTTTTTGGAGTCTGCAAAGTTTGTTTTTGAAAAAGCGGATTTGGATTATAATTTTGGAGAAAAGGACGTAAAAACAAAGCGCAATTATTGCTATCCCTATGAGGAACCGTTAAATGACAAGAAAAAGGTAATAGAATATTGGGGAAAACGTGGCATATCAAAAAATGTAATTGATTACCTAGATATAAGAGAGGATAAGAATGGAAATGGTGTGTTCAATTTTTATGATACGAATGATGTGTTGACAATGGTCAAATATAGACCATCGCATACTGTTGACAAATGTTCTGGCAATCCTAAAACATGGTGTCAAAAAGATGCAGATACGACTTCATTATTATTTAATATGAATAGGGTAAATACATCTAAACCTTTACTTATTACAGAGGGAGAAACGGATTGTGCCAGCGCAATTGAGGCAGGTTTTTTGAATACTGTAAGTGTGCCGCTGGGTGCAGGGAACTTACAGTGGATTGAAGAAAATTGGGATTGGTTAAACTTATTTGATTCTATTATTATTTGGTCAGATAATGATGAGGCTGGTAATAAAATGAGAAAAGAATGTATTTATCGTCTTGGTACATGGAGGACAAAGTATATTATGGCACCAAATTATTATGAGAGGGATAATGGTAAGAAAGTGCCATTAAATGATATTAATGATTGTTTACAGATTGGTGGCGCAGATTATGTAATGCAGCTTATCTCTGATGCAAAGGATGTTCCAGTGAATAGTGTTGTTGACTACTCGAATATTGAACAACAGGATATATCACAAATGGAGGGAGTAAATACAGGAATTAAGCCATTGGATCGGGAATTATTAAAGATATTTTATGGTACGTTGACTGTTCTTTCAGGAAGGCCTGGCAGCGGAAAGACAAGTATTATTGATCAGACTATAGCAATGACGATTGACAATGATACTCCCGTATTTTTATTTTCAAAGGAAATGCCTGAGAGGATGAGTGCAAATTGGTTTAATACAATGATTGCTGGAAGAAGAAATATGGAAGAAAAGTTAGATAGGGATGGTAGAAAATATTATATAGTTCCTCAGGATGTACAGAAGAAAATGCAGTCATTTTATCGTAAGAAATTATTTATATATAGAGATGACGAGCCAAATGATTTGGATTCTGTGATGAAATCAGCAGAAGATTGTGTTAGAAAATTTGGGTGTAAACTGATTGTAATTGATAATCTTATGATGATTGATTTGAACTGTGCAGAGAGTGATAAGAATACAGCACAAACAAATCTTATTAATTCATTAATTAAGTTTGCTGCTAAGTTTAATGTTGCGGTGGTTTTGATTGCACATCCAAGGAAAACCCAGGATATTAATTCTGATATTGAAATGTATGATATATCTGGCACATCAAATATTATTAATCTTGCTATGAGATTAATAGGTCTTAGAAGGGTATCTAAGAAAGAAAAGGAAGAGCCAAAAGCAAAATGGAGGAATTATGATGTGGTATTAACGGTGATAAAGGATCGGTTATTAGGCAAAGCTGATTTTCAGATGGGATTATGGTATGACTTAGTATCCCGGAGGTTTTATACAGATTATGCAGAGTATGATGTACAATTTGCATGGGATGACAGAGTATACACGGACAAGTTGCCTTATAGGGATAGGTCTAAGGAAGGTGTATTTCCAGATAAATAATGGGGAGAACTTATGGATGAGGATAGATTTATTATAGATACTATGTTATGGAGTTTTTCAAGGCTGAATTTTTATGAGCAATGTCCCTATGGTTTTTGGCTCAAATATGTTCAATGTAACGAAGGAGAGCCAAATTTTTTTGGACAATATGGGAGCTTAATGCATAAAATTCTTGAAAAATATGAAAAAGAGGAGTTATCCCTTTTTGAAATATCACAGTATTATGTGGATAATTTTAATGTGTTTGTGACTTGTAATCCACCTAAAAATAAGTATACGGATATTAGGCAGTTATATTTTGATAAAGGACTGGAATATCTTGATCATATTGATTTGCTATTGGATAAATATGAGATTTTGGGGGTTGAAAAGGAGGTGAAATTTGAAGTTGGAGACTATAAAATGATTGGATATATAGATTTACTCTTAAGGGAAAAGGAAACAAAGGAAATCACGATAGTAGACCATAAGAGCGGAAGTGTTAAGTTTAAAAAGAATGGAGAATTGAGTAAAAAGGAAGAAAGTCATGTGTTGGGATTTAAAAGGCAGTTATACTTATATTCTATTGCGGTTATACAGGAGTACGGGGTTAAGCCGAAATATTTGCAGTGGAATTTATTTAAGGATAGGAATTGGTTGACCGTTGAATTTAATTATGAAGAATTTATAGAGGCTTGTCATTGGGCAGAAGAAGTAGTGAAGGCTATTGAACAAGAAAGGGATTGGCTACCAAATCCATCTCGGTATTTTTGTTGGAATATATGTGATATGAGGAACTGTGCATGTGAGTATAAACCATAGGAGGTGATCCCATAAAGAAGAATTATATAGCTTATCATTTACATACAGAGGATTCACTTCTGGACAGTTGTACGAATTACAAATTATATGTAGATAGAGCAGTTGAACTTGGACAGACTGCAATCTGTTTTACGGAACATGGTAATGTCTACAATAATATTGCAAAGAAGATGTATGCAAATAGTAAAGGCTTAAAGTATTTACATGGGGTTGAAATGTATCTTACTGCTTCGTTAAAAGAAAAGGTTAGAGATAATTACCATATCATTTTAATAGCAAAAAACTTTGAAGGGGTAAAAGAAATTAACCTTCTCGTTGATTTATCAACGAGAAGTGATCATATGTATTATAAACCAAGAATAACATTTGATGAGTTTTTTGCTATCTCTAATAATGTAATCAAAATTTCTGCTTGTCTAGCATCTCCAATTAGCAAGTATCCGTCATTTGTTAGCAAGCTGTATGATGGTCTCAATAAGTTAGAAAGCAAAAAAATGGAGTTAATTGATAATGGCCAACTTGAGATTGAAATAGCAAAGATAAAATCTAATATTAATAAGGCAAAGGAGACTTATCGGAGGCTTTTACAGACATTTGATTACTATGAAATCCAACCACATATCAAATCGCTGGATCAGATAAAATATAATCAGATGTTGTATGAAGCATCAAAAAAATATGGAAAACCTCTGATTGCTGGCACTGACACACATAGTATCAATCAGTATAAAGCAGAGTGTAGAAGCATTTTGCAAAAGGCAAAGCATATAGAGTTTTCAAATGAAGATGAGTTCGATCTTACTTACAAATCATATGACGAACTTGTAGAAATGTTTAGGCAACAAAACTCTTTGCCTATGGATGTAATTCAGGAGGCAATAGAAAATACAAACCGGATGGCTGATTCTGTTACAGATTATGATCTAGATACTGCTTTTAAGTATCCTATTCTATATGAAAATGAAGAAGAAGTATTTATGAATCGTATATATAGAATGTACCACGAAAAACTCGATAAAGGAATTATTAAACCAGATTCAAGATACGAAGATAATATCAAGGAAGAATTAAGAGTTTTTAAAAAGATTGGTATGATTGGATTTATGTTGTTTATGTCAGAATTGGCGTGCTGGTGTTGGGAGCATGATATTCCTATTGGTTTTTGTAGGGGGTCTGTTGGTGGTTCCACTATAGCATTTTTAACGGATATTACAGATGTTGACCCTGTTTTGTGGGATACTGTTTTTTCGAGATTTGCTAATGAGGATAGGAAAGAGATTGGCGATATAGACCTTGATATTGCGCCATCTCAGCGCCATTTAGTCTATGAACATATTATAGAAAAGTTTGGAGAAGATAAAACAGCTTATGTATTGGCAATAGGTACAATTTCTGATAAGGGGACAATTGATGAGATTGGGCGTGCATTAAACATTCCATTATATGAAGTAAAGGAAATAAAGGAACTTTACTCCGAGTATACAGATGCAATTAATAGCAATTTAGATAAAGTAAAGAAAATTGAATTAGTATATGGTTATGAGAATAATCTAAAACTTGTAAAAGAAAAAGAAATATGTGAAGGAGAAATTAAGCATCATCAAAAGCTTTTAACAGAATTAAAGGAAGTCAAGTATAAGGATTTGTTTTACTACTTTGATGGATTAGTAGGAACAGCGATTTCACAGTCAATGCATCCAGCAGGAATTATTGTCAGTCCCATAACACTTCCAGATCATTATGGGACGTTTTGGTCAAAAGATGGTAAGAGGATTTTGAGTATCAATATGGAAGAGATTCATGAGGTATCACTTGTAAAATATGATCTTCTTGGATTGAAAAACATAGAGATTATAAAAGATTGCTGTAGACTTGCAAATATATCATATCCCAAAGCATATGCAGTAGACTGGCTTGATAAAAATGTTTGGTCTCATATTGCAGATAGCCCAGTAGGGATTTTTCAGTTTGAAAGTAAATTTGCCTTTGATTCTATGAAAAGATTTATTTGTAAGTGTGTCAATGATCTATCCCTTGTAAACGCATCAATTAGGCCATCTGGAGAAAGTTATAGAGATAAGTTGCTAGATAGGCAGCATAATAAGAATCCATCGAAAATAATAGATAATCTACTAAGTGCAAATAATGGATTTCTTGTCTTTCAAGAAGATACGATTAAGTTCCTTACAAATATTTGTGGATTAAGCGGATCGGATGCAGATAACATAAGGAGGGCCATAGGACGGAAGCAGAAAGATAGGCTTGAGGCGGCATTACCTGGTATATTAGAAGGATATTGCAGGAAATCAGACAAAGCAAGAGAAGTAGCAGAGCAAGAAGCAAAAGAATTTTTGCGGGTTATCGAAGATAGCTCCAATTATCAATTTGGTTATAATCACTCTACAGGATATTCTATGATAGGTTATATATGTGCTTATCTCAGATATTATTTCCCGAAAGAATTTACAACTGCATATTTAAACAATGCTAGCAATGAGGATGATATTAAATTTGGGACAGAGTTGGCGAAACAGCTTGGCATCACAGTACATAGCATAAAGTTTAGGTATTCTACTGCTAGGTATTCGTGTGATAGTAATGGTATATATAAAGGTATCGCATCTGTAAAATTCTTAAATGAAGAAGCTGCAGATAGTTTATTTTCCATTAGAGATGAAAGTTTTAACACATTTATTGATCTTCTTGTACGTATTACAGAACTAAAGATAGATAGTAGAAAACTGGATATTTTAATAAAATTGGACTTTTTTGAGGAATTTGGTGGTATATCATATTTGCTTAAATGCAATGAATTATTTCTGAAATATTATGGAAAAAAGCAACTAAAAAAAGAAAAGGTACTTGAGGATAAATTGGATTTTGCTATTGTAAGAAAATATTCTGCAAAAGAAACACAGAAAACATTTTCGGGGATAAATAGTATTTTGCTTTTAAAGGAACTTATTGTTGGTATTCCAAATGAAAAAACAAGCCTAAAGAAAAAAATTGCATATCAGTTAGAAAATCTAGGTTATGTAGATATTGTTGATAAAAAGTATGCTGGCTATTGCGTAGCATTAGACTTAAATCTTGACTATTCGCCGCGAATTCATTTATATGCGTTAGCAAATGGCAATACGATTCCAGTAAAAGTAAATAAGAAAATATTTGCAGATAATCCGATTAGGCGTGGCGATATTGTAAAAGTTGAGGAGCAGTGCCATAAGAATAAGGTGAAAAAAGTCGATGGGAAATGGTTAAAGACAGAGGAAAAGGAATGGTGGATTTCAAAGTACAAAATTTGTTAATTGGCATGAAAGAAATGAGGTGATTCTATTAAACAAGGAGTTTTTAGTGGACTATTTCTAACATTTTTTTTAGTAATGACTGCCTTGAACCCAAAGTTGACCCATGTAAATACACATCACTATTACAGGTATGCGAGAACGACAGTAAATATTAGGGCAAGTCCTAGTACAAAAAGTAAAGTGATAGGAAAAATTTATTGGAATGATCCTGTTAAAATATTAAAACGGGTCAATCGTAAATGGTATCTAATTCATTATAAAGGTGAAGAAAGATATGTGTGTGTTCAATATTTAAAGAAGAAAAAGAGCTGTTATAAAGAGTTTATACCTCCCAGTCATAGTACATTTAAATCATATGAAGATGCTGGATGTATAACGGACAGTAAGTCAATACCACAAGGAAGATTAAAACGAAAATACTGTTTAGACAGAGAATCCGGGGTTTATAGGATTGGGAACCGATATTGTATTGCAGTTGGCAGTTATTACACAAAACGGGTCGGAGTAAAAATAGATTTGGTGTTATCGCATAATGGCAGAAAGCATACTCTGAAATGTATAACTGCTGACAGCAAAGCAGATAAGGATACCATAAATAATCATAGGGTACATAAAGATGGAAGTATAGTAGAGTTTGTAGTAAGTAAAACAGCATTACCAAGTAAAGCAAGAAGGATGGGAGATGTGTCTTATGCTATGAACAAGTTTAAAGGTGAAATTTTAAAAATGAAAATTTATCAGTAGGGAGGAAAATTTTAATATGGAGTTTTTAGTAAGTCTAAAGGAAGTAGAGGATGTTAAGGAATTTGTGCGTCTAGTAAGTATTTATGATTGTGATATTTTGGTGAAAAGTCAAGATAAAAATTTTGTTGTAGATGGAAGTAGTATTATGGGAGTATTCAGTTTGGATTTAAGCAGGCCAGTTGTAGTTTCGGTAAAGGACATTGAGGCGGGCACATTATTTAAAAATGATATATATAAAATGATATGGAATGAAAAGTGATTTGATGAAAGTAGTCTATCATAGTTATGCAAGAAAAGGAGAGTGTTTCAGTGAAGAAAAGATTCATAGAGATTCCCGAAAAAAAGATGGTTATTGCAATGCTTGATAAAAAGTATAGTGCCGTAGATGAGGTAAAAAGAATAAATCATCGGGCGGCTTTTATCCTTAATCGCACAGATTTCATTTTTGGGCGTGCTCCGTTAGCTAATTCCTATTTTAAGAGTATAGCCAGGTGTAATGGAAATGATACGTATGATAGAAAGATAGGGCGAAATATTGCAAGACGAAAGGTTGATTATAAATATCATAAATCTATGGCAAATCAGTATAATTATTATATTCGATTATTGGAGGATATTATTGCTATGCTAGAGCAACTTAGAAATGAACATATTCAGGAACGTCTCCATATCGAAAGTGAGATGCAGGAATATAAATAACAGATGTTTAGTTAGCTAAAATGGGTGTTTGTAGATTAGTAAATGTATAGTTTAGGGAAAAAGGGGATATGTGATTTTTTAGATTCTTGGTAAAAGTGCATACATAATGGGAGGAAAGAGTTATTGACAATTAAGAAGAGAGATGGGCGTAAAGTACAATTTAATAAAAATAAGATAAAAATAGCTGTACTAAAAGCGTTCATTGATGTTGATGGAGAAGAAACGTTATATTCTAAAGAGAAGGCTAGAGATATTGCCAGTTATATAGAGAATTTGAATAGAGATATGACAGTAGAAGAGATTCAGGACGAAGTTGTCAATAAATTAATGGCAAGTACAAGAAAAGATGTTGCTGTGAAATACATAGAGTATAGGTATAAAAGAAGGCTCATAAGAGAAAGTAATACTACAGATAAAAATATTCTTGAATTAATTGAAGGAACAAATGATTATTGGAATTCGGAAAATTCTAATAAAAGTGCATCTTTAGTAACTACCCAGAGAGATTATTTAGCTGGAATAACCAGTACAGATATTACTAGAAGATTTTTATTACCGAAAGATATTGTACAAGCACACGATGAGGGGATTATTCACTTTCACGATGCGGATTACTTTGCACAACATATACATAATTGCTGTTTGATTAATCTTGAAGATATGTTGCAGAATGGAACTGTTATTAATGGAACACTTATTGAGAAACCACATAGATTTTTGACGGCGATGACAATTGCGACACAAATCATTACGGCTGTTACATCTTCTCAGTATGGAGGGGCAACCATTACATTGACGCATTTAGCTCCATTTGTAAGAGATAGTTTTAATATGTATGTTCAAAGATATCAATCGTGTGGATGTTCAGCGGATCAGTGTGTGGAATGGGCAAAGAAGGATTTGCAGAAAGAAATCCAGGATGGTGTTCAGACATTTCAGTATCAATTGAATTCTATGACGAATACTAATGGCCAGTCTCCTTTTTTGTCTGTTTTTATGTATCTGGGAGAAACGAATGAGTATAAAAAAGAACTTTCTATGATTATAGAGGAGATGTTGCTGCAAAGAATTCGTGGATTAAAGAATGAAGTAGGAGTGTACATTACACCAGCATTTCCTAAATTGTTATATGTATTGGAAGAAGATAATATTCGTGAAGACGGTAGATATTGGTATCTTACAAAGCTTGCAGCAAAATGTACTGCAAAAAGGCTGGTTCCTGATTTTATGTCAGAAAAAGTAATGAGGAGACTAAAAGATGGTAATATGTATCCTGTAATGGGGTGTAGATCTGCATTGACAGTATGGCATGATGAGAATAATAATCCTAAGTTTTATGGGAGATTTAATCAAGGTGTTGTAACGATTAATCTAGTGGATTTAGCACTTTCCTCTAAAGGTAATTTTAATACATTTTGGGAACTTTTTGAGGAAAGAACGGAGTTATGTCATAGGGCTTTAAAATGTAGGCATGAGAGGTTAGAGGGAACATTATCGGATGCTGCGCCTATCATGTGGCAGTATGGGGCATTAGCAAGATTAAATAAACACCAAACAATTGACTCACTCCTACATGGCGGTTATTCAACTATATCGTTGGGGTATGCTGGTTTATATGAGTGTGTAAAGTATATGACTGGTAAATCGCATTCAGATAATGCGGAAGGTATGGAATTTGGATTAAAAGTTATGAAAGCATTAAATAATAAATGTAGTCAGTGGAGGGAAAAAGAAAATATTGCGTATAGTTTATACGGGACCCCGATAGAATCTACTACTTACAAATTTGCAAGATGTTTGCAGAAAAGATTTGGTATTATCGAGGGAGTGACTGATAAAAATTATATTACAAATTCCTATCACGTTAATGTTACAGAAAAAATTAATCCATTCCATAAACTTTTGATTGAGAGCAAGTTTCAGGAATTGAGTCCTGGCGGTGCAGTGTCCTATATTGAAAGCAGTAATATGTGTGATAATATTTCTGCTTTATTAGAAATTATTAAATTTATATATGAGAATATAATGTATGCAGAAGTGAATACAAAATCGGATTTTTGCCAAGTATGTGGATATGATGGAGAAATTCAGATTGTAAAGGGAAATAATGAATTAATTTGGGAATGTCCTAACTGTAAAAATCATGATCAAGACAAAATGAATATTGCTAGGCGAACATGTGGATATATAGGGAGCCATTATTGGAATCAGGGGAGGACCCAGGAGATAGCTGAGAGGTTCGTGCATTTGGACGACCATGTTTATGGGGAGTGTGATTGATATTCGGTATGCACAAATAAGAGATTTAGATTTATCAAATGGAGAGGGGATAGGAGTTGCTATTTTTGTGCAAGGATGTAAGTTTCACTGCAAAAATTGTTTTAATCCTGATACGTGGGACTTTTCTGGTGGCAAAGAATGGACATGCGAAATAAAAGAAAAATTCTTTGGCATCCTAGATAAACCATACATAAAGCGGGTGACAATTTTAGGTGGAGAACCCTTGGCAGACGAGAATCTTGAGGAGATTCTGGAGTTAGTTATAGAAATAAATAATAGGCACAATATACCACAACATCACGAAAATGTGATGGAGAAAAGTTGCAATATACCATTTCAAAATATTGATCAGAAATATCAATCTAGTATTCGGAAGATGATTTGGTTATATACTGGATATACAATTTGTATGAAAAAAAGATGTGGGGAAAAGGTATTGTCGGTAAGAAATTGTGATGGTGCGCTAGATACTGTATTGTCAACAAAATTGAGGGAGAAAATATTAGAGCACTGTCATGTTGTAATTGATGGAAGATATGTGGATGAACAAAGAGATATTACACTTCTTTTTCGTGGCAGTCGTAATCAGAGGCTTATTAATGTGAATGAATCATTAAGAAAGGGACAAATCATATTATGGCAGGAGAATGATATATAACATCATAGTTTTAGATGGTTTTGATGTTGGTTTATTGGGTGTTTTATTAGAATCACTTGATTAGAATTACAACGTAATTTACAAAAAAAGCAAAGAAGTATAACTTCTTTGCTTTTTTTGATGTGAGAGATGCATATATATTTAACAGATATTTAGCACTCCCGATTTAAAAGTGTTACCATATGTAGATTACTCCAAAATCCATTTCTGGCATTCGCCACCCCAGTAATTCCATAGGTTGACATTTCCGCCAGCACTGGTGCTCCAGTCGTACACATCAAGACCAGACTTGCATCCGGCGATTCTTGATAGAATTGCGTAAGTGCCGTCTGCCTGGCGCTCAATCTTAAATTGCTGATTGGCAGCGCCTTGCTTATATGCGTACTGCAGGATATTTGTTCCATCTGCCGTTTTCTTTCCGGCGACATCAATACATTTTGTAAAGCCAGATGCTCCAGTAAAGATATGGTAATATCCATCTCCATCGGAAACAATCTTGAACTGCTGAGCCTGGCAGCCATTGTAAGACCACTGCTGGATGTTAGCGCTGTTGTCGGCGCTTCCATTTGCTACATCAAGATACAGACCAGAGAATGCATTCTTGATAAAGAAAGTACCTTCAACGCTACCTGTATTTGTAGTTGATGAAATCTTTGATCCCCAGAGAGTCTGGTTGTTTGAACCAATAAGGGAGAAGGTCATCACCTGCTTATGGCTGGCGCTCTCATCTTTCTGCTTAAAGAATACACCCTTGTATGTTACGCCGCCAATAACCATCTTGCAGAAATACTTGCCTGCAGTGTAGCTCCAGGTTCCAGTATAATCGCCTGAAATCGTTCCGTTGTTGTTTAATGTAACTCTGCCAGTTGGCAACATTCCGACATTTGCAGTTGATGCATCTAAACCGTGGTTGACAATCTCATAAGTTCCTGACATATCTGACATGCTGTAACCTGTATTTGAGATGGAGCTTCCGAGATACTCGTAAACTGCTGTAACAGGCCAGTTGTCTTCGTTTAGGAACTGCTGATGAACTCTTACCTCATGATACTCTGTTCCACGATCAAATCTTGTGTGGTATACAAGATATCTCTGGCCGTCAGTATCTATAAATGCAGAATTGTGGCCGCCAGATTTGTAACCTGTATCAAGGGATGAGAATTTATAATTGCCAAATACTTTTACACCCATATTTGCCTGATTGGTAGAGGATGTAAATACAGCACTGTTTCCTGCTGCATCTCTGTAATCGCCGTTTGGTGTCTTAGAACGGTACATTCTGATATGATATCCGCCATTTACGCCAAGCCATCCGTATGTTACATACAGATAGTAATAACCGCTTGCTGAATCATATAAGATGTAAGGTGCTTCGCCTGATTTACGGTATCCGCCTGCAATTCTTGTACCGAAGTAACCGTCTGTATTTCCGCCGTCTACCTTCGGATAAATTGGCTGACCAGTTCTCTTGTCCAGTTCAAGGATATAAATACCG
>Ga0224740_10080_pt1 | contig 20689 bp, 23 predicted proteins | sample LIM_E_Water_Bulk_FD_161634 | JGI IMG/M metagenome (GOLD analysis project Ga0224740, IMG submission 161634) | Enriched cells from gastrointestinal tract of the lab mouse from Pacific Northwest National Laboratory (PNNL), Richland, Washington... | ecosystem: Host-associated > Mammals > Digestive...
TCTTCAAACGGATTTATGAGGACGATATAAGCGGCGCAATCAGCCATGACAGATTTTTGAAGCTGTCCGCAGAGTATGAAGCGGAACAGCGGGAACTGGAAGAAAAGGTCAAGGCAGATCAACAGGAAGTCGATACCTACGAACAGAATAAAAACGATTTTGACAGCTTCGCTGCAATTATCCGCAAGTATGTGGGGATAAAGGAACTTACTCCCGCAATCGTCAATGAATTTATCAAGAAAATCATAGTCCATGCGCCGGAAAAGGTGGACGGGAAACGGGTACAGAAAGTAGATATTGTTTTCAACTTTGTAGGGGAAATCAATTTTCTTTCTGCCACGCAACCGAAACGGCAAGGCACATAAGGAAAATGCGCTCGTTGAGCGCAAGAAAAGACGGTACAGCCCATGCAATCGGGGCTATACCGCCTAATCTGAAATTACTTCCTTGTCACCGCAAACATTAGTGTTTACGGGCTTTGCGGCTTAGCTCCGACTATTCGACTCCTCGGCGGATAGCTTGAACTTACTGTTTTTTCTTCGTTTTTGATGAACCTATTATCCATATTCTTTAAAAATCGGCCTCGTTTTTGTGCCCATCAAAATTTTTAGAGCCAAAATAGAGCCAGACAGACCACCGCTTCTCCTTGTCTCCCCTATCAACATAGTGTTAACGTCATATAAAACAAATTTATAATCAGCATTATTGAAGTGTTGTGTTTTTAATATATTCCATCATATACTGCCTAGCTTCAAATAAATTAGAATTTTTTTGCTGTCTTGCGACAATTTTCTACCATTGTTGGTTACAATTAAGCCGATATAATTTCGTTTTAATTCCTCATAAACATCTTTTATAGGATACCCGATTGTCTCACCTCTCCAATAATCATCTTCGACAATCTTCCAGTTATATAATGGACAAAGTTTTTCTATGGCATTGCGCATTTCCGCTGCACTATGGTAGCGCTTCTCTGGCAATTTATGACATGCTTTTTTTACTATTTTATGAAGCTTGCAATAACCTCATTTCCGCATGACAAAATTGCAAGCAAATTGCAATTTCCCTTATGCTTAAATCAGTATAAATCTTTACTTGCCAAAGCAGAAGATAGTGTTACTGCGCCGAAACTACTGGACTTTATTAATACAATTAGAGACTTTTCACAACCTTTATATCGTTTAAAGGAAGATGCAAAGATAATGCAACAAGTTGAACATCTCAAAAAAATTATAAAGTAAATTCAGGTATCAAAAAGGTATCACGCCCCACATTAAAAGCCGGAAAGTCCGCTGTTTATGCGGCTTTCCGGCTTTCTGTTTACTATTCGAACTCGGCGTGTTCTTCGTTTCTCTTAACTGTATTTGTTTAAGTATTATGCAAATACACGCCTATTTTTACATCAATTACATCATTTATAATGACTTGCTGATTTTCTGTTGCCAAAATGTTGCCACACATTTATTATAGCAACTCCCGGCAATTTGACAACCCATTTCTGAAATTTTACGCAGTAAAATCCGCTTTTAGTAATAAATGGTTGTGATATAACAAAAGTCTATTTTCTATTCGACCCGCTTTATAAAATAAGGCTTACAAAAGCCCTAAAGTGTAATACAACACCACCTTCTCCTTAGCTACCCTTATTACATGGTGCTAGCACCATGTTCTTTATTTCATTAAGGAAAATTCAGTAAGTCATTCCCTCTGCACATACAATCTGAAGTTAACTATTTACTCGCTACAATAGTAAACTCTCCCGGTATCTTTTCATTTGTCCACGCTGGATGTTCATCAAACTTTTTTAACATAAAACCGCTATTTATGACTGAATTGATAATCTCACTCATTGTGTACTTTCTATAACTGCACTTGGGCATCTGTTTGCGAATATTTTCTTCAAAAAAACGGGCATGTGCCATTTCTCCTTCAAAAATTTCCTTTGAGAAATAACTAATAGTTGGTTGTTCAAAATTCAATATATCTGATATTTTTGTAAATGGATGAAAATCACTACAAACCATTTTTCCATTATCTTTCAATAACGAATACATAATACACATAAATTCATCAATATCATGAAAGTAATGTAATACTCCTCCTTCCATAAACACTACGTCAAAGTAGTTCCCATACTTCTCTATATCTATTTCCAATATATCACATACTTCAAAATTCAAATCAACTTTTGCGGCAGCTGCGACTTCAAGCGCATATTTCTTATTATCTTCCGAAATATCAAAAACAGTAACTTCTGCTCCTAAAATGGCTAAGGGAACAGCCTTCTTTCCGCAAGAGCCACATATGTTTGCCACTTTAATACCATCATAAGTATCAAAATAGTCAGAATATCTCTTCAACATTCCTATAGGATTTTCCAAGTCCCTTTTTGCCCTATCAACAGGTGTACCTGATTGTTTCACCCAAAACTCATACGCATTATATTCCCACGCCTTTTTATTTTGAATACTATAATTTATCATCTCTAAATATCTCCCATTGCTTAATTTGCAGATATAATTATACTGCTTCCTTTTATCGCTCTCGCAACTCCTTAATTATTTCATAGCACATTTTTGTATATTCCATAAACGAAGAAATATTACTTAACCTTCCTCGTTGCAATCTATGGCTTGTTTCAACCGCAAGATTAAATTGCTCTTGCGTAATATCCTTCTTTGACAATGCTTCCTCCAGTTCATCCATATCATCAACTATAATTGTCCCATCCGGATAAACTACCAAATCCAAATATAAATCATCAAAATATGGCACCCCATCTACATCAATGCCTTGTTTTGCTATCATATCTATATACCACAGCAGAATCTTTTCATTTTCATCCATCATAGCTGTTATACAATACCAATCATTCTGTGGCAAGATTGACAGCCATTTTCTTCCTTTATCACAGACTACAATATCTTCTCCGTTAAATTCCCAAGTCTGTATTTTACTTACCGCTTTAATATCTATAAGACCAATATAGCCATTAAGCAATTCCGAGTTTACCGTTTTCCCAAATATGTCTTTAGAAATAATACATTTCCACTCATCATATGATAACCGACTTCTTTTCATAAGTTCTTACCTCACATAATCCAAATATATTAGGTAATTGCGAAACTTGAAGTTATGGAAATATTCTGACAATAAATTCCACTCAAATCCTGTTGCACTGTGCATTCCATCAAGCCTAGCAGGACAGAAGACAGTCGGGCAGTGTCCCTCCTGCCTTCTATGGTCTTGATTCCATGGTGCATAAGGCTTTTCGCAGAATATATTGTCAGAATATTCAGCAAGTTTACGAGTTTCGCAATTACCTATCCAAATATATAGATATGATTATATCACTTCTTATTTTCATTTTCCACAAAAATATAGGGCATAGTAACCGCCATGCCCTATATTTTTTATCATTTTAACGATTTCTCAATCTTCCATTTCTGTCCTTTCAAATCGTTCTGTTTTTCATAAAGATTGTTCCGCTCCTTGCAGAGTTCTTTCATGCGCTCTAACTGCGCCCGCACTCCCTCCCGGCAATCCGGCTCTATCTTTTTATATTCCCCTGTTAGATTGCGGATTGTATTATTGTTTTCTTTTATCTGCTCCGACAAACATACCCAGTCTATCAGATTTTGCACTTCCTTGTCCGTTTCGTAAAGGTCTGTTTCTGCCACGATTTTAGCACACAGCCGTATCATTACTTTCTTCTCCATATCCGTCATATTCTATCAATCCCCTTTCCTAGCGGCTCATTTCAAAGACACGTTTCGGGTGTTTCTTTGCCCTTTCTGCCTGCTCTAACGCCTTTGACCGTTCCACTATCGACTGTACCTGTTCCCTGCCTAAATGACGCTCCAAACGCCCCAAATCAGACGCTTTTTCCTGCAATCGGTCTATGATGTTGCTCTGCTCCATGACCTTATCCGTCAAGCGGCTAATCTGCTTTTGTTGTCCGTCCACTTTGGCGGTCAGCTTCTTTCCCTGCTCCGTAAGCTGTACGCATTTGATAGTCAGATTTTTAACGACCTCTTTCAACTTCTCCACAAGCGGAAGTGCCTTTTTATCCCGATAATTCTTTGCGCTCATCAATGCCCCCGGCTCTGCCAACTGCCATTTCACATCTTCATCATAGGCGTGTATATTGCGCTCCATAACCTCCTTTGACTGTACCATTTTGTTAATGTCCTGCTGTAACTTTTTCTGCCGTTTCTCCAACTCTTCATTTTCGGATAACAGCTTTTCCTTATCCTCTGCCAGTGTTTCCGTCTGCTCTTTCAAAAGAAGATTTGTAGAGGCAAGTTCCGATACTTCCTGCCGGATCGCTTCGCCCTCTTTCCGTATCTGCTCCGTTTCCTGTCCTGCCGCTATCTGCTGATGAAGAATATCGGATAATTCCTCTTTACTGCCGGAGATTGTCTGTTCCAGTTCCGCAACCTCTTTCTGCCGCTCCTGCTTCTCAAAATCGAGTACGGACAAATGCTTGTTATGCGTGCCTAACTGTTTCCACTGTACACCATGCCGCCCCATGACTTTTGAAAGTTCCTGCTTCTCCGCTTCAATCCATTCATTCCATTCCGTCATTCCCCTTGTGCCACCCTTGAAGCCCTGCTCTGCCAATGCGCCTTTAAGGGAAACTCTCGTATCAAGTCCACGCTTGCTGTTACGGATAAAGGGGACAAAATCAATGTGAATGTGCGGCGTCTGCTCGTCCATGTGCAAGTGACTTGAAAAAACGTATAAGTTCGGATTTCTTTTCTGAAACTGCTCCATAAACTCGCATAAAATATCTTTCGCCAACTGCCCCTCACTACTCTGCACGTTCATATCGTCCTTGTTGCCGATTTGAAAGATTACCTCATAAAATAATTTCTCCTGCTTTCCCCGGCGTATCTTCTCATAGTAATCGTCAATCTTTCGGTCACTTCGTTTCTGCTTTGCGTTGTAGCGTTCCAGTGCTTCATCAAAAAGATTGTGATAGACCTCTTTTATATCCGAGCGGCAAAATTCCACGTTATCCCGGCTACGTTCCTTATCTACATTCTTTGCGCTAAAGGCTCTTGTATTGTGGTTGACTGAACCTTTCCCCATCATACCGCTAATCGTTCTTTCCAATAGGCATATCCTCCACTTCTATATACTGATTTTACTGCGCCGACAGGCGCAAGGCTTTGTTACTTTCCCGAAAGTAACGCAAAAGCACTTTCGACAGGCTACGCTCTATCAAAAGTGCCTTTGCGCCCTGCCGGGGGCAAGCTGTCCGTTGGACAGCATACCGTCCTTACGGACGGGGCGGCTTTTCGCCGCTTTACTGTTCCCCCATGCGTCGGTTTGCGTCGATAGCGTCGGTATTTTCTATACCGCCCCGCTATCAAAAATACCGTCGCAACCGACGCATATCGTCGCACCTTACTCTTTTTGCTCTAGCCGTTTCAGAATGATTTTCCTCTCATGCCCCCGCTTGTTGTCATAGAAGATACCGTAGTCATTAAGCAACTGGCTGTTCACTACATTTAATCTCCGGGAAAGCACGTTTGCCGATAACTGCATATCCGGCAACTGTTTCAGAAGTTCTGTTGCCGTCCCCTCCCATTCCTGCATTTCCTCTGTCAGAAATTCGTTGATTGCTTCCAGTAATGGGTTGGGCGGCTGTTTCCAAAGTTCCGTTTCCGCTTTCTGAAATTTCCAAATACACTGTTTCCGGTCAAATTCGATTGTTAATTCTTGATCGGGCTGGTCACGCCCCACAATATCCATGACCGCCGTGTTGTCCGTGCGCTTTTTCTTGTGCATGATAAACGCCCCGTCTGCCGCACCGAGAAGCCCGTTTGTGCCGGAAATCATATCGAAGCTGTCCTCGGACTCCAACTTGCGGGTGTGGTGAACCACCAACAGGCAGACACCGTATTTATCACTGAATGATTTCAGCTTTGTCACAATCTCATAGTCACTGGAATAGCTGTACCTGTCCCCGCCGACCTCACGCACCTTTTGGAGCGTGTCAATGATAATCAGCCTTGCGTCCTTATGCTCTTTGATGAAACCCTCTAATTCTCCGTCCAGTCCCTCATTCAGCGTCTTTGCCTGCGTTGCAAAAAATAAATTGTCCGCACACTCCACGCCAAACATGACGGACAGCCGCCGCTGAAGCCTTGCATAATCATCTTCCAGTGCAAGGTATAGTACCGTCCCTTTTCGGACGGGATAATTCCACAACGGAATCCCCATTGCCACATGATAAGCAAGCTGCCCCACGAAGAACGATTTCCCCACTTTCGGCGCACCTACAAAGAGATAAGTGCCGCCATACAGAAAACCGTCCACAACAGGCGTTCTCGGCGGGTACACCGTATCATACAGTTCTGTCATGGAAACGGTTTGAAGTCCGCCGCCCCGCCCGGATTTCTCCGGGCAATTTGTGTCAAAGCCACGAAAAACAGTGGCTTGCAGATTGATTTGTGCTGTTTCATTTGCTATAATTTCAGTGTGATTTTTCATAATCGGCTGTTTCCCATCTGCGCCAACAGATGATACGGGAGCAGTCGTTTTTCTTTTTTCTGTCATTCTCAATCCTCCTTGTTTTCCGTAGGAAAATGCGACTGCCTTTGCAGGAGCAGAGGATTTTCCCTATTCAGACCGTCTAACGTGATTGCGATTACCTGTAACGTGTAGAGCAGTTCGTCATTGTCCGGGCTTATGCTTTCCATGCGCTTCAATTCCTCATGGATTGCCGCCATCTGATTTTTCAGTGCCTTATACACCCTCGGATTGCCCTGCACCACAACGTCCCGGCATAAGAGCCGCCTTGTGATGTAGTCCTGCTTTGTCAGTCCCGACAATGCCACCAAATCATTTAATAACTTTGCTTCTTCGTCCGATACCCGGAACGCCACCGTATGATTGCGCCATCTTCCCTTGTAATCCAGTGATTTTTCCATTCTCCCTAATCCTCCTTTGTCATTCTCTCCATTTCCAATTTCTCCGCCATTTCCGTCTGCACCGTGGGGAACAGGTGGGCATAACGGTAAGTGATTTTCTCCGCTTCATGCCCCATGCGCTCCCCAATCGCTAATACCGAAAATCCCATGTTGATTAAGAGTGAAACCGCACTATGGCGAATATCGTGGACACGGATTTTCTTAACGCCTGCCTGCTTCGCCCCTCTCTCCATTTCGTGATTGAGATAGGATTTTGTAACCATAAATAAACGCTCGTTCGGCTTAATGTCATAAAGCATTTTGATGTACTCCTGCATTTCCTCACACAGAAACGGCGGCATTTTGATTGTGCGGTTGCTCTTTTTCGTCTTAGGGCTTGTGATAATGTCCCGCCCTTTGGAACGGTGGAAAGTCTTGCTGATCGTGACCGTCTGTTTCTCAAAATCAATATCAGCAGGCGTGAGCGCAAGCAGTTCTGCTTTTGTCAAGTAAAAACTAAAAAAATATTCTTTTTCTGCAAAGGAAAAGCACCACCAAAAGCCTGACTTTTCGTGATGCTTTCCAACTGCCTGTTACTTCCTGCTCTACTATGCCCCTGCTGGTGTTTCATTCGTTAGTGGCATTTCTGCCGGATTGATTACTTTCCGTTTCTCCGGCATTTCTTCTGAAAAGAATATGTCATCTGTTTTCCAGATAATCTCTACCCTGTCCGCTCCATAGACGTATACCCTTTCAATGACCTTTGACAGTGTTTCCTTGTCAAAAGACTGTAATGTCGCTATGTCCGCAAGATTGTTCTCTGTCTCGTTCACGCCTTCCATTTTCTTATCCGCTTCTTTTATTTGTTGTTCCAAACCGGGGATCAGTGTGTCAATCTCTGCAAGTCTTTCCTGTATCTGTTTAAGGTCATGCAGGTATTTTTCCCTGCTGCTGTTCCCGCTGCGGTAATCATCGTAGATGGCAAACTTCCTTGCGGAAAGCCTTGCCTTCTCGTTTTGGAGTGTTTCTGCTTCTTCCGCTAACCTCTTGCTTTCCGACCACTGCTTTTTCCTGCGTTCCATGTCTGCCGACAGGAGATTTGCCATTTCCTTCGTACAGGTAAGAATGAGATTTTCCAAAAGCTCACGGTTGATTTTGCTTTCCGCACATTCCTTTATTCCGGTCTTGCTTGCCTGCGAGCAGCGGTAATTCAGGTGTCTGCCGCCCCCGAAACTCATGTATCTGTCACAGTATGGACAGAACAGCAAAGGGGAAGGTTTCCTGCTTTTTACGATTTTCTTTGGAATATGCGTAAATGCCTTTTCGTTTGCCCTGTCAAACAGTTCCTGTGACACGAGAGGTTCATGTGTCCCCTCCACAATCTGCCATTCCGAACGGTCATTTTTTATCTGCCGTTTGGCGCCGACGTGCGGGCGGCTGCTTTTATTCCATATGGTTTTTCCAAGATAAACCTCATTCTTGAGCATGTCCCCGATGCTTGTGGTGGTCCACAGCTTGATACCTTTTTCATGGTATACCTTTTTGTTCACGCCGTTTTTCCTGATATGCTCTATGGGTGTCGTGACATGGTTCTCATTCAGGTAGCGGGTAATCTCTGATTTTGTCTTTCCCTCCGCTGCCATTGTGAATATGAGCCTTACAATCTCTGCCGCCTCCGGATCAGGCACAAGCTGGTGTTTGTCCTCCGGGTTCTTGCAGTATCCGTATGCGGCAAAAGATGACACATATTCCCCTTTTGACGCCCTTGTGTCCATTGCCGTCCTCACTTTTACGGATAAATCCCTGCTGTACATGGAGTTGAGTATATTTTTCAGTGCAACGCTCATTCCGCCTGTCATTCCACGGCACTCCATGCTGTCAAAGCTGTCATTTACGGAAATGAAACGGATCTGCAGCACGGGCAGTATCCTTTCAAGGAAATTCCCGACTTCCAGATGGTCACGCCCAAACCTTGAAAAATCCTTTACGATAATGATGCTGAAACTACCCTGTCTGGCATCCTCCATCATCATTTTAAACTGCGGTCTTTGGAAATTTGTGCCGCTCCATCCGTCGTCCACATACTCCATGACCGGACAGCCTTTGAATTCCTCCCTGCTTCTGATATAGGATTCAATCAGGTTGCGCTGTGCGGTTATGCTGTTGCTTTCCGTCTTTGTACAGCCGTCCACGTTCCCGTCCTCGTCTGAGAGGCGGATATACATTGCGATTGCTTTTCTATTTCCCATTTCCTGCCTCCCTTTCCTTTGCATAAGCAGCCAGCTTTTCCAGCATGTCATCATAATACAGGTGAACGGTAAGTTTGCGGTCTGCCCCGACTTCTATCTTCTCCACAAAGGCGTCCACCATCTTCTTTGTCAGTTTCCGCTTGTCACGATAGGCGTCAATCACTTTCTCCCATTCCTTATCGGTCTGGAAGTTTATGGAATATCCCGCCCTGTATTCGGACAGTTCCACAATCCTCGCCCGCAGGCTCCTTTCCTTTACCCCGTCCTGCTCCTTAAAGGCTTCATACTGCTCCGCATCAATGATATGGCTCACATAGTCCTCATACAGTCTTTCCTTATTCGCTGCAAGACTGTCCAGCTCCTTATGGCACTTGCGTATTTCCTTTCCGATGACATCATACCTTTCAATGCTTTCCTGCCTTGCGTTCAGCCTCCGTACCATTGCCACTTTGTCAAGGTACACCTTCATGTGCGTATGGATCAATTTCAGCACTTTTTCATAAACATCCGTATCATAAATCCTGTGTGAAAAGCACTTTTTCTTTAAAAAATGTGTGCCGCAGTTGAAAGCTGCCTTGTCTGTCCCGCTCCGCTGAAGGTACATGGTCTTTCCGCAGTCTGCACAGACTATCTTTTTCCCGAAGAAATTACGGTCTGACACACTGTATTTCCCCGGAGACTTTGCGGCTTTATGCGCTGCCTTCCGTCTTTCCATTTCCTGCTGTGCCTTCTCAAAAATTTCTTTTGACACTATCGGCTCATGCGTGTTCTCAACGATGATCCAGTTCTCCTCCGGTTCCCTTTGCTGGTGTTTTTCCCTGAAAGAATCGTTGGTATGCTGCCCATGCACGCTGTCCCCCGCATAATAACGGTTGCTGAGAAATTTAGGGATGCTGTTTGTCTGCCACCTGATGTCAAATGTGTCCGGTATCTGTCCTGTACTTTTGAACCGCTTGTATGCTCTCGGATTCAGCAGCCCTTCCCTGTTAAATGCTGCCGCTATCTCTGCATATGTCGCCCCGTCAAGAAACATCTCATACATACGCACCACATTAGGGGCTGTTTCTTCGTCATGGATTATCTGATACCTGTCAGCCGGGTTCCTTTTCAGACCGTAGGCAAGGTTGCCTGCCACGCATCTTCCCTTTGCCCAGTTGCTCCGGGCTGCCGCCTTGATTTTTTTCCCAAGATCCCTTGAATAATACTCGTTAAAGATATTTGACATGCAGACCGCAAGCCCGGCTTCCCCCTGTTCGGAGTCGTACCCGTCCGTAACTGCAATAAACCGCACCTCAAAGAACGGGAATACCCTTTCAATGTAGTTTCCTGCCTCAACGTAATTCCTTCCAAGCCTTGACAGGTCTTTTACTATGATACAGTTGATACGGCTGCTGCGGACATCCTGCATCATCTCGTCAAATCCTGACCGCTCAAAGTCCGTTCCTGTTTTTGAAATGTCGAAGTATTCCTTTTCCACCACAATGTCCGTGGTCTGGTCAACAAACTTCTTTAAAAGCTCCATCTGTGTCTCAATCGTGTTGCGCTCCCTGTTTGCGCCGCTTTCAAACGAAAGACGTGCATACAGCCCTGCCCTGTAAACCGGACGCTTTGCCTCTGCTTCATGCTCCGCTTTCACACTGGCAGCATCGGCGGCTGTCGTCCCTGCATTTACAAAGTCCGCTTTCCTTGATTTCCTTGCCATGCTATACGACCTCCTTCCTTCCTGCCGTCTCCACGGAAACAGCGCAGCCAGTTGTTTCTATCTGTTTCATCATGGACTGGTAACAGTCATCAAACTGGAACACTACCTCGATATGCTTCTTGTCAAAAACCTTTACCCTGTCAACCAGCTCCACAACCGCTGTCCTTGTCAGTCGGTCTATGTTCTGATGTTCCGTGAAATAATCAAGCCACTGGTACTTTTCCGTCTTTGATTCCAGAATGTCCCTGATCTCACGCTGGATTGCCCGCACTGCATCTTCCGCTTTCCTCCGTTTTGCATTGTATCCCTCATACAGTTCCGCATAGTCCTCTTTTGATACAACCCCCTCCTTCAAATCTTCATAAAGAAGGTTCCTCATTTCCTTGCAGCGCTGTATTTCCAGCTCCTTTGCCTCCCTGCGGTTTTCAAGTTCCTGAATGTCAAGCTCCTGAAAAGGCACCGTATCGACATATTCAAGGATACGCTTCATGTCAAGTATGTTCTGAATGTGTGCCTGCAGAACCCCAAGCACAAGGGATTCCAGTTTTTCCCTCGGAATACGGTGTGTGCCGCACTCCTTTGTTGCATTGTTCCGTGAACAGATATAATAGGAGTATACCTTTCCGCCTGCCGGGACATCCCTCTTGATCATCGGCGCACCACAGTCCCCGCACACTGCAATCCCTGACAGCACATAAACCTCTGTCTCATAAGGGGACGTGCGTGTGTCCATGCCAAGCAGTTTCTGGACGAGTGCAAAGTCCCTTTCCCCGATAATGGGCGTATGGTTCTTTTCAATGCGCACCCATTCCTCTTCCGGCTTATCCACCAGCTTTTTTACCTTGTGGTTCGGTGTGGTGTGCTTTCCCTGCACCAGTGTCCCTTTGTAGACCTCATTTTCAAGGATTCTTCGGACGGACATGGCGCTCCATTCCGCCTGTTCATGTGTCTTGAAATTGTCCTGTATGCGGATTCCGAGACTGTGCTTGTATTCCATAGGGGATAATACGTCATGGTCATTTAAGTAATCTGCAATGGCAGTCTGGCTCATGCCGCCGAGCTTCATGCGGAAGATTTCTTTTACAATCCCTGCCGCATAGGTATCCGGCACAAGCCTGTTCTTATCCTGTTCATCCTTTAAATAACCATACGGGGTAAATGCCCCTATGTAATCGCCATTTTTTCTTTTGACTTCCAGATGGCTCCTGATCTTTATGGAAATGTCACGGCAGTACGCATCATTCATCAGGTTCTTGAACGGAACCACGATGTCGTCACGTCCGTCCTCAAGGCTGTCTATATGGTCATTCACTGCAATAAAGCGCACTCCAAGAGCCGGGAACAGCCTTTCGATATACTTGCCCGAATCAATATACTCACGTCCAAAACGGGATAAGTCCTTTACTACCACACAGTCAACAATGCCCCTTTTTATATCTTCCATCATCAACTTAAACTGGGGACGCTCAAAATTGGAACCGGAATACCCGTCGTCCACCCGCTCCGACACGATTTCAATATCTTCCTTGTCTCTTAAAAAATCTCTGATAAGGGATTTCTGGTTGGATATGCTGTTGCTTTCCTTTTTGCCTGCATCCGCAACATCGCCATCCTCTTTTGACAGCCTCACATAAATAGCTGCATGAAATATTTTTCTGATTTTCTGGATATTACCCATAACCTGTTCCTCCTTAAATGATTTTTAAGTCGGAACAAATCCCAGTAATATAGATATGTCCAAGCCGGGCTGCAAGGAGCCTTTCTCACAGTTTCCTTGCAGCCTGCCCTTTCTCTGGATTACATCATAACACACTTTCATAGGATTTTCCACGACTTTTTTTATTTTTTCTACGCCATCAGTAAGAGGTTTTCAAACGCATCCTCAAATGACACGCCGTTATTGGCAAACCGTATCTTTACCATTGTGTCCCCCACCTTAACCAGATAAGGATTTTTCACCTGATTGAGATACTGGCGTTTTCTTTCCTCCACACTTTTCTTCCTGTCTATGCGGATTTTTCCTATATCAGCAAGTTCTTCCAGTTTTGCGTCTGAAAAATCCATTTCAAGGAACTTTCTATGCTCTTCCGCCGTCATTCCATAAACCTCCCTCAACAAAAAATTGCCGCCTGCTGTTATGCGGACGGCTATGTAAAAACCGGACGCATCCGGTCATGGGAGGTTTCCTATCCCCTGCTTGCTTCCAGCCTCTTTTCAAAATTCCTGTATATTTCTTTGTCTACCCATTCCACATACTCTTTAATGTCGATCAGACCTTTCAGGTCATAGATCTGGGAGCGCATGAACTGTTCTACCTGTTCAGGAGTGTTTTCCCCCTGCTCTGCCAGTTTTGCCACCAGCTTTTCCCTGATCTCCTCCTGTACAGCCTGCGGCATTGCGGGTATGTAGTAAGGCGGAATGTATGGCACATTTCTCTGCATTACTGCATCTTCATATTGGTAACGCTTTTCAAATTCAAGCAAAAATTTCCGTATCTGGACGCTGGCTTTTCCCCTGTTTTCCTCACTGACAAGTTCTGTCAGTCCGTCAAAGAACTGAACCAGTTCCAATTTTGTAAAGCCCATCTTGACATACTCCTTTCGTCCTGTAATCCTCCATCCAGCCTTTTATCTGAATGACATACACTATCCCACAACGGACAACTATGTAAACAACCGGACTTCTGCCCGGCTGTGTTATAACTTTTCTTATTCCTTAGCACTGCTATCTTCTGTCATCGTTATCGTTCCAGCGCATACGCCCATATGTCTTTCTCCTTGCGGAGACAGCCATTCCTGAAACAACAAGTACCGATAAAACCAAAAACAAGCCTGCTGCCACAAAATATTTAACCCTGCACATATTTACCACCTTTTCCTTATTCGTTGTATCTGTCGAACACACCTATCTGCACCTGTACGCCCTCCGTGATCCTGCCGAGCGTTTCTTCATCCACCTTTCCCATGTGTTCTATAATCCGGTCAAAGTTCAGTGCTGTTACCTGTTCACACAATGCGACGCTGTGCTGGTCCAGTCCCTCCGTCTTATACGCAGATATGAATACATGGGTAGGCAGGCTTCTTTTCTTGTAAATCTTAGTGGACAGCGGAACTACCGTGATGACAGTGCTGTGTCTGTTTGCCCTGTTGTTACTGACCACCACCACGGGGCGCATACCGCCCTGCATACTTCCCTGATACTGTACGCCCAAATCCACATACAGTACATCGCCCCTCCTTATCTTCATAAACCGCCTCTGTTTCCGCCCCATACAGGTCTTTCCTTATCGGCAGGACACTTTGTTATATCGTACATATGGTACTGCATGGTGGAAAGCTCAAAAAAGCCGACACCAATGTTGGCAGCATCATACATAAATTCTTCCAGATCGGACTCGTCCGCTGTTATATCAGCCATGTTCTCCACGACCACCGTATCATACTGTCCGGTAATCAGGCGGGTAATCAGCATGTTTACCGCATCACGGTCAATATCCCTGTTCGGTCCCTTGTTGACGATAGTTTCATTCATTAACGCTATCCCTGCCATACTGCACTTCTGACGGTTCTGCTGAATGATCTGGCGGATATTGCCCTCTGACTTGTTGGAGTTCATAAACATGACTGCCGGATGCACAAGCAAGCCGACCTCAAAACTTTTCACATTACTGCACATGATAATCACCTGTTCTTTCTTCTATTCTCATTGACTGAAACAAAAGAGAAGTTTTTGCCGGCATTATCCTCTCATACAGGAGAGTCTTGTCTGCTGTTATCTGATAACTGCAAGGCTCGCCTGTATCAGAGGATAACGTGGCGTTTCCGCCACATTACCCCTCTGTTTAATCTGAAAATATCAGACTGGCTCTCGCTTGTCCCCGAACCGGGTAACATACACTGGGACGGCGATCCCACACTGCGCCTCTGTCTTGCCCAACCAGACAGAGTCCGCAGGCAGCCACTCCCGAAAAATGCTTTCGCTGAAATTCCGGTGCCGTTCTATCTCATTACCTCTGGTTGCCATACCAGTAGGCACAACCCTCTGCTCCATACCTTCACGGGCAACAATGTTATCCATTGCAGGCACATCTTCGCACGAAATGGGATTCTGCCACCCCTTTATCCCCATGCAAGCATAGACGGATAAAAAGGCGAAAATAAAATCAGGTGTATGCGTGTCCTATAAAATTGTTTTGGCTTTTTCAAGCCTGCAATTATCATAACTTAAAGGGCGTTGTTTTCAGAGTGCCAGATTGCACTATTTGTAGCTGATATACGCCACCTTGACTATTAGATATAAATACAAAAAGGACGGACATCAGATAAAATCTGTCGTCCGCCCTTTTTGTATTTATATTTGAGTATTCCTAAATTTACCTCTTGGCAGTTACCCTTTAACTCAATGAGGGCAGCTTGGATAATAAGTGCTACTCAACATATCCATTTTCCATGTTGTTCCGCATTTTGTACACTTAATACCATTCCACTTCTCATAGTTGCAAGATGATCCGCTCTTCTTATGAACATATACATAAACATCTTTTGTTGAATGATCACAGTAATCATGGGCAGTGATATCCAAGTTTAATTCTTCCTCCACCCCATTTTGATCCAGCGTAGTAACAGTATTACCAGCACCGATAGTAGCTGCTGATACCGGATCGATGTCACCTTTTTCCACTAAAGCTCTGAACTCGTCACTCACAGTAATAAAGTTCTCTGCTTCATCCGCAAAAGAAACTGCTCTGCTCTCGTCCTTGCTTTCTACGACTGCGGTTAAATCCTCAAGTCTATCCGCACTTGATATACCATTGGCTGCCATCGCTGTCACTGAACTGCCTGCAATAACCCCCACTGTTAAAATCATTGATAGAACCTTTTTTGAAATTTTCATCTTTAATTTCTCCTTTCAAAATCTAAATGCTTTTTAATCTATAACCCAGTTTCCTGAATGCTATCTCATATTGCAATATGAATCTATAGAAAAAATACAGTAAATCATAAGTGATAGTATATTTTATGCCTTTTTTCTGTAATTTTTCATGTTCCTCCCTTCTATCAATTTTTTATTGCATATATGAAGCGTTCATTTAATTTAATAGATATACAAGATCTATACTCGCACATATCACAATTCGACAAAGATACACATCAACTATAAATCAAAAATTATTTAATATGATAAATGCAAACATAAAATCCCCAAAAAACATGAAACAGTTTTGATAACTAAGCGTACATTGCCATAAAACAATAACATCCACTTTCATTTTTGCAAATGGTGTTCACCACCGCTAATAGTTTAGAATACCTCAATCGCAACCGTCTGGTCTAACGCCTTTCTGGTTTTTGAATGTCGATCCGATGACTGTGGTTGATCTGCTGCATATCCAATTGCAAGAATATTGACCGGAATAAGATTTTCCGGCAGTTTAAACGCTGCTCGAATTGCTTTAGGATCAAAATAAGTAATCCAGCAAGTTCCCAGCCCTAACTCCGTGGCTGTCAGCATCATATGATCAGTGATAATTGACGCATCAATATCTACCATATTCTTTCCATCGTATGGACGAACCCATGCCTCATTAAGATCAGAGCAGACAAGCATTACAAGCGGAGTATTGTATGTATTCGCTCCCGAACTGAATTTTGCCAGATTTTCCGGTTTTCGAACCACCAAAACCTTCTGTGGCTGCATATTGGCAGCAGTAGGAGCGCAATGTGCTGCTTCAAGGATAGCATCCACTTTCTCCTGTTCAACTGGTGTATTCTTGTACTGACGTACAGAATATCTCTTTTTTATTGTGTCTAAAATACTCACAATAGTTCTCCTTCCTAATATAAAAATTTAAGCCAACAACTAATATGGATTCTTCTTGTAAGAATAAATTGAAGTTGTCGAAAACTTATGATATAATTATATCAATTATTATCCACTTAACAAGTACGCACTTTAAAGTGGAATAGTATATAAAATTATATTTGATATATTTTTTATACTAAGGGAGGATTATTTATGAACAACAAATACTGTGCTAGTAATTATCATTGTCCTATTGAAGTAACCCTAGAATTAATTGGCGGAAAATATAAGGCTTTAATTCTGTGGCATCTTATTGAAAAAACGTTACGATTTAACGAAATACGAACTTTGATTCCCCAAGCAACACCAAAAATGCTGACACAACAATTACGTTTATTAGAAGAAGATGGATTAGTTCACCGAAAAGTATATCCGATAGTTCCACCAAAAGTAGAATATAGTTTAACAGACTTTGGAAAAACTATAATCCCCATTTTAGATACAATGTGTAATTGGGGAAGTAATTACTTGCAAAATAAATAAAATCTATAGAAGTATGAAGAATATAGTTTATTTTCTTCATACTTTTTTTATAGCCAAGCATTCGTAGTTATCTATGTAGTTCATACAAAAACATCGTAGATGAAACAGATAGGATTGATATAATATTTTATTGGTTTTATAATCCATCTTTGTCAGAAGGACTAAAAATATTCGTAGATCATGAATATTTTTAGTACCTTTATGTTGCCCTACGCCTGCATTTAACGCTTAGAAGTATCTAATAGCACCCTAACCAAAGCATGATAGCAATTAGGGTTCATGTTTATTTATACTAAAGAACATACGGTTAAGAAAAACAGGCTATTCAAAGTATTGGAGGTAAAAGTATGGTAATTAAAGCAAGTAACATGGAAAGACAGATAAGATCAGAACTTAAAGGCGGAAAAGGAAATATCCATTTCCTTAATTGCGTAAACAAAGACGCCATTCCTAACTGTCGTCTTTTAGCTTTTATGACAATACCGCCAAATTGCAGTATTGGAGAACACGAACACATAAAGGAAACTGAATGTTACATTATCCAGTCTGGCGAAGGTGTAATTATTGACAATGGGAAAGAATACCGAATTGCATCTGGTGATGTTGTTTTGACAGGTAATGGAGATATACATAGTGTACTCAATAATGGCAGTGAGCCATTGGAAATAATAGCCTTTATTGTTATGAATTAGGAGGATCAAGATGAAATCAGAAAAAGAAAAAATGTTATCAAATGAATTATACAATCATAAAGATGACGAATTGACAAAAGAGAGAAATCGGGCTTATGAGCTAACACTTCAATATAATCAGACCAAAGATGATGAAACAGAGCAGCGAACTTCTATTCTAAAAGAATTAACTGGAAAACTGGGCAAAAACGTAGTCATAAAACCGCCTTTTCAATGTGATTATGGATACAATCTCATATTGGGCGACAATGTTTTTATGAACTACGGCTGCTCTATTTTGGATTGTAATGTAGTCGAAATAGGAGATAATGTACTCATGGCTCCTAACGTACATATTTATGCAGCTTATCATCCAACAGATTATTCATTGCGTTTAAAAGATTTGGAATATGCGGATAAGGTAAAAATTGGTGATAATTGCTGGATTGGCGGCGGCAGCATTATTTTAAATGGTGTTACAATAGGCAAAAATACTGTAATCGGGGCTGGAAGTGTAGTTACTAAAGATATTCCGGATAATGTCGTGGCAGTAGGTAATCCCTGCAAAATCATTAAACATTTGGATCATGCGGCAGACAAAGAAAAAAAATTGAAATTCACCGATTTTGCGCATATCAATATTGTAGTTAATGATATTGATATGGGAATCAAGTATTATGAACAGTTATTAGAAGCTAAACCGATACAGATTTTCAGAGATTTCAACAACGCTGGATTTTCAAAAGCGGCTGGATTTCTTGATAATCCAGAAAAAGTCAAATTATCAATTGCATTTTTGGAAATACCGGGAACTAATCTGACATTGGAATTGATGGAATATCAGGAGCCTGCTACTGTTGAAGCAAAACATCTGGAAAATGTATATAAAATCAACGGAGTACGGCATATTGCGCTGGAAATCCAAAATATCAAGGAAGCATTTGAATATGTTAAGTCCTGTCCAGACGTCACCTTAATTAATACTGACAAGGCTTATAAGCCATACAAAATTGATGATATTTTTGCAGATGAAGTGAATTTTTTTGATGAGGACAAAGAGGCAGATTCAAATGCAAAACAGCAGCTTTGCCAGACTATCGGAAATACCTACTACTTCTACTTTATAGATAGATATGGTGTACAGTGGGAATTTGAACAGGGACACAATTATTAGGAGGAATGTTACTGTGAGAGAATACAATGCAATAGCGATGGATTTGGACGACACTTTATTAACAAGTGACTTACAAATCTCTAACGAAACCAAAAATGCTTTATTAAAATGCCAAGAAGATGGAATCATTGTTATCTTGGCATCAGGACGACCAATTTATGCAATTGAAAAATATGCAAAAGAGCTGGAATTGGAAAAATATGGTGGATATATTGTTGGATTTAATGGTGCTGCTGTTAAAGATTGCCATACCGGGCAGCTCATTATGCAAAAAAATCTTCCGGCAAACTATATTCAGGAGTTATATGATTTAAGTATCAAGAACAAGGTTTACATTCATACATATGTTGGCGATGAAATCATTACACCCCACAATAACTCATATACGAAGATCGAAGGAAAACTTACAGGTATGCCAATTAAGGAAGTTTCCGATTTCGTAAAATCTATTGACCAAGAAGTAGTAAAGGTACTCATGCTTGAAGAACCGGAATATCTAAAAACAGTTTATGACAAACTTAACTGTGATCTTGGTCATAGATTGAGTTTGACAATTTCCAAACCATATTTTCTTGAAATTATGGATATGGGCATTGAAAAAGGCATAGCCTTAACGCATATTTGTAATAAACTCGGTATTAAAAAAGAAACTCTGATTGCGTTTGGCGATAGTTATAATGATCTTTCAATGCTAAAAAATGCCGGACTTGGAATAGCAATGGGTAATGCGCAAGTTGATGTCAAGAAACAATCTGATTATGTAACAGACGGCAACAATGAAAATGGTATTGCAAATGCCTTATGGAGATTTGTATATAAAGAAACCCCGCTTTACAAAATAGCTTAGTTTATTGTAGGTGCATTACTATCCGTTTAATAGTAATGCACTTTGCATATATAATAGCACTTTTAAGTGCGTACTTTATTTAGAAGATATAAATGATTATAACACCACTTTACAACTTTTTGAAAAATAAAATAACGCACAAGACACTTTCTCATGTATAATAAGTTTGCACATCAAACTATACGAAAGAGAGTGATCTTGTACGTCAGACTTATTATACAACGAAAATAATCTAATTGGTAGACTGTACCGTTATTTTTATATTTATTTTAAAACTTTTTCCGCACCCACTATTGAAACCCTGTTTCTGCTGGTATTATCTATACTTGCTATGGAGTCAGCGGCCTCTATCCGTTCATTGTACAGACATTTTTTGGCGGGGATTACGAAAAAATCCCTGAATGCATTTTATTACGCATGTTCTTATGCAAAGGCAGATTATTCCAGATTCATGAATACCACTGCGGGCATGGCTCTGAATCTCATACCGGAAAAACTACAGTCACAGCCTGTGTTTCTATGCATTGATGACACAATGGTTTCGAAATTTGGCAAAAAATTCGAGGATGTTTCAAAGCTTTTTGACCATGCCGCGCATCATGGTTCAAACTATCTGAACGGACACTGCTTCGTAAGTGTAATGGTCTGTGTCCCGGTATGGAACAAAGGCAGGATCCACTATCTTTGCGTTCCGCTTGGATACCGCATGTGGCAGAAAAAGGAATCCAAGCTGGAACTGGCTGCATCCATGATACGGCATGTAATGCCTGTATTCCATGAA